>Ga0209800_10003531_pt1 | contig 12340 bp, 14 predicted proteins | sample Higcelweek8metaG_FD_187174 | JGI IMG/M metagenome (GOLD analysis project Ga0209800, IMG submission 187174) | Freshwater pond sediment microbial communities from the University of Edinburgh, under environmental carbon perturbations - High... | ecosystem: Environmental > Aquatic > Freshwater >... | reverse complement strand
AAAAATATTAACATGGACAAAAAAGCAAATAAAAAACTAAAAGGGGATGATAAGGGAAAATTAAGCCCTATTAAAATGATATTGGAAAAAGATGGAATTGATATAAGTTTTGAGGATATTAGAATCGCAAGATTATTTATTTAAAAAGACTTTATTGTGTTTATTTTATATATTTTGATATAATTAAAGTATGGAAAAAGACCAATTAGACAACTTATTATATTCAAGGATAAATCATTATAATGATGGGAAAGATATAAATTATGAAAATCATTATCTGGAGCAATACCGTATGTATCTTCATGTCTTTAATACAACAGGAGACAGAAGGAGTAAATCAAATGAATTTTTCCTCGGACTAAATACAGCTATTATTGGTATTTTAGGATATTTGGAAACTAAAAATATAAACGACAACAATTCTGTTATTTTCTTATTTGCTCCATTTGTTGGGATTGCAATATGTTTCTGCTGGTATCAAATTATAATCTCATATAGAAAACTTAATCGAGCTAAATTTAAAGTTATACATGAGGTAGAGGAAAAACTTCCTTTGTCTCTATTTAAGACAGAGTGGGAACTTCTAGGAAAAGGAAAAGATAATAATAAATATAGAAAAATTTCATCAATAGAAAAAAACATTCCTGTGGTTTTCATTTTATTGTATATAGTGATCTTTATTGCAAATCTACCATGGAATTTTGTTAGTTTATTTTTAAAGTAATAGAAAAATATTTATGAAAAACAAAAAACAATCTATCTTTATAATAATCTTCCTAATTATTATAATAACAATATTAGGGTTCACTTTCAGAAAAAAAACTGTCGTTGCTCCTGATGAAAATACCTTGGTTAATAACCAAGAACAAAATAGAGAAGAGTTGTGTTATTATAGTTCATACAAAACTGATAGAAATTTTTATGATGTATTTTGGCTTAAGGTAAATGTCTTGGGAGATAAAATCACAGGAGAATATTGGAATCTCCCTGCAGAAAAAGATTCAAAGGTGGGAACTTTTGAAGGAAAAATTACATCACAGGATCAAATAACCAAAAACAAACAAAGTTTTGTTATGTGGGATTCGTTTGCTGAAGGAATGAATGTGACAGAAGAATTGTTTGTAGATTTTGGGGAAAATAATGCAAGAATTGGTTTTGGCGAAAGTTTTGATAGGGGAGATGGAGTTTATGTTTTTAAAGATAAAACAAATCTCTTTTTACAAACTCCAATGAATCGGGTTGATTGTGACTCGTTAGACGAGAAAACATTTGTTGAAAAGTATATTAGGGAAAATATAAGTACCGTTGCTACAAATAATGCTGTCCTCGGTGGGACTTGGTATGTTTTGTCAGTCATGGTCAATCCATTGTCACACACAGGAGAAATTCTTTATGAAGACGGACATATAAATAATGAAGCAACCTTCATCTACAATTACGAAAAGAATCCGCAGAATGTAACGGTTACAAAATTTGAAGTAAAGAAATAGATATTATCTATGTTTCTCTCGCCAGTCGTAGTCCTCATCTTCGTCATCTTTTTTATCCACGATAGGAGTTCCGCAAGCTTGGCAAACTTCATCATAAGAACGTAGCCCGCAACGTGGGCAAATTGGTTCTCTTATGCTATTTTCTTCTTGTATATTATCTTCTTCGTCCATATCTCTATTATATAAGGTATTTTAATTTTTTTCAAAATGTCTTATAATAAGAGTATTATTAATAACAAAAATTTTTATAAAATATATGGCAAAAGGAATGACTCATAAAAAGGAAACAAAGAAACCAAAAAAGAATAAGAAAAAGTAAATTCTCCTAAAAACATCCACATCTCGTGGGTGTTTTTAATTGTTGGAAAACCTTTATTCTAATGGTATAATAACCACATATGAATAAAAAAATAACAAATATTCTAGCAGAGCAGATTTTGGATTCACGTAATAATCCTACACTAAAAGTATCAGTGCACGTGGGTGATATAGTTGGTATTTTTGAAGTTCCATCTGGAGCAAGTACTGGTAAATATGAAGCTTGTGAACTTCGCGATGGAGAAAGTGGAAAAAGTGGAGTTTTAAATGCAGTAAAAAAAATAAATTCATCAATCAAAAAAGCTTTAGTCGGACAAGATGTGGATGATCAAAAAAATATTGATCAAATAATGATTGAATTAGATGGTACAGAACAAAAAACTAATCTAGGAGGAAATAGTTTAATTGGAGTAAGTATTGCTTGTGCAAAAACAGCTGCAAAAGTTCTCGGAATAGAAGTCTATGAATACTTAAGAACCTTAGAATCAATGGAACCTTCAAGGAAAGAACCATTTTTGTATTTTAATTTAATAAATGGTGGCAAGCATGCAAAAACAAAATTAGCATTTCAAGAATTTCATATAGTACCACAAGTAGAGACATCAAAAGAAAGTGTTGAAATGAGTCGCAATATTCAAAATCGATTAAACGAAATCATCAAAAGCGATTTTCCAGGTCCGACAACAAGAGGAGATGAAGGCGGTTTAGCTTTAGATGTAGAAGATATTTATACTCCTTTAAATTTAATGAAACATGTTGTGCAAGAACTGGGATATGAAGGAAAAGTAAAATTTGCTCTTGATGTCGCAGCTAGCTCATTTTTTAATCACGAAGAAAAAGTGTATGACCTCATGGGTAAAAAATTTAGCGCTGACGATATGATAAGTTTATATGAAGATATATGTGGTAAATTTGAAATGGTTTCCATTGAAGATCCATTAGACGAAGAAGATTTTGATGGATTTACAAAACTACAAGAAAGACTAGGAGGTGTTAAATTAATCGGGGACGATTTAACTGTAACAAATGTAAAGAGATTACAGAAAGCAATTGATAATAAAAGCATCAAAGGAATTATTATAAAGCCAAATCAAATCGGAACATTAAGCGAAACTATAGCGACAATGAAACTTGCAAGAGGCAATAGTATTGATTGTATTGTTAGTCATCGAAGTGGAGAAACAATGGATGATTTTATTGGAGATCTTTCTTGTGCATTTGGATGTTTTGGGATCAAAGCTGGTGCTTTAGGACCAAGAGAAAGAAATGTAAAATATGAAAGAATTATTAAAATAAACGAGAAATAAAATATATGGAATCAATAACTAAAATAGTTGCAACAATCGGACCAGCAAGCGAGAAGAAAGAAATAATAAAAGAAATGATCAGACACCGTATGGATATGGCTCGTTTGAATTTTTCTTGGGGAACTCATGAATATCATGCTGGAATTATAAAAAATATCCGAGAATCCGCGGAAGAACTTGATGTAATTATCCCTATAATTCAAGACTTATCAGGACCTAGAGTCCAAGAAGGTGGAGAACATTTTTTTGGTGGTAAAGAAGGGGAGAACGTTATCACAGAAAAAGACATTTCGGATTTGTATTTCGGAATAGAACAAGGAGTGGATTTTATTGCTTTGTCATTCGTTGGTAGTGCTTCTGATGTTATAGAACTACGAAAGCTTATAACAGAAAAAGGTGGTAATCAAAAAATAATAGCCAAAATTGAACGAAAAATAGCATATGATAATCTTGAAGAAATAATTAGAGAGGCAGATGGAATAATGGTTGCTCGCGGAGATTTAGGAAATGAATTTCCTTTAGAAGAAATTCCTTTTGTTCAACATCATATTATTAAAGAAACAAAAAAAGCTGGTAAAAAAGTTATCGTGGCAACACAGATGCTTTTATCTATGACAGAAAATGAAACTCCAACTCGCGCTGAAGTTTCTGATGTTGCTTATGCAATTCTTGATGGAGCAGATGGAGTTATGCTTTCAGAAGAATCAGCAAAAGGTAAATACCCAGTAGAAGCTATTGCCATGATGGAAAAAATTTCTTTGGTGGCTGAAAAAGAGCGTAGTACAATTAAAATAGGTTTAAATTATTAAATAATAATATTATTATGGGAAAACAAATTTATATCACTAGAAAAATACCAGAGGCTGGATTAAATTTATTAAAAGAAAAGGGAATATCTTTTGACATTGGTAATAAAAATAAGATATTAAGTAAAAAAGATATAATTAAAGCTTTGAAGAAAAAACCATACGACGGAGTTATCTCTTTTTTAACAGATCCTCTAGACAAAGATGTTTTTGATGCTTGTCCAACCGCAAAAGTTTTTGCCAATTTTTCCGTTGGTTATAATAATGCTGATGTAGAGGAATGTAAAAAAAGAGGAATACAATTTTCAAATACTCCCGGAACATCTTCTATTGCCGTCGCAGAACATGCTATAGCTTTGATGTTTGCTTTAACTACGAGGTTAGTAGAAGGAGATGAATTTGTTAGAAAAGGAAAATACAAAGGATGGGATCCTGATTTATTAATAGGAACAGATATGCAAGGAAAAACTATTGGACTTATTGGAGGAGGACAAATAGGAACAAAAGTGGCTCAAATGCTTCATAATGGTTTTAATGTAAATATTATTTATAGTGATATAGTTCCTAATAAGGAATTAGAAGAATCATTTAAAGTTCAGAGAAAAGAAACAATAGACGTAATTAAGGAAGCCGACATTGTATCACTTCATGTACCATTAAATGCAAGCACTAAACATTTAATTAACAAAGATAATCTAAGCTTAATGAAAAAGACTGCTTTCTTGATAAATACATCGAGAGGACCAGTTGTAGATGAAATAGCACTAGTAGAGGCTCTCAAGAAAGGTATTATTGCGGGTGCCGGATTGGATGTCTTTGAATTTGAACCAAAATTAGCAAAAGGATTAGCTAAATTACCTAATGTTGTATTAACCCCTCATATCGCCTCAGCAAGACAATCCGCTCGAGATATGATGGCTCTGGTAGCTGCAAAAAACATAATATCTTACTTCGAAACTGGTAATGCAATAAACAATATTATAAAATAGAAAAATAAAAAATCCTTATTAGAGCTTAATTAATAAGGATTTTTTATTGCTTGAAATATAAACAATAAGAGTTACAATTATACTTATGGGGGTTCATTTTAAACTACCGTCGTAGTTTAAAATTAAGAACTCAAATTTTATAAATTTAAATACGGATTTGATTTATTTAAAAGATAATCATAATCTGCTTAAAAGTAAGATGAAGAAAAGTATAAAATATGGCATATTGTCCATTGCGATGATATCGTCATTTATGTTGGGTTCTATTGTCTATGCCCAAGGAGGGGAAAAGAAGGGTAACGACGATGTAGTAAAAGGTAATAATATACAAAATGAAGTGAAAGAAAAAGTAAACAATTTAGGAGTTGAGACCCAAGTTAGCACTCAAAACAAAGAACAATTTAGAGAAAAACTAAATGGGTTAGTGGCAGAGATGAAGGCAGCTCGTATGGAATTCAAAAAAGAATTACAAGATAGTAAAGAGGCCGCTAAAAAAGAAGTTGAATTAAAGAAAAAGAATTTTAAAGATAGTCTAACTAAAATAAAAGATGAGCAAAAGAGGACAAGAACAGAAAACATTGTCACAAATCTTGAAGAATTAAACACAAAACTTACAGGTCAATTGTCAGATAAAATTGATCAAATTGAGACAGTTCTTTTGAGCATTAAGTCACGTATGACAAAAGCTGAAGAAAAAGGCTTAGATGTCACATCAGTTAAGGCACAAATAACGTTAGCTGAAAAAGCAATCGCAGATGCCCGTGATGCTATAAAGGTTCAAGCAGCAAAATCTTATACAACAACAATCACAGATGAAGCAAAATTAAAAGAAGAGATGCAAGCACTCCGTGACACATTCAAAGTAGATATTACATTGGTTAGAGAAAAAGTTGTAGGAGCTCATCAAGCCGTCAGAGTTACAGCAACTACATTAGCTCAAATTCCTAAAATAGATGATATTGAAGTTGAAGAAGAGGTCGAAGACACTACTACCACTACTACTAATCAATAATAAATTCTATGGAACCAACAAACACACCAATAGAAACAGGCAAAAAGAAAAGTTCGTTAACTGTGATTGCTATCATTGTTATAATTTTGGCAATCATTGCAATCGTTGCTTTTAAAAATAAAGGAACACCTACAATTAGCGAGCCTGATATACCTCTAAATCAAGCTATGGAATCAGATACTACAAAATCTATTAATGATCGTCTAGATAATATAAATTTAGATGACACAACTACTACAGATTTAAATAGCGTTGATACAGATATACAATCACTTTAATTCTATCTAAAAGTAATAAAAATCCCTTTTAAAAAGGGATTTTTATTTGGGTGGATTTTAAATTTTTAAAGGATATAATAGACGAATGGAACCATTGGCATCCAAAATCAGACCCAAAAATCTAAGCGAATTCATTGGACAAGAACACCTAGTAGGGAAGAATAAACCCCTAGCTATTGCTATAGAACAAAAGCATATTTTTTCTTTTATCCTTTGGGGGCCACCAGGAGTAGGGAAAACAACACTAGCAAGAATATATGCTAAATCATTAAACGCTGATTATCATGAACTTTCAGCCGTTTCCGCAGGTAAAGATGATGTAAGACAAATTGTTGATTTATCTTCTAAGGGAAGCGGGGAATTGCTTGGTCCAAAAATTCTTTTCTTAGATGAAATACATCGTTTCAATAAAGCTCAACAAGATTTTCTTTTACCTTATGTTGAAAGTGGTAGACTCATTTTAATTGGTGCTACAACTGAAAATCCAAGTTTCGAAGTTATTTCACCATTGCTCTCACGTTGTAGAGTTTTTGTGATGGAAGAATTGAAAGAAGAAGACATGAAAAAAATAATTAAGCGCACCGGATGTAAAATAAAAAAAGATGCGCTTGATTGGTTAATTTCTATGTCAGGAGGAGACGCCCGCCAAGCAATCGCAATGATTGAAAATACCATGTCTCTATACAAAGAAATAAATATTGAGAATTTAAAAAATACTCTCCAATCAAAATTTCTTCGATATGATAAAGTTGGAGACGAACACTACAATACAATAAGTGCTTTTATAAAAAGTATGAGAGCTTCGCAACCAGATGCAGCATTATATTATTTAGTCAGAATGCTTGAGGCAGGAGAAGATCCTAAATTTATTGCACGAAGAATGGTAGTCTTTGCTAGTGAAGATATTGGGCTTGCTCAACCAACTGCTTTAGTTGTTGCTAATGATGTATTCCGTGCCGTAGAAACTATTGGGCTTCCAGAATGTGCTGAAAATTTAGCTCATGGAGTTGCTTATTTAGCTCTAGCTAAGAAGGATAGGAGTGCCTACGAGGCCTATTTATTGGCCAAGGAAGACGTTTTAAAGTATGGGAACCTCCCAATACCACTTTCGATACGAAATGCACCTACAAAACTTATGAAAGATTTAGATTATGGAAAAGGATATGAAAAATATACAAAAGAAAGTTTAATGCCAGAAAAATTAAAAAATAAAAAATATTTTAAAAAAGGGAAGTAAGATAGGCAAAATTAAAAGGCCTACGTAAATACGCAAGCCTTTTGAGTTTATAAATCTTTCAAAAATGAAAAAGTTTTAGAACCTTTTAATTAAACCAACAGTATTGCCGGTATAATAAAGTTTTATCTTTTCTTTGTACTTGTGAGCTTTGCATAAATCTGAGATACCCCAGACCTCTAAAGCTGTTCCCAAGATAGCAAAACCACCAGCTGCTATGTAATAAGGTGTTTTATTCCTTTTTACTTCTCTTGTAACCTCATCTCTGTCCACATAGGTGATTGTCCCTGTGTGAGATGTTCCATTCAAAGTATAACCCGGATTAATTGTAATAATATTAATCGTGTTGTTTATGTTTATATTATTTATAACATTAACAACAGGAGGATTAACCGGTTGAGGATTAGGTCTAGGACAAGGATCACATGGTTTATGATGATTATTACCACACTTTGCGCTTGTTTCACTGCCTGTATTGTAATCTGTAGAACCTGGAATTTCATTAAGTTCATATGTCCAGTAATCGTAGTCGAACATATTTGTTGTCTCAACAATAGAATTTTCATATTTAGGAACTTCAGAAAATCCTATCAATCCAGCCGATACAACATAACAACTAATACCACTTACTATTTTAACCAATCCATTTGTGTGATATTTATTATACATTAGTATATCACTGTTTATTTCGGCCATTTCTAATTTGGTATCTGCCTTAGCCTGTTCTTTAGCTTCAGCAATTTTCGTATCCATATAAGATACCATAGACTCAAAGGTCATGTATCCATCCGGATTAGTCGGACTTCCTTCTTCCTTGGAGATTGCGCCAATGTTGTTCTGGACATTGATGCTGATGCTTCCAGCTGTATTTACATTACCAGTTGTTTTAACCGTATCAATCTTTACCGAAACATTATTGTTGGAATTATTACTACCACCAATGTTGTTATAGATATTTACATTGATTCCAAACGGTGGCATATTTAACTGTTGATTTGCCACTACCGGTTTTTGTTTGACTATTGTATTTGATTTGGAATACCTGGTGTTATTTTTTTTCGTTAAACAATCCGGGCATTCAAATTCAATTCTGGCTGATCCTTTGATTATATTATATTCTGCGAAAGAATATTGATATGGATAAGACCAACTAGGGATATTCTGATCAATAACGTTAATCAGAATTTTTTTACCTTCGGGCACGTCAAATTTAAAATTCGGCGTAAATTGCTGAGCGTTTAATATCACTGCTGACATTATAAGTACGCTGATTAAGATAATTCTTTTCATTTTTCTTCAATTTTTAATGTTCAATTTCAATTAATAAATAAAATATTTCTGTTTTATCGGATTTTATATGTTGAAACAAATAGGGTTGTTACCCCAGTCGTTAGAGTTTTATTAATTAGGTTTATTGTAGTATAGCATAAGTGGATAGAAAAGTCAAGGGGTTTATTTGGGATATTTTACTTTTAAGATTTCAACAAAAATCCAATTAAATCAAAGCAATAGGATACATAAATGGGGGAATAAAGATTAATTTTATTAAAAATATTTTAGAATCATCATAACAAACAAATACGCTAATCGTAGACCATAAAGAAAATGCGCCAAATTTAGTTGAAAGTGATATTTAAAAGGCTTATTTACTTATCCGAGTGTCGTAAAAGATATATTGTACGACACTATTATATCCTTTTGATATGACTCGAAATCCGCCATAAAGTACTACCCCATTGACATAAACGTCAAAATATTTAGTTGGTATTTTGAACGAGACAAGCATTAAATAAAATTACTTGTTCATTATATTTATTTATTTTTTGTTTCAAATCTTTTATTAAATTATTATAAGGAATTATTAATTGATTATATTCATCAATTTGTTCAAGATAAGTAATCCCCTCATATACAGGCCCTCTAGCGTCTATCATCTGCTTTCTTGTACTAAGTTCCTTATCTAATTCATCTAAAGTATTCTGTTCAGCGATAATAATTCCGTACAAGACTTGATCAACCTCAGGACATACATCCTTTGGAGCACCAAAGTGAGTAACCGCCATCCAAATACTTTTACCACCAAAAGTACCTTTACCGACAGCTACACCGATTTCAGTATAATGTTTGTTTAAAATGTTTGCTCTGTGGCCTGCACTTGCCATCCAAGCATCAACGAGAGCTTTATCATCTTTAAAATTACCCATGGCCAAATTCTCTCCAACTAGGAGGTATTCGTAGCCGGCTTCTTCTTCAAGAGTACTAACCCCTACACCATCTGGTGAAAGATGCTCAAAATATTGTCTGGCGAACATATCTTCCAATTTTTTTTGTGCAGATAAATCTAATTTTGAATTTTCTTTTAATTCGGCTAATCCGCCATTTTCTTTTCTACTTTTATTAGTCAATGAGATAACATTATCTTTAGATAATTTGGCATCGTTACTTAAAATGGCATTTAAGTTAACTTTTAGAGCTCCTGGGGTCTCTATTTGGGCAGAGAGTGGTTCTTCTTTCTTTATCTCTTCCTCAACCAATTTTACCATTATACTTTCACGTTTGTCTGACAAATAAGAAAAGATCTTTTTGAAAACTAAAATAGCATCATCTTTTACAATAAAAAGTGATACTACTACGAATAAAATTATAAAAATTTGGAAAAGTGTTCTTTTCATCTATTTACATGTTGAAGAAATCGTATACCCTGATTTTTCTGCTTCCTCTTTCGTACTAAACCAGATCTTGTTCTCTTCTTTTATACGACTAGCTCCACTACATCCTACATTATAATACATTTTACCATTTTTAGAAGCTAAATAATTTCTTTCTCCTGTTGATTGTGCTTGTATTATAGAAACTCCATCATTATTTTCATTTTGGTTATCTATAACATTCATTTCTCCTATCTTTTGGAGATCATTATTATTATAAGAATCATCATCAACAGAGATCCTCCCCAAACCGAAAGAACCAATCCCCACCCCTATTATTACACAAAGATATATAAGGGTAGATTTGTCAATCCCGGTCTTGCGCTTGATTTTATAGATTAAATTAGGTATACTCATACTTACTTGATTATAAATAATAAATTTAGCTATTGACTAGCATAACAACATATGGCACATAGAAAAGCCGGAGGATCGGCCAAAAACTTAACAGATTCAAATCCAAAGTACCTCGGTACTAAGCTTTACGCTGGAGAAAAAACAAAAGCAGGCTCTATTATCGTTCGTCAGCGCGGAACAAAGATTTTACCTGGAAATAATGTAGGACTCGGAAAAGATCATACCCTCTTCGCCCTCAAGGAAGGAACAGTTAAATACGGAACAAAACGAAAAGTAAATTTTAATAGAACATCTTCAGTCAAAAAAATCGTTCACGTTATCTAATAAAATAAAATCCCTCATCGAAAATATCGATGAGGGATTTTATTATTTAATAGCTTCCACAATAATCTTACACTCCCCTTTTAAATCACCTTTCTTGATAGAAATCATATGAGAACCTATTTCTTTAATGTGTTCCATAACAATAGACTTCTCTTCTATCTCTACTCCACCAATATCTCTTATTGCTAAAGCTACATCGTGAGGACCCACAGCCTTGAATAAGTGTCCTTTATCACTCGCTTTGGCTTTTATGGTAACAACTTTATTATCGACAGTGGCAATTAATTTTTTAAAAGATTCTATCTCTTCTTCCTTTTTCCTCTGCATCTGCTTTTTCCTGTCTTCCAATTTAGCAATTTCGGCTTTTGTGGCAAGACAAGCAAGACCTTTTGATAAGAGAACGTTTTGAGCGTAACCCTCTTTAAAATCTTTTATATCATATTTGTTTCCAACCTTTGGTATATCTGTGAGTAAAATTACTTTCATATAATATATTTTTATTAAACTTTAAATTTCTTAGCAATATATCCATTATTAACTTCAATTGGATTAGAAGTATGAATCAAAGAATAACTTTCGTCAGGATTTTTGTTTTCAATTTTTGTATAGTATTCCCCATTAGGAACCAAACAATAATATTTACCATCTTGGTTGGCAACCTTACGAGTAATTTCATTATCACTATTGGCATAATAAACTTTCAAGACTGCAAAAGGTAGAGGTTTGTCTGAATCTTTTTCTTTAACATTACCAAATATTTTCTTTTTTAGAACTATTCCGCGTAGTATAAACAAAAGAATGTAAACAATAAAGACAATTGTGTTGAAAGTATTTTCGTGAACAATTAAGACAGCTGCAGAGAATATAAACCCGGCAACAAATAGAACATCAGCAATTTTCTGAACTATAACTTGTCTGTTTGAGAAGAACTTTAACATCTTTTTATCCTTTTTAATGAATTCATTCCAATCAAACTTTAATGGATCCATTGGAATATTTTTATTAATAACTTCACCTTCTTTTAACTCTATGACACCATCAAAGTAAAGATTATTGTATATTTCATCTTCTGACTTTCCAGCTAATTTCTTAGATGGGAACTCATAATTTGTCTTACGAGCTTTTAATCGATATGTCCCTGGCTCTACTAGAAAACCATAGCGACCATCAAGATCTGTTATGCATGTAGCAATTTCTTTTCCTTCTAAATCCTCCAAAACAAGATAGACAGGATCAAGTGGTTGTTTAGTGACACTATCATAAACAGTTCCCCATGGACGATTCTTTTTTCTAATTCCCAGGAAGGTCAATAGTAATATCCATAATCTACTTGGAATAAAAATTATTTCAGCAAAAGTAATAGGATTAACGAAAAGTAGGGTCGATAAACTAAGAGTAGCAGTTGTTACTCCAAGGACTGATCCTGATTGAGCTGTAGCATTGACTACTGGATTTTCAAGTATTTTTTCTGTTTGAGTAGCAATAGTAGATCCAAGAACTTGACTAGTAGACCGACG
>Ga0209800_10003530_pt1 | contig 12341 bp, 12 predicted proteins | sample Higcelweek8metaG_FD_187174 | JGI IMG/M metagenome (GOLD analysis project Ga0209800, IMG submission 187174) | Freshwater pond sediment microbial communities from the University of Edinburgh, under environmental carbon perturbations - High... | ecosystem: Environmental > Aquatic > Freshwater >... | reverse complement strand
GTTTCTGCATACATTCCCACAAATGTAATTTCAATTACCGACGGACAGATATTCCTGGATACCGATTTGTTCAATCAGGGCAACCGTCCTGCCATCAATGTCGGAATTTCGGTTTCACGTGTAGGTGGAAATGCGCAAATCAAGGCAATGAAAAAAGTTGCCGGACGACTGAAGATTGATCAGGCTCAGTTCCGGGAACTTGAAGCTTTCAGTAAATTTGGCAGCAATTTAGATGCTGTAACTGCAATGACTATCGATAAAGGTCAGAAAAACAAGCTTTTACTGAACCAGCCTTTGCATGAACCTATGCCTGTAGAAGAACAGGTAGCCCTCCTTTATTGCGGAATTCAGGGATTACTTAATAACGTCCCTTTGAATAAAGTGAAAGCCTTTGAAAAGAATTTTCTGATGATGCTCAGGAAAACACAAAAGAAAGAGGTTCTCGATGTCATAAAAAGCGGAGAATTTAATGATGATGTTATTAAAATCATTGAACAACTTGCTGCTGATGTTGCAAAAGACCTATAATGAATCCCAAGGCGTTGCCATTGGGCTGATTTATAATTGGCTTTCAGCCAAAAAAAAGTAAATTAGTGGGCGATCAAAGCACTTATACCAATAAATATATTTGTAAATCAACAAAGTGAGTTCGTTAAAAGAAACAAAAACACGTATTCAGTCGGTGAAATCAACGCAGAAGATTACTTCTGCCATGAAAATGGTTTCATCGTCGAAATTGCATAAAGCAGAAAGGGCTGTAGCCAGTTTCCTGCCTTATCAGCAACGGATGAACGAAATATTGAAGAATTATTTAAGTACTGAAGAAGAAATAGATTCTGTTTACACAAAAATCAGGGATGTTTACCGTGTCGGGATTGTGGTTTTTGCATCAAATTCATCATTGTGTGGCAGTTACAATTCTACTTTGATAAAACGCCTGCAACAATCCATTAACACCCATCGCGATGTCCGTAAAGAAGATATCATCGTATTTCCCGTAGGTAAAAAAGTTTATCAGGCATGTATTGATATGGGCATTAATGTTGCCGGAGAATTTGAAGAATTGTCGAATACCCCGACCTTTGAACAAACCGAGCTATTGGCCAGATCAATCATGGATATGTTTGTCTGTCAGAAGATTGACCGGGTAAAAGTCATATATTTCCATTACGAAAGTAAAGGGGTACAAAAACTGACCGTAGACACTTTTCTACCAATCGAATTATCATACTATCAAAAAGGAGATATTAAGGCTGATTACCTCATTGAACCTTCGAAAGACGAAATAATAACGACCCTGATTCCTCAGGTACTGCACTTTCGCATCTATGCTGCCGCACTTGATGCTAATGCCTCGGAGCAAGCTGCCAGAACGATAGCCATGCAAATTGCGACAGAAAATGCCGATGATTTATTGCAGGAATTATCAATACAATACAACAAATCACGCCAGCAGGCAATCACCAATGAGCTGCTCGACATCATTGGCGGATCATTCTAATAAAGACAATACCCCATCACTCCAGCCCCGACAATAACCAGAATAGGGTGAAGTTTTAAAAAGAATGAGGCAATAAAAGCAAGTCCAAACAGGATATAACTTTTATAGTCGACGAAGTTCTCAGTATTCATTAACAAGATAGCAGCTGAAGCGATAAGTCCCACGATCATCGGTCGTACTCCCTGCAGTGCATACTGCATGTATTTATTCTTTTGCATCAGCATAAAGAATTTTGTCAGGGTAATCATGATGATGAACGATGGCAGGGTAATGGCAAAAGTGGCAACAGCTGCACCGAAAACATTGCCTGATGCAACATAACCTACATAGGTAGCCGAATTAATCCCGATTGGCCCCGGAGTCATCTGCGAAATAGCGATGATATCAGTCAGCTCAGCCTGAGTAATCCAGCCATGAGAAATAATCTCATGCTGAATCAGGGAAATGATGGCATATCCACCACCAAAAGCAAACATGCCTATCTTAAAGAATGATATGAATAACTGTAAATAGATCATTATAGTTCCAGATCAATATCATGCAATTCATTCCATGGCAATCCACATTGATTGAGTTTTTCCATAAACAGATCGGGATTGAATTCTTCGACATTGTACACGCCGGCCTTGCGCCATTCTCCGGTCATGAACATCATGGCACCAATCATGGCAGGCACACCTGTGGTATAGCTTACACCCTGAGCACCTGTTTCTCTGTAAGCCTCTTCATGACTGCAATTGTTATACACATAATAGGTTTTCTCAACGCCGGCTTTCAATCCTTTGATACGACATCCGATACTCGTCTGACCGGTATAATTTTCGCCGAGGTCTCCCGGATTTGGCAAAACAGCCTTCAGAAACTGAATAGGAACAATCTTTACACCATTGTAATCCACTTCATCAATCCTTGCCATCCCAATATTCTGAATCACACGCAAATGCGTCAGGTATTCCTGACCAAAAGTCATCCAGAAACGTGCCCGCTTTAAAGTCGGGAAATTTTTCACCAGTGATTCAAGCTCTTCGTGGTAGATCACATAGGATTCCTTTGGTCCTATTTCAGGATAATTAAGTGCTTTATGAATTTCATGCGGATCAGTTTCCACCCATCGTCCGTCTTCCCAATATTTACCTCTCTGGGTAACCTCGCGTATATTGATTTCAGGGTTGAAGTTCGTGGCAAATGCTTTTCCGTGATCTCCTGCGTTGCAGTCCACAATATCCAAATAATGAATTTCATCGAAGTGATGTTTGACTGCATAAGCGGTATACACACTTGTAACACCAGGGTCAAACCCGCAACCGAGAACGGCCGTCAATCCTGCCTTTTCAAACTTTTCTTTGTAAGCCCATTGCCAGCTGTATTCAAAATGAGCTTCGTCCTTAGGTTCGTAATTAGCGGTATCCAGATAATTAACACCGGCTTCCAGACAAGCATCCATGATGGTCAAGTCCTGATAAGGCAAAGCCACATTAATCAATAATTCGGGTTGATATTCATTCAGCAACTGCACCAGCTCAGGAACATTATCCGCATCCACACGGGCAGTTCTGATGCTGACACCTGATCGTCTTTTTACATCAGCAGCAATAACATCGCATTTTGATTTGGTGCGACTTGCCAACATTATCTCAGTGAAAACCTCCGGGTGCTGAGCCACTTTGTGTGCCACCACCGTTCCAACGCCTCCGGCGCCAATAATAAGTATTCTTCCCATTATATCTTTATTTAATGATACAAAAATAGTTGTTTTTTGGCATTATACAATACTACCATGATTCATCTGAAGTAAACATTATTTTCGTTGTTTGAAAAATATATTTACCCATTATTGTGGTCATATAGGAAGTTGTCCTTTCTTTACGCCACGAAGTGGCAATATATCATAGCCCAATGGCAACGCCTTGGGTTAATAAATAATGAAAAACGATACCGCGCCCTGTAAGGGCATGATAATATTACCCTTACAGGGCCGTATATTCTAATCATCAATATTTTAGTCCGGGGCGTTGCCCCGGGCTAATTGTATATTTGGCTTTCAGCCAAAAAAATACTAAATTAATGGGCGGTCAAAGCGCCTATACCAATAAATACATATCAGCAAAATTCTACAAAATTTTCAAGAACACTAATTTTTAGTACTTTTGCGTTTTAATAACATGATGAAAAGAATACTACTCCCCGAGTGGGCAAAACAACAATTTGTACAACTTACGTGGCCTCATGAGGGCACCGACTGGGCAGACATGCTGGAGGAAGTTCAGGCTTGCTTTGCTGATATCGCGCGTAACATCGTCCGCTTTGAATCACTGTTGATTGTTTGCAGCGACAAAACACTCGTCAGGGAACAAATCGGTAAGGCCGACTTCTCACACATCAAGCTTGTAGAATTACCAAGCAATGACACCTGGGCACGCGATCATGGTGGCATCACAGTACTGGAGGACGACAAACCTGTAATTTATGATTTCACCTTTAACGGTTGGGGATTGAAATTTTCCGCGGAACTGGACAACAGGATTACCCGAAAATTATGGGATAAGGGTATATTTGGGAAAACGATTGGATACAAAGATTGTCTGGACTTTGTGCTAGAAGGCGGCAGCATTGAATCGGACGGTGAAGGAACATTACTGACAACCACCGAATGTTTGCTGTCGGACAACCGCAACAATCTTTCAAAAGAAGCAATAGAACTGAGGCTAAAGGAATATTTCGGACTGAAAAAAATCCTATGGCTACATAACGGCTATCTGGCGGGCGACGACACCGACAGTCACGTGGATACTTTAGCAAGGTTATGCAGTGCTGACACAATAGCTTATGTGAAATGTGATGACGAAACGGATGAGCATTTTCGTGCGCTGAAACAAATGGAGACTGAACTGCAGCATTTTTCAACACCTGAAGGAAAACCATACCAACTGATTCCTCTTCCTATGGCCGATGCTGTATATGATAACGGAGACAGATTACCTGCAACGTATGCCAATTTTCTGATCATTAACGGCGCGGTTATAGTGCCCACTTATGATTCGCCAAAGGACAGCAGAGCATTAAGTCAGCTTCAAAAAGCATTTCCCGAAAGAGAAATAATCGGCATCAATTGTATACCTTTGATTAAACAACATGGTTCGCTGCACTGTGTAACCATGCAATATTATTCATGAATTCTTAACATCAAACTGATGTGGCCGACACATCCATACGCATATGAAAGTAGCATTAATACAACAATCGAACACTGCCGACAGAAATCAGAATCTTGCCGGGCTTACCCAAAATATCATCGCTTGTGCCAAACAGGGTGCCGAACTGATAGTCTTGCAGGAACTACATAATGGACTTTACTTCTGCCAAACGGAGAATCCTGACATTTTCGAACAGGCTGAAACCATCCCGGGATTCTCCACGGAATACTTCGGAAAGCTGGCAAAAGAAACAGGCGTTGTGCTCGTACTTTCATTATTCGAAAAGAGAGCTCCCGGTTTGTATCATAATACAGCCGTTATCATTGAAAAAGATGGCAGCATTGCGGGCAAATACCGCAAAATGCATATTCCAGACGATCCGGCTTATTACGAGAAATTTTACTTTACTCCGGGAGATCTGGGATTTCAACCTATACAAACTTCTTTAGGTAAATTAGGTGTATTGGTTTGCTGGGACCAATGGTACCCCGAAGCTGCACGACTGATGGCGCTGGCAGGAGCCGAGCTGCTCATCTACCCTACCGCTATCGGATGGGAAAGCACTGACGCACCTGCCGAGAAAGAAAGACAAAAAGAGGCGTGGATTACCATTCAAAGAAGTCATGCCATTGCCAACGGATTACATGTGCTCAGCTGCAACCGTACAGGCTACGAGGCTGACCCTTCGGGGGTAACAAACGGCATTCAGTTCTGGGGAAATAGTTTTGTCGCCGGACCGCAGGGTGAAATTATCGCACAAGCCAACAATGAAAAAGACGAAAATATTGTGATTGATATCAACCTGAACCGTTCGGAAACCGTACGCAGGATGTGGCCTTTCTTCCGCGACAGAAGAGTGGATGTTTATGGAAATCTCACAAAAAGATGGCTGGAAAATTAACCGGCATTATTCACTGAAAAAGAAATCACAACGTCGATTCCATAAATTTTCTGATACCGGATTAGGTATTTTGCCTTTTCCATTGGCTACCATCCGCTGATAAGAGATACCGTGCACTTTTACCAGTTCATTTTTTACTCTTTCGGCACGTCGCTGACTTAATTTCTGATTATATATCCCTGTTCCCGGATTATCGGTATAGCCACGAATCTCCAACATCAACGACGGATTAGCTTTCATTTTATTTGCCACCTTGATGCTGGTAATCTGTGCTATTTTATCAAGTTCCGCACTGTCGAAATCAAAATACACTGACAATATACCATTATCAGCAACTGATTTTACACCAATACTTCTACCCCAGAAATCTACGGGATTTCCTCTCGGTGTATTCGGTTCAAGATCCCTCACATCGGGGACTCCGTCCTGATCTGTATCAGCGCCGTCATTTGAAAGAATTCCTTCCAGTTTTTCTAAACGCCTGTCAACACTATCAAGTTTATTATTGATACCATCCACTTTTATAGACAAATTTCTTACATCTTGTTGTAAAAGATTGATTAACCTCGTCGAAGAACCTTCAAGGTCAAACACCTCATCACGAAAATGCTTTTTTTCCTTTGTAATAAATTTATATCTCAAAGAAAAACTCAAGGTTTGCCACATATCATCGTATTCATAACGATGAATGGACTCCACTTGATCTGTATTGGTATATACTTGTTTTATATTTAGTCCCAGAGAATACGATTTTGTGATATTATATTCTATAGAGAACTTAATAGGAAATATGAAAAATGCCGGAGGAAAAACTACTGAATAAACAGGATCAGGCTGTATTGTACGAGTTGTTGTATATTTTGGAAAGAAAGAACCTGAAATTCCGACGCCGGGACTCAACCACATACTCCAGAAACGGCTTTTCTTCCCTCTGACAAGACTAAGCAGGTCTGCACTAAAAAAAGTCGCGGTATATACTCCTCCTGAAGTGAACTTCTCGTTAGCATCTTCCTCATCGAAAAACAAACTTCCGACCCCCCATCCGATACTGACATTCGGATTTAGGTTATAATCCAGAGAAACACCGAAACTGGGACTTGTTAGTATGCCCATGAGGTCGTAATCAGGATCAATGTCTCCGTCAAATCGGTTTAAACCTATGTCACCATTAATCGACCATCGTCCGTATTTTGAAATTCTATCTGTGTAGTCTTCGGCATTAACTGCGAATAAGCTTGCAAAAAATAAAAATAACAGAATTTGCTTTTTCATACTTGATTGAATAATCATTAATTTATTTTGATAATTTTACAATTAAACTACAGACAAAAATACCTATAATAATAAGGCAGATAACCGAAATCGAATCACACTTATCAACAATTTGAGGTAGCGCAGCAAATATTTTATCAACAATCTATTACTTATTTTGTTAATAACTCATCTCAGGATAAAAAAAACAACCAGATTTCAGCTTCTGGTAATTTCAACCTTTTTTGTTGGATCCATATCCGTATTTCGTTGATTTACACGAATTATTACTTGTTCGGCCAGATGACGAAACGCAATTCCGGTGATGGAATTTTCATCAATTGCTATCGGCCGGCCGGCATCACCTCCTTCGCGAATACTTTGTACCACAGGAATTTGTCCAAGCAAAGGTATCTGCAATTCATCAGCCAACCGTTTGCCACCATCTTTTCCAAAAATATAATATTTATTTTCGGGAAGTTCTGCCGGAGTAAACCACGACATATTTTCTATCAAACCAAGCACAGGGACATTGATCTTATCTCCGGTAAACATATTCACCCCTTTTCGCGCATCAGCCAATGCTACATCCTGAGGCGTTGTCACCACTACAGCACCCGTTATGCCCATCGTTTGAACAAGGGTCAAATGAATATCACCTGTTCCCGGCGGTAAGTCCATTACAAAATAATCCAAATCACCCCAGTTGGCATCTGTTATCAACTGCTTCAGGGCATTACTGGCCATACTGCCTCTCCAAACCAACGCATTGTCCGGGTCAACAAAAAAACCTATCGACAGCAGCTTAACTCCGTATTTCTCGATAGGCATAATCATTTGTTTGCCATCTATATCTTCCATCAAAGGACGGGCATCTTCCACTCCGAACATTTTCGGCATCGACGGACCATGAATATCGGCATCAAGCAAACCTACCTTATAGCCCAGCGAAGCTAATGCTATTGCAAGGTTTGAGGAGACTGTCGACTTACCAACGCCTCCTTTTCCGGAGAAAACAGCGATAATATTTTTTACTCCGGGCAAAATGGAAACCGGTTTGGGCTTGGGTGCTTCTTTCTGAACGGCACTGATGTTTCCCTTAATATCAATATCTTCCCCTATATAAGTAAGTATGGCCGTTTCAGCAGCTTTAATAACCGACTTAACAAAAGGATCGTTTTGTTTTTCAAAAATAATAGAAAACGACACTTTATTTCCCTCAATACGAACATCATCCTGAACCATGCCAGAGGAAACAATATCTTTTCCCGTACCGGGATAACGCACATGTGCCAGTGCTTCTAACACTAAATTGGGGTATAAATTCATAGGATGTATTTTTTTGATTTATCACTCATCACTTAACACTTAACACTATGAGACGCGGCATGCCACGTCTCTACGTTTTTCGTTATTAGCTCCAATCGTTTTTCTCCGCCCAAAACTCCGGTATGCATCCCGCTCAATTTCTATTTCCGGCTCAATGAATGCATCTCGCTGCTCCAGAACAAATTTGATGTATTTGATCGACAACCCCCGCTCAAGCCACTGTTGCTCGTAGTAAGTCTTGATGCCAAGAATCGGGTCATGCATATCCGACTGATACAAATCATCGGTGGAAAACAAAACCGGATAATGATTTTCTTTTACCATCTCCTTTGTATAGGTAAACAAAAAATTACTATCAGTTTTGAGATGCACGATGCCTTCTTTTTTCAGAAATTGCTGATAAATCTTCATGAAATTTGTCGCAGTAAGTCGCTTGGTCACTTTCTTCATTTGAGGATCGGGGAAAGTCAGCCATATCTCCGACACCTCTTCGGCAGCAAAGAAATGATGAATCATCTCTATATTTGTCCGCAAAAAGGCCACATTCTTCATCCCTTTCACAAAAGAATCCTTTGCTCCGGTCCACATACGTGCACCTTTGATATCAATACCTATAAAATTCTTTTGTGGGAACATCGCAGCCAAACCTACTGTATATTCTCCCTTCCCGCAACCCAGCTCAAGTACCAGGGGAGCATCATTTTTAAAAAACAATTCATTCCATCTGCCTTTATTTTCAAACAACTTCCCTGCAAGTATTTCCTGAGAAGAAACCTGAAAAACATTTGGCAGAGATTCCATTTCGGCAAATTTTGCCAGCTTATTTTTCCCCATCCTGAGATTCTATTCTTAAACCTATGGCGTGTACTCCATGTAACATTTCATCACGCATACCGTGTACTATCCTAAATACATATTTACCCTGCGTTTCAACTTTCAGTTGCTGATAAGGCACTGTCAATAAATAAACAGATCCAGAACCCTCACCCAACCATTTTCCTGTATAATCTGCCAAATCACATGCGATGGTATCCTTGACGACCGTACTGTCGGGCGACATTCGCTCAACAAACAGCCATAAATTCTGATAGGGATAATCCCCTGAATGTCTTATATTCACATACAAATTAAAGAGTTGAGTGGTATCTTTCAACTCAACCTCAAAATCACAACGACTATTAACCAGCCATTCTTCAGCAGGAATCATCCGGAATTCATTATACACCGGTTTTTTATCACATGATATGAAAATTATTGCTATGATAAACAATAATAATATGGCACTAATTGGCAATCGGGTTCTCATTCCTGTTTTGGTCATTGGGTTGATCAGGATTTTGATTCTTTTTCTTTAATATGGGACGATGATTACTTTTCCCCGTTTTTTTACGCTTCTGTGTGTCGAAGCGGGTCAAACTATCTTCTCCAATTACATTATCGTAATCAACTTTTTTAACGACTTCATCATCATTGATTTTATCCTCTAACGAATCAGGTTTAATGCCTTTTTTGTTCAAAGCTATTATTTCTTTGGCGCGTTCTGCGGAAATCGTCACAACATTGGCTCCGAAATTTTGTGATGTAGAATATGATACTGCCGATTTGAATGCATCAGTTTTAAAATGATAATAAGTATTATCAAGCGTTTCCAGCTGAATTTCTTTCGAAGGAAAATCTTTCAAAGCATCCACATAAGTATCGAGCTCGTAGTTCATACAACATTTCAATTTGCCACACTGACCCGCAAGCTTTTGTGGATTCATCGAAATATCCTGGTAACGTGCTGCTGATGTGGAAACGGAATTGAAGTTTGTCATCCATCCTGAACAACACAATTCCCTGCCACAAGGACCAATTCCGCCAATTCTTCCGGCCTCCTGACGGGCGCCGATTTGCTTCATTTCTATCCGCACGCGGAAAGTTTCGGCAAACACCTTGATGAGCTGACGGAAGTCAACCCGCTCATCAGCAATATAATAAAAGATTGCCTTATTGCCATCGCCCTGAAATTCGACATCACCTATTTTCATATTTAACTTGAGACTCTCGGCAATCTGACGGGCTTTAATCATAGTCTCCTGTTCCTTGGCCTTAGCTTCATTGAATTTTTCAATGTCGGTCTCTTTAGCTTTTCTGTAAACACGCTTTACCTCATATTTTTCAGGATTGATGTGTTGCTTGTTCATCTGCAACAGCACTAATCTTCCGGTAAGTGTTACTTCACCTATATCATGTCCGGGAGATGATTCTACAGCGACTACATCGCCTTTTTCCAAAGGAATTTTAGTGCTGTTAAGAAAATAGCCTTTACGTGTATTTTTAAATTGCACCTCTACATAATCGGTATCCTGTTGCGTTTCAGGCAAATCACAAAGCCAGTCGAAAGTACTGAGTTTCTGATGAGAATTCCGACAACAGCCTTTTTTATTGATGCCGCAACCGCAGCCATTGAGTGTATGTTCCATGTATGATTATCTTTTTAAGAGCATAATGATCTTTAATACTAAATCAAAAAAGACCATTTTTGCATTCACATTTTGTTCGATATGTCTTTCTGCCAGCACAAATTCCGCCATTAAATCCTCCACATTTCTTTCGTTGATGAAAGGAGAGAATTTTGATGAAAAAGCCGCTTCAGACAAATCCAAATAATTTAACGCTGAATTCTTTAAATTAAAAATGAAATTTTCACGCGTCAGATGTTGGGCGTATACCAGAAAACCTTTCTGACGTTCCCTGCCTACACTTGATTGAGCCATTTCTTCTGCCCATTTCTTCAGTGTTTTCAGTGAAGCATGATCTTTCTTGTTGCCCACCTGCCATGCCAAACGCATCACAGTAACAAATCTGTCGAAATTTTGTTTTTTTTCATCCCCTTCTTTTAAAAGATTTTTTGCAGCCAGATAACTTCCGTTGGCAATACGCGCAACATTGAGTGCATCATGCTGTGTAATCTCAAGTTCGGGATTAGTCAGCAAAGCCGTCACAATTTCTTCGACCTGCAATAAAGGAATGTTGATATGCTGTGTTCTCGAAAGAATAGTAGTGATGATTTCATCGGGATTGTTTGAAACCATCAGAAAGATGGTTTTTTCCGGCGGCTCCTCAAGTATCTTCAGCAGTTTATTCGAACAGGTAATATTCATCTTCTCAGGAAGCCAGATAATCATTACTTTGTACTCCGACTCATAGGTCTTCAAACTCAGTTTCCTAATAATTTCCTGACTCTCATTTGCATAAATCATTCCTTGTTTGGCATCATCTGAAATACGAGCAAACCACTCATTGACTCCGAAGTAATGATTTTCAATCACCATCTCTCTGAAGTCAGCCACAAAATCATCACAAACCACTGATGATTTGCCGGCTGGTTTAATCACCGGGAATACAAGGTGCAGGTCAGGATGTGCCAGCTTGGCGTATTTAACACAAGAAGGACAAACCCCGCAAGAATCGGTCGCAGTTCTATTTTCACAACAGATATACTGGGCATAGGCAATAGCCAACGCCAGTTTCCCTACACCTTCCGGCCCGCGAAACAACTGCGCATGTGGTAAGCGCTGCTCAGCTACCGTGCGTATCAGGCGCTCTTTAATGGCTTCTTGACCGAGAATCTGCGAAAACAACATGAAAAAAGGGTTTATATATTTTACTTTTAATTCGCAAATTTACTGATAATTTTCGATAGTTGAAAATGACAGCGAAAGCCAACTTTTAGCTATCTTTGCAGTTCACTTATCCCATGTTGCTTATGAAGAATCTTGAACCGACATTGCTCTGGAATTATTTCCATCAAATCACCCGAATCCCACGACCATCAAAAAAGGAAGAAAAAATAAGGACATACCTTGAAAATTTTGCCCGTGAACATCGCTTATCATGTATTAAAGATGCAGCAGGAAACCTTGTTATCTCAAAAAACGGGACTGCCGGTTATGAAAATCATCACGCAGTAATATTGCAGGCACACATGGACATGGTTTGCGAGAAAAACGCTGATGTAGTACATAATTTTGAAACTGATGCCATCGATGCCTATATCGACGGTGACTGGATAAAAGCCAGAGGTACCACCCTTGGGGCCGATAACGGTATCGGCATGGCCATCATGCTTGCTGTGCTTGCAAGTGATGAGCTGCAACATCCACCCCTGGAATGTCTTTTC
>Ga0209800_10003529_pt1 | contig 12345 bp, 9 predicted proteins | sample Higcelweek8metaG_FD_187174 | JGI IMG/M metagenome (GOLD analysis project Ga0209800, IMG submission 187174) | Freshwater pond sediment microbial communities from the University of Edinburgh, under environmental carbon perturbations - High... | ecosystem: Environmental > Aquatic > Freshwater >... | reverse complement strand
TCGGTTTTGGGAGATACCAGCTTGAACAATTTCAGATGAACCAATAAACCTATAAAAAGCATTTGAAACACGGAGCAACCAAGCAACTGAGTAAAACCACTGAAAAAACAATGGGGAAAATCTTATTCAAAGACTCACCCTCTTGGTTAAGTCATCTGTTTCAGTAACATCTTGATTTCTCTGTTGCTCCGTTGCTCTGTGTTTCATGAACTGCCGTTTTAAGGATAAATCAACCGTAACAGGGAGGATATGATGGCATGGTACTACACCTTTGAAGCCAAGGAGATACAGGGCTTCATTCTACAGAGTGACAAGCTCAGAGACATGGTTGGCGGCAGCGAACTGGTAGCACAACTCTGCGGCAGATTTCTGGAAAAGGCACTGCTGGCTGTTGGCGTACAAGAACCGCAATCGGTCATCATCGCCAGCGCTGCCGGTTGGGCACGCATCAGGTTTGAAGAAGAAACCCGAGCCAGAGAATTTTCCCGCTACTGGCCATTGATCGTCAGTCGATATGCTCCTGGGCTCAGGCTGATCCAGACCCTCCTGCCCATAGACAGAAACCTGCCTGATGTTATGCAGAAGGGCATGGATGAACTACGGGCCGAGCGTAATCGGAATTACCCGCTGCTGCCGGATATCGGTCCGCTGGTTGAACGCAGTCCCCGCACCGGCATGGCGGCAAGCAGCGCTCCATTTGACAAAAAGGCAGACAAGACGGTTCCGCTCGATCTGCAGACCATGCGCAAACGCAAATATGCAGAAAACCAGTCTTCACTGACAAAACGTATCCTCCCTGCCCAGCCCCATGACGTATGGCCCTATGAGATAGAAGAAATAGCCTCGGACAAATCTGCCTATGTGGCAGTTATACATGCAGACGGAAATGACCTTGGCAGCACACTCATGCGGATCAGGGAACACCTGCGCAGCAATCCGGATACTGCGGCAGCGGTATACCGTGAACTGTCCGAAAAGATTGAGCAGATTACCGTCAGTGCCGTAACCGAGGCAACCGAAGCCGTGCTGATGCCTGATTATCTCACACGGCGTCAGAAAAAGCCGGACGCCAAAATTGCTGCCCGCCCCATTGTACTTGGCGGTGATGACCTTACCATCATAGTCCGGGCCGACCTTGCTCTTGAGTTCACGGCCACCTTTCTGGACTCATTTGAGCGAAATTCCCGCCAACAACTGGCCGGGCTCTGCAAAAGCATCAAAGGATTCCCCGAGATGCTTACTGCCTGTGCCGGCATCGCCTTAGTCAAAAAAGCATACCCCTTTACCGCTGCCTATCAGATGGCAGAAACCCTCTGCGACTACACCAAGAAACAGGCCAAGTTAGATCGGGATGCACGCAGACAGCAGAACGAGCATCTTCCGGTGCCATCATCGTTCACATACCACCGCATAACCACCAGCATGGCAGAGGGATACGCGGAGGTTCAGCGCAAAGAGTTAACCGGTCGTGGCCAGTATGAAGGGCTACCTATCCGGTTCTGGTATGGCCCTTACGCGGTTGGAACGCAAACCGGCAAGCTGCCGCTGCTACAGACACTCCAGCAGCTGTCAAAAGCGATACGCAATCTGCCCGGCGGATCTGTCCGCACACTGATCAGCACCATACACACCGATCCGGTCACTGCCCGTAAAGATTTTGAACGGATTTGTGAGGTCGCTAAAAAGGAGGCAGCCACAGAGTTGTACCAGACTCTGCAGCAACTTACCGGAACAGATCAAAACCCGCTTTGGAATAAAGACAATCACACACCTCTGGCAGATGCCTACCTGCTTGCAGAACTGGAGAAAGGAGCAGACCATGCCTAGCGCTCTGATAACATTCACCTTCCTCTCCCCCTGGCATATGGGGAGCGGATTTGGCGAAGGCGCCAACCTCGATGCCCTGCCGGTTAAAACCGCAGCCGGGCTGCCCTATATACCTGGCCGCAGTATCAAAGGGCTTTTCCGTGAGGCAGTCCAGTTGGCTGAAGAATGTGGCCAACTGCCAACACAGACCACCACCACAGATCTGTTCGGCAGCAATGACAGCACACTTTCACGCTACGAAACCACAGCGGGCCGTTTGCAGTTTTCCAATGCAACCATGGGAGAAGCAATGGAGCGCTGGGCCGCAGAACAGAGTAACCGTCAGGCGGCCCGTGAACTCTACATGCCGTTAGCCTCCACCGCCATAGATGCAAATGGCCTTGCCGATGACAACTCCCTGCGCAAGATAGAAGTAGCCCTGCCGGTTACACTCTCGGCAACAGTCAGCACAAACGGCACAGCAGCTGATGACCTCGCACTACTCCGCAAGGTCGCCCCGTTGATCCGTCAAGCAGGCTCAGACCGTCATCGCGGGCTTGGACGGGTACAGGTAGCCGTAACGGAGGTAAACCAATGACCACACTGAACTTTACCGCCAGACTGCTCTCTGACGCAGTCATAAGCGAACGGGCCGCAACCACCGGTGGACACAACTCGCTTGACTACATTCCCGGCGCTACCCTGCTTGGTGCGGTAGCCGCACAACTCTATAACCGGGATCATGCAGCAGCCTTCCAGCTTTTCCACTCAGGCAAGGTACGGTTTGGCAATGCCTATCCCCTCTCGTCAGCCAACCAGCCAACCATTCCGGTTCCTCTCTGCTGGCACCTGCCAAAAGGGGCAGAAGCCCCAGATTTCAGGAAAATTCATAACCTGATCCATGCAACGGAAAAGCAGTTTGAAGAGTGGGACAACCGTGGCGAACAGCAAAAACAGCTCCGTAGCGGCTATCTTTCCCCAACCGGAGAAAAGGTAGCCCCGGCAAAGAACTACCGGCTAAAAACCGCGCTGGATCGCAGTAACATGGGGCTGGCTAAAGAAGCGCACCTATTCGGCTACCAGTCCTTGGCATCCGGCAGTTGCTGGTACTTTTCAATAGATTTTGACGACAGCCTTGAACCTTCTTTGGTCACCCAAGTGGCTGATGCGCTTAACGGGACTATCAGAGTAGGGCGTTCCCGCTCCGCTGAATACGGCATCCTGGCCGTAAACCGTATCGAAACGGCGCCCATGCAGATACAACCGGTGGCAGGAGAGCAACTGGCACTCTACTGTCTCTCGGATCTTGCACTGTTGGACATCCAGACCGGAACCCCCACCTTCATCCCTGATCCGGCCGGTCACCTCGGGCTTTCAGACTCATCATTCAACCCCGGGCGCAGCTACATCCGTATCCGCAGCTATGCTCCTTTCAACACCACCCGAAAATGCTTCGATATCGAGCGGCAGGTTATTGCAAAAGGGAGTGTGCTGGTCTTTACCCGTACCGGCGGCTATAGCCTGCATGAGCTGCAGCAGCTTCAACAGCGGCTGGCTGCAGGAGTCGGCAGCCACCGGCAGGACGGCCTTGGCAGGATTCTTGTTAACCCGCAGTTCCTGGCAGGTTTTGACTTTCAGCCCTTCGAGGCCCAGACAATTGCCTCTCCCCCTTCCCCTGCTTCAGAACCACTTCCGCCTGTTGCGGCCTGGCTTGGTTCCAGATCAGCAGAACGGGCAGAAGAGGCAGAAACCATTAGGCAGGTAGATGGCTGGATCAGGGAGCTGATCAAAGGACAATGCCCCAAAAACAGCCAGTGGGGACAACTGCGAAACATAGCGGTACAGCTCAAAGAGCTTGCTGAGATAAAGCAGCGTATCGAAAAACTCTGCAGCGACGGTGTTTCGCAAAAACAATGGGAAAAACCGGTAACCATCAGCGGCTCCAGGACAAAGTACCGTCAGTTCATACTGGAAACCGTACTTGCTAACGACGCAACTCTGGCACAGGTCCGCAAGCGTCTGTATCTGCTTGGCAACCGCCTGCCGCGCCTAAGAAACCAGAATGAAAACGGAGGTGACCAGTGAACAATCCCCAGCACCCCCTGCGCTATCTGGCGCGGGTAACCATACAATTTGAGACTCCCTTCATCATTGGCGGAGGAACAGACGATCTTTTCCATGACCAGGTATTTGTCACCGATGCCAACGGTCTGCCAGCACTTCCGGGCAGCTCGCTGGCCGGTATTCTCCGTCACGCCTGGGCTGATGCCGGGTACGGCAACGGAGATGATATCTTCGGTTTTCAGAAAAAAGATCAGGGGCACGGTTCCCGCCTCTCCATCTCCTGGGGCTGTATCCATAATCAGGAAAACAGTCCGGTAGAAGGGATCATACTGAACAGAGAAGATCTGGCAGAAGACACGGTGCTTTCCGAAGCCCTGATCACCACAGCCAGAGACCATGTCAAAAACAACCACAAGGGAACGGCTGAAAAAAGGGGTAAATTTGACGAGCGTTCCGTATCCGCCGGACACCGCTTTACCTTTGAACTGCTACTGGAAGGGACCGAAGCCGATGCAGATCACTGGCAGCGGTTACTGGCCCTGCTTCGTTCCGATGCCATCAGAATAGGTGGAAAAACTAGAAGGGGGTACGGCCAGTTTGGCGTCATCTCACTCAAGGCCGACTGCATTAACATCGCCACCCAACAGGGGTTTGAGGCATTATTGTCCCACCCGGTATCCCTTGCTGCCCCCTGCAACCTGCCTGACATACTGGCAAAACAGCCGCTGATCAGCGAAACCACCGTCGTAGCCAGCCTGCGTCTTACCCCTGAATCGTTCTGGATGATCGGCGGCGGGTTTGACACAGAAGTTGACATGGCCCCCCTCACCGCCAACCGGATTGTCTGGGACGGCAACAAAGGCAACGTACAGTATGACCGTGCAATCCTCACTGGCTCCTCAATCAAAGGGGCTATCAGCCACCTGGTAGCCTTTCACTTCAACCGCCTGAATGGAATTTTTGCCGACGAAGCGAAACCGGAACAACAGACCGGTACAGAAAACAGGGCGGTTGCAGCCCTTTTGGGCAGCGAGAAAAAGGGAGAAAACGGGCAGCGCGGCAGGGTCATCATCAGTGACCTGTTCATTGATCAACCGGGAGAGCAGAAAATTATCAACCACGTCTCAATCGACCGCTTTACCGGAGGGGCACGCACCCTTGAAGGTGCCCTGTTTGATGAAAAGCCTTACTACCGTGGCAACGAATTCTGCCTGAACGTAGCAGTAACCGATGCCGATGCCATACACGATCAAACCATTCGCCAGGCCTTTGCTGCAGCGCTGCAGGATCTTGCCGATGGTCGTCTTGCCCTTGGTGCTGGATCAGGCAGAGGCAATGGCTACTTCAAGGGGGAACTCAACTGGAACGAACCTGGCACAGCCTGGGTAGGTGGAGGAAACAGGTAATGAACAATAATCTGATCAGACTTCTTGAGGAAGAAACCGGCGATAAAGCGGTTGAAACAGCCGTAGATATACAGACAGAGTCCATTGACACCCCGGAAACGGTCTGGAAAAAAATCAGCACTTTTCCCTTTGACAGTGGCTGGATCTGCTTAACCGATAAGGTCCTTGCGCTCTACTCCGCAGATGACCTGGCCAACGCAGGCAGCGGTATCATCCTCTCCGCAGAACTTGCAGGGCAGACGCAAAGCCTGCATATCCGGCAGGCAGAAAACGGCTGGAACAGCATCACCATAACCATCGGCACCGGCAAACCCTGCCTGGTGCTTGCAGAAAGCTACCTATCGACTAAAAACAAACAGCAGGATCACCTGCACTATCAGGTCTTCTGGCAAGAATCAGATGATGGCACCTACAGGCCATCTGTTGCACGGCTGGCAGGGCTGGTGAAAGGGGGAACCAACTGATGAACAACAACTTCAACAACAACCGGCAGGGCGGCGGCAACCAGCATCGCCAGCAGGGCAACAACAATCGTCCGGCACAGAGCGGCAGGCCAACCGGCAGCCATCAGCAGGCACCGGCACTGGATACAATAACCGCCCCCTACAACTTCGTGCCGCTCTCATCAAAGGTATTCTTGCCGGATTGGGCTGACCAGGTATCCCACGACCTGCCATTTAAAGACAGCATCTGCGGAGAACTCACCTGTGAACTGGTCACCGACACCCCCGTATATGTCCGCAATGGCGGAAAATGGGAGCATAACGATGTCATGACCAATCCTGAAGCACAGTCATTCTTCAGGGTAGGCAAGCAGATTATGATCCCCGGTACATCCATTAAGGGAATGCTTAGAAATGTTATTGAGATCGCTTCATTTGGCAAGATGAACAAGGTAGATAACCATCGTTACTCTATTCGTGATCTTCAGAACAGGTCGGCATACCTGAACAAAATGAAAGAAGTCAGATCCGGTTGGCTCTGCCGCAATCCCGAGGATGAAAGTTGGTCGATTATCCCCTGTGAATATGCCCTGATCAGCCACACACTGTTACAGAATGAGGCGATTAAAAAGGCCCAGAAATCTCTGAGTAAATACGAAACCTGGGGCTGGAATAAGCTGCAGGTCAACTTCAGGTATAAAAACGGCAGCCCAAACAATCGAGTAACGTCATTGGGTGATGGCCAACCAGGTACGCTTGTGTTTACCGGTCAACCAAAGGCCAATACAGGCGGTAAATTCGACAAAAAGAATGAATTTATCTTTTTTGATGCCAATGAAAAGAGATTGATACCGGTGTCATCAGCAATCCAGAAAGATATCAATTTCTTGTACACCAACCCCAATACAGGTAAACCGTATGACGAATGGAAGCATTGGAGCAATCACCTGGAAAAAGGCAAGAGAGTACCAATCTTTTACCAGATGAACGGAAATCAACTTGGCACTTTCGGTTTTACCCGTATGTACCGCCTGCCATACGCCAATTCAGTCTCTCAGACAATCGAACACAGTTCAAAAGATCATGGCAGTACAAAACCAGACCTGGCTGAAACCATCTTCGGCTTTGTCAACGGCTCTGATTCTGCCCTGAAAGGCCGTGTTTCCATCTCCGCTGCAGTAGCGACCAAGGTAGAACATGGCAAGCCGATACAGCCGGTATTTGGCGCGCCCAAGCCCAGTTTCTACCCCAACTATCTTGTACAGCCTGATCCCAAGGGACAGTATACAACCTTCATGGATGACGACTGTTATATCCGTGGCTGGAAGCGTTATCCTGTCCGTCAGTTGCAGGCTGTTCTGCCCCCGCCTGAAGGGACTGACAACGTGGCCACCAGACTTATCCCGCTTAAAGAAGGGGCGTGCTTTACCTTCAGTATCAAACTGCATAATTTAAAACCAGTGGAGCTGGGTGCTTTAGTCTGGGCGCTTATCTGGGGAGGCAACCCCAAACTCAGACACAGCCTGGGTATGGGTAAGGCGATGGGATTTGGCGTTGTTGGTATTTCCATCAAATCTGCAGATATTGACTGGCAGACAGCCATGCAAGAGTTTGAAAAGCTGATGCAGCAGGAAGCAGGAGGCAACTGGCTTGGTACCGCGCAGATGGAGCAGTTACTGGCCATGGCGAATCCGGCTAGTATGCCGCAATGTGGCGTACTGAAACATCTGCATCTTGCTCCAGGTGCAGGCAATGAATTTGTCAACGCCAAGAAGGCCAGGCTTGCGCTATTGCCCCATGTAAAACCAAAGGCAATAGAGGAAAAACATCAACCGCAGCCCTCTGCCAAACAGCAGAGTGTCCCGGACAAACCTGCCTCCATGGCAGACTTGCTCGGCAAATTTGGAAAAAAGCGCAACTGAACCGGAATTTTTAACAAGGAACTGGCATGAAAAACCCGATCCAGCAGCAGATACAGATAGACGTGGTAAAAAAGGTAGCCCATCAGTTCCTCGGCATGGAGCATTTCAGCCTCTTTGGATTACTAATGGTCGTTCTGTTTTTTCTGGGGGCCGGCTGGCTGCCCGACGCCGTCACCAACCTGCTCTTGCCCGGCGGCACAAGGGCAGTTGGATGGTGGCAACTAAGCGGCTCGTTCGTTATCTTTGGCATTTTCGGACTGCTCATCCGGCACAGTATCCTGCACCGGCAACAGGTCAAGATCGTGGCCGGCACACCGCCTGCCGCCCGCATTCTGATCATCTTCCTGAGCAGTTGCGATAAAAGGTTATGGGAAGCTTTTCAGCGCGACTGTACGCTGCCGACACCGGAACAGCTGCTTGGTACCTCATGGGAAATGCCGTTGCTGGCAATCCGGCACCACCTGCCGCGCCTTGAACAGCTGTATGTCTTCACCTCCGCCGGTGAAAAAGGCACCCATCAGCAGTTCACCCTGTTTCACCAGATACTGGCCGATAACTATCCAGAGCTACAGACTATTGAGCTAACCGGTGAAGGAACCGACTTTGAAAACATGGCCGACGTTCACCGGGAACTTGACCAGCTTTATGCCCGGTTTGACAGCCTGAGCGCTTTTACAGCAGACGACATTATGCTGGATATTACCGGTGGACAAAAATCAAACAGCATTGCCGGTGCCCTGGCAACCCTTGCAGAAGGCAGGCAATTCCAGTACATCAGCACCGTAACCAAACAGGTTCTCAGCTACGACCTGATTATTGATCAAAGACCGCAAGCATGACCAACCCGGCCACAGCAGATATGACACCCCCCTGGGAGGAGCAGCCTGTTGCTCCTCCCAAGCCGACAGCTGTGTCCGCCCCTGCTGGCCAGGAACCGTCGCATGACACCCTCTATCTCCAGATGGCAGAGCTTGCAAACCTCCGCACCGCTTGGCAACAGATCCGGCATAAAGGGAAAAGCGGCGGCATAGACGGTGAGACCATCCACAGCTTTGCAGACCACGCAGAACAAGAACTGGCTGATCTGCATAATGAACTGCTTACTGGCAGATTTGTCCCCCAGCCATATAAACAGGTTAACATTCCCAAAAAAGATGGCGACACCCGTTCCCTGGGGCTGATGAGCATCAGAGACAAGATCGTCCAGCAATCAGCCCGCTATCTGCTGGAACCGATTCTTGAGAAAATGTTTCTGGATGTCAGCTACGGCTACCGTCAGGGCAAAGGCACTGTCCGGGCCATTAAACGAGTGGCCCATATGATTCGCAATGAAAAACGGGTCTGGCTGACCAAGTGCGACATAGACAGTTATTTTGACAACATTCAACATGATCGTTTGCTACGCCTGCTTACCGGCAGGATACAGGCCCCTGATTTCATCCGTCTGATCCAGATATGGCTGCAAATGGGCAAAGTCACCGGCAACCTTGGCTGGAAAGACAGCGTTAAAGGTATTCCCCAGGGCGGCATTATCTCGCCGCTTTTATCCAACTTTTATCTGAACCCCATGGATCACCACTGTGTAGAACAAAAATACGGGCTGGTCAGATATGCCGATGACTTCATCATCCTCTCCCACACGCAAGAACAGGCTAAAAAGGCGTTGGAAGATATCACCCGCTTTCTGCAGACCAGGCTTAAACTTAAGCTGAATGAAGGCAGCCGGATACTGCATAGCAATGAAGGGTTTGAATTTCTGGGTGTCTTCTTTAAAGGGACGGATATAACCGTAAGCGATGCCAAAATGGCCCGCTTGAAAGAAAAGCTGAAGAATGCCGTGCAAGAAGACCGGATGCGCGGCCCCCGCCACACCATTGAAGAGGTTGAGGGTATTCTGAACCACTACGGCACGTTGATCCCGCAGTGCCTGCTTGAGGGACTGGACCAGACACTGTCGGAAGCATTGCGTGCCATTGCCCGTCAGGAATACGAAGCAGGCCGTATCAAGAACAAACAGCATATTGAAACCATCCTGCTTCAGATTCCGTTTCTCTCCGACAGTTACAACATCCGTAAAAAGGGTGAGATACGGGAGATACTGGCTGCCTGCAGCAAAGAAAAAACACCAGAGCCTGCCGCGCCGGAGCCGGTCAAAAACCCGGTTAAAAAACGGAAGCGGGAATATCAGAAACTGCAATCAGAAGGATTTGAGCTGGTGGTCTCCAGTCCGGGCGCATTTCTGGGCAGAACACTAAAAGGGATCACCGTCAAGGTAAAAGGGCAGGTAGTCCATCAGGCCCCTTTAAACAACCTTAAACATATTATCATTGCCACCAGCAAGGCATCGCTCTCCGGCGCTGTCATCCAGTACGCCGCCCGCCAGAAAATACCGATAGACTTTCTGGAATACAACGGCCAGCCCTACGCAAGGATCAGCCACTTTCAGCATCCCGACATAACCCTGCACCTTGCCCAGCTTGAAGCCCAGAAAGACGGCCGCGCAACCAGACTGGCCAAATGGATTGTTGATGGCAAAATCCGTAACCAGATGAACCTTGCCAAGTATTACCACAAGTACCGCAAGGATATTGACCCGCTCTTTGCCGAGACCTTCAGGCAGAAGCTGGCGCTGATGGAGGGGCACTGTGATGAGATAGACGCGCTGCCGGAAACCGACCATGAAACCATCCGTGGCAAGCTGTTTTCCATAGAAGGCCGGGCTGCCGCTGCCTACTGGGAGATCTCCAAAACGTTGCTGGATGAGATCATTGTATTTGAAGGCAGGGTGGGCCAGGGGGCGCAGGATCTGGTTAACAGCCTGCTTAACTACGGCTATGCCATCCTTTGCGGCAAGATCTGGAATGCCGTACTCAAGGCCGGGCTTAGTCCTCATATCAGTTTTTTACATAAGCCGCAGGCTGGAAAATCAACCCTTATTTTTGATCTTACCGAAGAGTTTAGAGCCCAGGCCGTAGACCGGGTTGTTTTTTCCATGATCAACAAACGGGTAGAGCTTAAACTTGATAAAGGGCAACTCTGCCAGCAAACCCGCAACAAACTGATTGAAGGGGTGCTGGAACGGATCAACACCGTAGAAAAATTCAGAGGGGTTGAGATGCGGCTGTTTGAGATTATCATACACCAGGCAAAAGCATTGGCCGCCTACCTGCGTGGCGAAGAACGGCGCTATGCCCCGTATATCGGAAAGTGGTAGATGAAGCGCTATATTGTGATCGCCTATGACATAGAAAAAGACCGCAAGCGGCGTGAAGTGGCCAAACTGCTTGAGGCCTGGGGCAAGCGGGTCAACAAATCGGTCTTTGAATGTTTTATTTCAGATGTAGAGCTGAAAAGGCTGAAGGCAAAACTGGAAAAAATGGTTAAAAAAGGCAGCGACAGCATCCTGTGCTATCCGCTCTGTGCAAACTGCATCGACAACATTGAACGGTTTGGCACCAAGGCACCAGAAAGAGAAATAGTTAAGATATTTTGATATGTTGGCGCATTATGGCGCTGTTAGCCAGGGGCAAACTGTTGCTAAAAGTCCAAAACGGCTACTGTTCTTTAAAAACTTAATAGTATCAGTGCATTATATTGTTGGCAGCCTGCAGGGCGGTTGCTGCAGGCTGCCAGAAAAAAATCGCAAAAGCGGTAACATCTGTTTTTGGAGAAAGAGATTTGCGAAAAAAACGGGAACGGCCAAAATACATGCAAGTAAAATCAATGTGTTACAGATTGCTTTAGGTGACCATACTCGAAAATCGTCTTCTTTACCAAAATGGAGAATCGATTTGAGAAAACAGTGCATGAATAATATTAGATAGTTATTAAGTTGCGCATAACAAACGAGAGGTTTTTTGAGTCAAAATCCGGTTGATTTGCGAAAAGAAAGCGGCTATTTCCCCCAAGGCTTGATTTTAAAGGGGTTTGCGGGTACCTTAGGCGCACCTGAAACGTTGGGATCAAGTAAAAATGGCAAGCAAATCATGGCCTTCCCAACAAAAAATCCCCTGAGGGGGATTGAGACACAAAGATTGGTTGAATAGGGACACCCAGTTGCCCCTTCCCAACAAAAAATCCCCTGAGGGGGATTGAGACTGTATGTGAAGACGTGTTAACCCATCTCTGCTTCGTCTTCCCAACAAAAAATCCCCTGAGGGGGATTGAGACTTTTTACTTCATCATTGAAAGACGAAGCAATTTCATGCACCGCCTTCCCAACAAAAAATCCCCTGAGGGGGATTGAGACGCAATCAAACTGGCGGTTTCTTCTAGGTAGTAACCCGGGCTTCCCAACAAAAAATCCCCTGAGGGGGATTGAGACAGATAAAACAGGTTAAACCTGAATTACTACATTATTCTTCCCAACAAAAAATCCCCTGAGGGGGATTGAGACAAAACCATCTGGTTGCTTCGCCATGGGCACCGTCTTCCTTCCCAACAAAAAATCCCCTGAGGGGGATTGAAATGCACTCCCGCTTTTAAAATTTGCCCCAGAAGTAGTGCTACTCTGTCAAATTCAAAAGCAAATCCCCCTCAATCCCCCTTTACAAAGGGGGAAGCTTTTACTCCATAACTGTTGAGTGCCAGGACATCGATAACACTTTTTAGTGCCATGACATCGCTGACACTTAACTTGGTTAACGCAATTTGTAGTCGAATTCCTCGACCTGTTTTTTGTCCAGGAAGAGTTTCATTTTCTGT
>Ga0209800_10003528_pt1 | contig 12348 bp, 13 predicted proteins | sample Higcelweek8metaG_FD_187174 | JGI IMG/M metagenome (GOLD analysis project Ga0209800, IMG submission 187174) | Freshwater pond sediment microbial communities from the University of Edinburgh, under environmental carbon perturbations - High... | ecosystem: Environmental > Aquatic > Freshwater >... | reverse complement strand
TTGCAAATCCTCACTAACATAGCCAATATCAACGATAATCTCAAGACGAATAAAGAATTGCACCAAATTATCGCTGTTATCGGAGCTTACACCAAAAAAGAACTAGGTTTTATGTGCGAAAGTTGAGATATTTTATTATTAGATAAAAAATATAAACATCTTCATTACTCAAAAGAAAATGAAAAAATTATAGATAACAAAGAGGAAACTGTAAATTCAATCAAGCAGATTATAGAAGATAATTATGCTTTGTTTTATGATACTGTAATAACTGATTTGGAAAATTTAGATGATGAGATAGTTAAACTATTAATAGTAAAAGAGGTAGAAAAATACCAAAAATTAAATAAGCTTGGAGATGGGATAAAAGCTGTTTATATATATTTAACTAAAGTTTTGAAAAGTGAATCTATTGAAACCTATGAGAAAGATTTTTTAAATAAAGACTATAAGGATAGAAGAGATATTGAATTTAATTTATTAGTTACTTATAATAAAAAATGTAACGATGAAGCTGTTTTAATTACAAATGATAAAATTGATTTTGATAAATACAATGAATTTGTAAAAGATACAATCCATCCTTTTAGTTTTACTTTTAATCCACCCATCTCTTCCGGACAAAAAGCAAAAGAGATAATTAGTGCAAGAATAAATGATGCGATTCAAAAAATAAACATAGAAAATCAAAATGAAAATATTTTAATACTTTTAGATGAAGCAGATTTAAAACTTCATCTTGAATGGCAAAGAAAACTTCTATATGATTTGATTAAGTTCTTAGAGCGATATTCAAACAACAAATTTTATATACTTTATGCAACCCATTCTCCAATGGTATTATCTGATATTACGAATGATAGAGTTGTATTTCTAAAAAAAGAAGACGATTCAAGTTTTTCAGAAGATAAACAAGATTTTACAAAAAGCACTTTTGGTGCAAATATATATGATATCTATGCAGATAGTTTTTTTATAGATGATTTTATGGGTAAGTTTGCACAAAAGAAAATAACTCATATAATTAAGTTGATAGAGTCTCATAAAAATAATAACCAAAAAATTTCTAAAGAAGAATCCCAAAATCTTTTAAAAATAGTAAAAAATATAGGTGAACCACTTTTAAGAAATAAATTAAAAGACGAGATAAAGTCTCTATCTGAGATTAAAAATGATATTGAAGAGATTGTAGAGACATTAAAAAATAAAAACTTTGAAGAGATAAAAAAAGAACTGGATAAATATAGTCAAGACAAACAAAAAAAGATATTAGAAAATCTATTTGGAAATCAAAATGATTAAAGTTGATAATAGTGCTAAAAAAAGAGTTTTTTGTGATTCTAGTAAAAAAGAAGTTTTAGCTTTAAAACAAAAAGTAATCAATAAAATAGAAGAGATCGAAAAAACAACTAAAAACTATAATGATTTATCTACTTTTGAGCGAGAAATGTATAGTGACAATATCTCTATATTTAAATTTAAAAAGCTAATTGATAAACAAATTAGTAATTTGTTAAGAGGAAAGTTATCAATAGATTTTAGGAGTGAATTAATAGTTTTAAAAAATGAGTTATACCTTATATTAGTTGCTGATATTGATACTATAAAAAACTATTTGAAAAGTAAAATAACTTTAAACTCTTTATTGATTCATCAAGGCAATAAAAAGTTAAAATCAAATGATTATAAAAAATATCAGAAAAAGTTTGAAATATTATATAATGAAAATTTAAGTAATATTAACTCTTATTTAAAAGACCTTTTTTTGAATTGTTTGAGGATATAAATGTCTGTCCATATTGTAATAGAAATTTTATAAATCCTATTTACAAGGAGCATAATCTAGGAGGAGATAATAAAAATCAATCTCCTGATATAGAGCATTTTTTTCCAAAGTCAATTTATCCATTTTTGTCTCTTAGTATGTCAAATCTATTGCCTTCTTGCACATTTTGCAATAAAATAAAAAGTGATGTTGATACTTATGAATATAATTGTCTTAGCCCCTATGAAATAAAAAAAAATGATTTTAAATTTGATTTTAAACTGAAATCAAATCAATTAAAAGAAGTAAAGCTCATATCAAAAAATTTCGATTGTAAAAATTCAGAAGTTTTAAACCTTGAATCCCTATACAATGAAGTTCATAGTAAACAAATAAATGAACTATTTGATGATATTTTAAAATATCCAGAAAGTTATAAAAGGTCATTGGGAAAATTTAAATTAACCGAAAGTGATTATAGAAAAGTATTTAGAAACTATTATGATGAAATAGATTTCAATAAACACCCTTTATCTAAAATGACTAAAGACTTATATAGTCAAATAAATTCTTTAACTAAGCCAATTTAAGAATGTAGAAAATAGGTGTCAAAAAATAGGTATTGGGTATTCAATCTTCACTTTTTAAAAACAAGCCTAAATCAAAATAGCTAAAGCCATTATTGCAATGAACGAATGAATTACGGATAAAACGGTAATTTTGTGAAGTTTTAAATGAATGATTTTAAAAGATGGTGGCGGGGGGGGGACTCGAACCCCCGACCTCCGGCTTATGAGACCAGCGCTCTAACCAGCTGAGCTACCCAGCCATCTTTTTGTTTGGAAGAGTGGAATTATAGTAGAGCATTGCTTATTAAAAGCTAAAAGTAAAACAAACCTAAACATTAAATTTAATATATATGATGCAAGCTCATATTAATTGAGTCATAGTGACTAAGACATTGACAATTAACCCAAACTCGTGTACAATCCCGAGCATATAAAACCATTAAAGAAGGAAAAACAATGAATTTTCAACCACTTGGAAAACGGGTATTGGTTCAACGTCTCGAAGAAGCAACCACAACCGCATCGGGTATCATTATTCCTGACAATGCAAAAGAGAAACCTTCTCAAGGAACTGTTATAGCAGTGAGCGAGAAAGTAAGTAATGTAGAGATAGGCAATGTTGTCGTTTTCGGTAAATACGCTGGTACAGAATTGACACTAGAAGGAAAATCTTACTTAGTAATTGCAACAAGCGATTTACTTGGAATTATTAAATAAAGGAAACAACTATGGCAAAAGAAATTCACTATTCAGATGACGCTCGTAATAAACTCGCTGCGGGTGTACAAAAACTCACCGATGCGGTCAAAGTAACCATGGGACCACGCGGTCGTAATGTCCTTATCCAACGTAGCTACGGTGCACCGCTTATCACTAAAGACGGTGTTTCAGTAGCCAAAGAGGTCGAACTCAAAGACCCTCTTGAGAACATGGGGGCGCAACTCGTTAAAGAGGTTGCTTCTAACACAGCGGATGAGGCGGGAGACGGTACGACTACGGCAACCATCCTTGCCAACTCTATTTTCAAAGAGGGTTTACGTAATATCACGGCAGGTGCTAACCCGATCGAAGTAAAACGGGGTATGGACAAAGCAACTGAAGCGATTTTGGCAGAGCTTAAAGCGGCGTCACGCATCATCAACGATAAAAAAGAGATCGCTCAAGTTGCTACTATCTCTGCAAACTCCGATGAGCGTATCGGTGCGATGATCGCTGAAGCGATGGATAAAGTAGGTCGCGATGGTGTTATCACCGTTGAAGAAGCAAAAGGGATCAATGATGAACTTGACGTTGTTGAGGGGATGCAGTTCGACCGTGGTTACCTCAGCCCGTATTTCATCAACAACTCGGAAAAAATGACCGTTGAACTCGATCATCCGTTTATCCTTTTGTTCGATCAAAAAATCTCAAATCTAAAAGATTTGCTACCGGTATTAGAGCAAGTGCAAAAAAGCTCACGCCCACTCCTCATCATCGCTGAAGATGTAGAGGGTGAAGCATTAGCAACCCTCGTCGTAAACAAATTACGCGGTGTACTCAACATCACAGCCGTTAAAGCTCCGGGATTTGGTGATCGCCGTAAAGCGATGCTCCAAGACATCGCGGTACTCACTCGTGCACAACTCATCTCTGAGGAGATCGGACGTACACTCGATAGCGCAACCGTAGCAGACCTCGGTCAAGCCTCTCGCGTCGTTATCAGTAAAGACAACACCACTATCGTTGATGGCGCAGGTGACAAAGATGCGGTTAACTCACGTATCAAAGAGATCCGTACCCAAATCGAAGCAACAACGAGCGAATACGATAAAGAGAAACTCCAAGAGCGTTTGGCGAAACTCGCCGGCGGTGTTGCGGTCATCAAAGTCGGAGCGGCGACGGAAACCGAAATGAAAGAGAAAAAAGACCGCGTTGATGATGCACTCTCAGCAACCAAAGCGGCAGTTGAAGAGGGGATCGTTATCGGCGGCGGTGCAGCATTAATCCGTGCAGCGGCAAAAGTAAAACATGACCTCAGCGGCGATCAAAAAATCGGTTGGGAGATCATCCTCCGCGCAATCACCGCTCCGGTAAAACAAATTGCTGAAAATGCGGGATACGATGCAGGTGTTGTCGTCAACACTATCGTTTCTGCTACTAATGAGAATATCGGATTCAACGCGGCAACGGGTGAATACGTCGATATGTACGAAGCGGGAATCATCGATCCATTGAAAGTTGAGCGTGTCGCATTGACTAATGCTACGTCGGTATCAAGTATGCTTCTCACGACTGAAGCAACGATCCACGAAATCAAAGAAGATAAACCTGCAATGCCTGATATGGGCGGTATGGGTGGAATGCCTGGGATGATGTAAAGAGCGTCAAAAACGTTCTTATAGGACGTTTTTAGGTCTGAAACCTAGCCTACCGTGAAGACTTAGCCATCAATAAGTATAAAACTAAAGCCGTTGTCGCAAAGTGACTGGCGCGGCTTTAGAATATAATCGTAACTCCTCCCCTCTCCCTCAAAACAAATACAAATTTTAAACAGTATCTAAAAGTTGACATGCTATTCATTTCACCTCTATATCAAAGGTATATTAAATCTCTTTTCTCCAATAGTCTTTTATCGATATAATGTTTTTTTCGATCATCCAATCCAAAAGGGTCGTCCAAGCATGCCGTTTTCCGTTCCAATGAGTATGCCATGAGACACAGATGGGATAATCTCCCCGTAGTCTATAAGCTTTTTATTCCTCTATTCGGTGTCATTGCTATCATTGTCGTTGTCTTACTCTCATATTTATGGGGGCATGAATCCCATTTAATTCTAAAAAAAGAGGAGAATCTTCTTCGGAACGAATCGCTATCGCTTGCAAACGATTTGAACACTCATCTAAACCGATTACAAAAAGAGATTCTCTTTTTATCCCGTTTGGAAGTGATGAACGATATGGTAACACGTGATATTGATAAGCGTATCACCAAGACGATGGAGCAAAAAGCTGACGATTTGGGAGAATCGATCATTTTACTGACGTTAGCACCCGATGGAACCATTTCAGCTTCTTCCAAAGCGGGGCAGATCAATACCCTCTACCAAGAGTTAAACGATCTTAAACAGGCGATTAAAGAGAAGAAAAACTATCTATTCTCAGGAAAGACCCTCTATCTTTTTGAACCCGTGTACGGATCGTTTTATACCCATGACTTTTTAGGATACATTGTCATCTCTTATCCTCTGAAAAATTTTGAATTACAATTAAAAAACGATGATACTATCCATCGCTGGTTAACACCACCACACAATACCTCTGTTACTTATGAAACGCATCGCCCTATTTTCGATATAAACGATTATTTGTACCATAAAGTAGCGCTTAATAGTGTATTGGAGGGATGGGTATTACATTATGCCATGCCCAAGAAGGAGGCACTTTCCCTACTCTACCATTTTCAGATACTTTTTTTAAGTGTATTGGGAATTGGGCTAGTATTGATCGCTTTTTTGATCTGGATTATTGTACGACAGATAATTAAACCTTTGCGTGAGCTCTCTGAGACGGCTATGCGAATTGCTGTGACTGGTGATTATACGCAAACTGCTCCCGAAAGAGGAAACGATGAAATAGGAACCATGGCGTACTCTTTTAATGCCCTTATGTCGACAACCCAACTCAGTATTCAACGATTGGAAATAGAACGGGAAAAGCATCTTGAAAAACTAATCGACCTAATCGTTTTTTTTAATGCAATTACCCGTGCCGATTCGAAAGAAGAGACACTTCAAATCGCCATGAATGAAATTCGCCGTTTCAGCAATGCGAAAGAGATTTATTTCACTCTTGATGAATCAAAATCTGAAGAAGCCGTTACAATCGCTTTGAATGCAGTCGGGAATGAGACGCGAGGGGTTATTTGTATTAAGCAGCCGGCATTGGATCAAGAAACCAACGAACGTTTTTATGCCGCATTGGAACGAATGTTGGCATTGCAAATGGAGCGAATCGAACTGTTGGAAAAAACAAAAACGGCATTGAAAACTAAATCGGCATTCTTATCCGCTATGTCTCATGAACTTAGAACCCCTTTAGGATCTATTTTAAGTCTAATTCAATACACAATGGTACAGCCTGATACTCCTGAACCAATTTTGGAAATACTGGGGAAAATTGAAAATTCAGCTTCTCACTTGTTGGGTGTCATCAACAATATTTTGGATCTGGCAAAAGCGGAATCGGGTAAAATGGAGCCTTACCCGCTTCCATGCAGCCCCAAAGAGCTAATAGAGGATGGACTAGAACTGGTCTCTCCTCTAGCCGAAGAAAAAGGGCTGCAAATCCAAACGACGTTCGAAGAGATCAATGGAGCATTCAGAAGCGACCCGCGTCTTTTTCGACAAGTGATCATCAACCTCCTTTCCAATGCCATCAAATATACGGATCAAGGATCCATCGCTATCACACTTCGTTACCGCGAAGGTCTTTTTATTTTGGATGTCACAGACAGCGGACGAGGAATCGGATCGGAGGAATTGAAATATTTGTTTGATGAATTTTATCAAATACGCACTATCGATCCGAGCGGATTAAAGGGGAGCGGTCTCGGACTGGCAATCAGCAAACAGATTGCATTGCTCCTTTGCGGAGATTTATCGATTGTCAGCGAAGGAGTTGGAAAAGGGACAACAGCTACATTTGAGTTCCGTTCTTTTTAAAAATCTTATCCGGAAATCATATAGCCGACACCCCGAATCGTCTGTATCAGTTCATCGGTGCCCAGTTTTTTCCGAAGATTCTTAATATGAGCATCCACAATATTACTGATAGCGGTTTGATCGAAATCCCTACTTAAATGTTCAGCGATTTGATAGCGTGTCAGAACCGTATTGATATTGAGAACAAGCAATTCTAACAATTCAAACTCTTTTGCTGAAAGTTTTACCGATACATTATCCATCTGCACGTTTCGAGAAGAAAAATCTATCGACAGTTTCCCCAATATGAAATGTGTTTGTTTTTGGGCACTTTCACGGCGCAGTAAAGCACGTATTCTGGCCAGAAGCTCTATATTTGAAAAAGGTTTTTCCAGATAATCGTCAGCCCCCGCATCCAAAGCTTCGACTTTGTCTTCCACCTCTTTTTTCGAAGAAAAAAGCAAAACAGGGGTCAACACTTTTTCCCTGCGGAGCCATACCAGTAAATCGGGACCATTACCGTCGGGAAGTATCCAGTCCAATAAAATAAGATCATATTTTTTTTGGTTGACACCCTCTTTCGCCTCGGATAACGTTTTGGCGATATCGACATAATAATGGGCATCTTTCAGCAGTTGCTTAAGCGCATAAAGCAACTCTTCATTATCATCAACAATTAATAGGTACACAGTCATCTTCTTTCATCAAAAATTCATAAACATAGTCTACCATAACCAATATCATTCAAAAGGAAACCACATGTCAAGAAAAAAACAAATCGAAATTGAAGACAACATTTCCGACCTTTATAACCATGTAGACGACAACGATCTCTTACATAATGATGATAACGATGATGATCTTAACGGAGTGGATTGGATAGACACCTTAGCAAATGGAGTATTGGAAGATAGTTTAAATCAGATGGAACAAATCAGTGGTGTAGATAACGATCTTTATGGCGATAATATTTTGGAGGGAAGTGCCAGAAGAGACTCTTTCCACGGCGGATTCGGAGACGATTACCTTAACGGAGGAGATGACGATGATCTCCTAGAAGGCGGGGATGGCGATGATCATCTCATTGGAGGAAACGGAACCGATACAGCCCTATATGCCTATCATCGCAATCATCTTGATATCCAGGATAATGGGGATGGAACATACACCGTAACCGATGGAGTTTTTGAAGACACTTTAAGCGAAGTGGAGCAGATCAGTTTCAGTGATGGAAGCATGAGTGTCGGATATGCCATTGAAATGCGTTCTCATCAAGAAGAAATTGCCCGTTTTTATAATGCACTGTTTGATAGAAACCCAGATGAAGGAGGGTTAAGCTATTGGGTGAATAATCTCGCCGATCCAACCATCGGTGGAGGAGGGAGTACAATTCAAGACATCGCCCAAGCATTTACACTCTCAGCAGAGTTTCAAGCCCTCTACGGTTCCAATGTCTCTAACGGCAATTTTGTGAACCTGCTCTATCAGAACATTCTCCACCGTAATGCTGACCAAGCTGGCTACGAGTATTGGCTGAACGAAATCAACGAAACAAACGATCGAGGTAGTACGATCATCGGTTTTTCAAATTCTGCCGAATACGTAACTGAAACAGCTTCCACAATTGACAATTTTCTTGCCAATGTTACTCTCGATAACTATCTTTTAGCATAAAATATCCTCTTCCAATGGAAGAGGACTCCTCGCTAGGATAATCAATTACTTCTCACACCTATATGTTACAATTACACAACCTATTCAAGCATTCAAAATAACACTACAGCTCTGCTCTATCAGTATATGATACTTCCATTCCAAAAAAGGGACACATCTATGGATCTCTCACTCACCGACCTTATCGGCATTCTCGGCGTCTTTATCATTATCGTCGCCTACATGCTTTTACAACTCGAAAAAATGGTTACACAAGATTTAAGCTTCTCTGTTTTAAACACCTTAGGAGCATTGCTGGTCATCATTTCACTGCTGTATGATTGGAATCTTGCATCGTTTTTAATGGAATCGATTTGGATGTTGATTAGTATGTACGGAATACTCAAATATTACAAATTGAAGAAAAAAGAAGAGAATGCCGTCAAAGACGACGGCAAAGAAGATTAAGCGACTTCGTTCGCTTTTTTATTCTCCCATAATGAATGGGCAAACGCGATAGCGATAAGACCGATACCGATGGTTCCGGTCACCATTTCACTGATGTGAGTGGTAATTTTCATCAACATGATAATTGCCAGAATTCCGATCGCATAGTGGGCACCGTGTTCGAGATAACGAAATTCGGAGAGGGTTTTATGCTCAACGAAATAGAGGGTAATACTCCGGACAAACATTGCTCCCACACCAAGTCCTATCATAATGATAAAGATATTACTAGTAAGGGCAAACGCTCCGATTACGCCGTCAAAACTGAAACTCGCATCAAGTACTTCAAGATAGATAAACCCTGCAATCCCGCTTTTTACTGTATCGGAAGAGAGAAAATGATCCAGCATCCCCAGCAATGAGTGAAGCAAAACACCGTACATAAATGCGAGAACAACACCGAAGTCTTGGGTAATATGCCCCAGAGCAATCCCAACCATAATAGCGGTAATCAACTCGATATTGGCAACACCGGAGAAGGTTTCCATCATTTTGGAACCCTCAACAAAGGTCACCCATTTAACATCCCGCTCTTCAAAGAAAAAGTCCAAAAAGACCATCAGTAAAAAAGCTCCCCCGAACGCAAAAATTGTCGATTCAGTAGCTTTAAGCACTTTTTCATATTCAGAGGGCTGATTCATCGCCACTTGTAGCGTCTCCATCAATCCCATTCCCGTCACAATCGAAACAATTGCAAGAGGAAACACCAGTCTCATGCCGAATACCGCAATCGGAATACCAAATACGATAAACCGTTTCTGCCAGATCGGATCCATTGTCTCCAAAACTTTGGCATTGACAACTGCATTATCGAATGAAAGAGAAATTTCAAGAACAATCAAAAGAAAGGTGATATAGATAGCAGTGAGTCCGCCGAGATAAAACGCCGCGATCAGCCCTAAAGCCATGATTACGAACGAGCTGTAAAAGTAGCGCATTATTTGCCCTTGGAAAAAAGATGCGAAATTATACCCTACATCAGTGCATCATGCCATTGGACAAGTGAAAGTCGAAAACCTTCTTTTACGCTAAGGACTTCATGAGCGAAATAAGGGTTACTCAAAAAAACGACCATATCCCCCGCTTCGGGGCGAAGGGTTATTGTATTACCATTTTCATCACACAGATAGTTGAAAAGGAGTTCACCCCCGCTGAAATGATCCTGATCCGTTGGATGAGGGGTATACGAGGTGGTAAAAAGGACGGTGGTGAGTTTACGCTCCGGTGCAACGGTACGATAACCGACTACATTTCCATCGCTATCACGCAGTTCGCTCGCATCATCGGAGTGTTTGACGTAAAATGAGCCGCTCTCGTATCCCAGAACCTGTACATCGGTCGCTTTGGACAATGACATCGCAAAAAATGCTTCTATCTCTGAACGTACCGCATCAAAACGACGATCATAGATGGCTCGGTGTTCTGTGCTCAATATATGAATATCGGTTTTACGGATTGCGGTATCAAGTGCTTTGCCTCGAAGCTCCGCTTGCACGGAGTTTTTGCCCTCTAATGCGGCAGCGGTAATTGCACGACACTCAGCGGGGCTAAGAACCCCCTCCAGTACCATATAGGGGAAATCATGATACGGATTAGGAAGACGCTTAGTTGGAATATCCCAACCTAAAAGTTCATCGCGGGCGTAAACGTAATTACTGATTTGGTGCATTATAATTTTCCTTTTATCCCCATCATTTCACCCGATTCATCATCTCAAAACTCTCTTTATCCATCTTACTAAATCCAAACCACTTTTTCCCAAGATCTTTTAAACTTGCCCCGATGTGATAAATGGTGTCATCTATAAGTAAAAATCGATCATGAGAGAGGTTGAACTCTTTTAGTTTTATGGAATTGTATTGGGAGTTGTATTTTTCACTATCCAGTTGTAGCTGTTTAGAGATAGTCTTGGTGTAGATAGTGATATCGACATTTTGATTTTTTGAGAGGAGGATAAAAACACTCTCATCGATATAGTTATCAAAAAGAACGATGGTGTTTTGAGCACTTTTAATCAACTCTGATACAAACACATACGCATCGAAAATCTCCCCATCATAGAATATACCTTGTTTGGGTTTTATATCTTTTGATTCGATGGCATCAAAAATTTTGTTGAAGTTTTCATCGTGTTTTAGTAGTTTTTGCTCTACATTTTCAAGTCTTTGAAAAATAGCACCGTTTTGTGAGATAAATTTTCTCATTGAAACAAATGTGCGAATAATTTTTACACTTATATCGACGGCAGTTTGTGTTTTCAATACAGCTGAAAGCATAGATACACCTTGCTCTGAAAATGCATAAGGTGCTCTTCTAAGACCCATCTTATCAGAATTGGATATCGCATTTTGCGACTTCCAATTTTCAAACTCTTCGTGTGAGAGCTGAAACATAAAATCACTAGGAAATCTATCAATATTTCTTTTTACTTGTTCATTTAATCTTCTCGTTTCTACACCATAAAGTTCCGCTAAATCCCTATCTATCATCACCTGAGAGCCTCTAATAGTATGGATTTTGTTTTGGATGATTTGTTCGTCAATGATTAGATTATCCATTGCTTCCCTTTGCTAAAACAAACGCTTTATGCTGAACACTCAAGTATCTAACTATACTATAACACTCTCGATAATTGGTTAGACGGATAAGGGAGGGCATAGGTTAATCCTCTATTACTTGTTTCATTTTTCTAATTTCAATTTCAATTTGATTGAAAAATTCATCTATATTTTTTTTGTATGTTTTGTAAAAACTATCTTTTATATCGTTCCACATTTTATCTGGATCATCTACTAAATCAAAATCATACATGATCTTAAAATCTTTCGTTGATTTTCTATATAAATCATATAAATTTTTGTATTTTTCCATCAATGCTATAGAAACTATAAAATGATTTTCATCAATCACTTTGAAAATTTCATTAAGTGTATCAATGTTTACATCTTCGACTTTTAGCTCTTGCTGAATGATATCACCATCTCGATCTTTAGTATCAAAATATCTACCTACATCGTACAACTGCTTTTTAAATTTATAAATTTCAGTATAGAGATTTTCATATAGGGCGGATTCGCATAGTAAAGGAATACCCTTAAAAGTTTAGTTGATTATTTTGTTTGAAATTTGGTTCAAATCAAGACCTAGATACAATAAACAGTCAACTACTAAAGTTT
>Ga0209800_10003524_pt1 | contig 12359 bp, 15 predicted proteins | sample Higcelweek8metaG_FD_187174 | JGI IMG/M metagenome (GOLD analysis project Ga0209800, IMG submission 187174) | Freshwater pond sediment microbial communities from the University of Edinburgh, under environmental carbon perturbations - High... | ecosystem: Environmental > Aquatic > Freshwater >... | reverse complement strand
GTTCGGGGGGGCGGGGTGATCTTGGTCAGCGGTTCGGCTGCTCCGTGGCGACCTTGCTCAAGGCCTCGGCCACCCAGGCGTTGAGGCTCTTGCCGTCCGCCGCCGCGCGGCTGGCGATGCGCTGGTGCAGTTCGGGCTTGATTCGCACGTTGAAGCGCCCGGAGTAGGGCTTTTGTGGCTCCTTGCCCTGCTCGGCGCAGAACTCCAGGTAGTCCTCCACGGAGTCTGCAAGCGCCTGCTTGAGTTCGTCGATGGAGTTGCCGGTGAAATGCACCACGTCCGTGATGCCAGCCACTTGCCCGTGGAAGTCATTGTCGCCGGGGTAGTAGTTGAAGACCCCGGCGTAGCCCTTGTAGGTCAGGATATTCATGGATTCACTCCTGCGTTGCGTAAAAACTCGCGCACGGCATCCACGACACCTCTCTTGGCGTCCGGGGCGGGGTAAGCTCTGATAATCATTTGTGAGAAGCTGCTACCTGTATTGAGCATGTCAATACATAACAATCGTCGTATTATTGCTGGGACAGTTTGTCATGTAGTGTTAGGGATTGTAATGTCTGTAAGCAGTTTTTGATGTGCTTTCATGAAAGATTGATCAATCTGATCACCCAATGCGTTCATGACTTTCATGAATATGATTGAATCAATAGACTGGTATAATGTGAGTAGCGATGTTGTGGTTTGGGTTAGCGATATTGCCGTGCAAGGTCCTACCTCCGCTAAACCAAGATTACTTGGCCCAGCGAGGAGGAGTTTGCTTTCATTGGTAAGTCCAAGTTTGAAGAATATACTAGACGGATTAGCGTGAACGTTATGGCTTGCAAATCTATAGTGTGGTCGGAGATGTGAAACGCCAGCTGCTATTTCAATGTCCGTAAATCTCGGACTCTCATTGTTGATGTGCTTTGCAGCCCATCCATAAGGGTTGCGATATGATTGCCCAAATCGGGCGATAAGCATTTCTTTGGATTGATGTATTTCTTGAATTGCTTCCTCTTCTAATGGCTCAGCTCCTAAAAAATATTGGTAACTTTTGTACTCGATAGCTGCTCGGTGTCGTTCAATTGTTTCATGTAGCAGGAATCGTTCCGCGAGGTCTTCATCGTTATTGCTAATGAACAAAGAAATTGTTGAAATTTCATGAAGAGTCCTCCACCGTGCAATCGCGCCATCTGCGAGTCCAGAAGAGAGGAGAATGATGATTTCTTCAGTAACTTGGCACGACCTAGCGTGTAATCGAAATAGAACTTCGCGTAGATACGGCGTTGCTGTTTTGCTTTGCTTATTGATAAGTTTCGAGCAATACTCACGTGAAATGGATAGAAGCATTTTAAGTTGACTTATTGCTTTCCCCCAGCGCTGCTGTATATCCCTTTTGAGTTGGGACTTAATCTTATCCTCAATCCTATCACCTCTTCTCCAGGTTTTAGGTAAGGATTCGAGAATTTTTTTCGAGAGTACAGTTGTAATATCTTCAACTTTTGGCTCAAGAGTATTAATGAACTTATCGAAAGTCTTCCCTACCAATATGAGATCACTGTCTGAAATTTCAATGGAGATTTCACTGCCACTACCATCTGGATATTCATATCGTACCGTATTCGTTTTAGTCTCTGCTATGCTTTTCTTCAATGCTCCAACCTGTTCATCCGTTAATATTATTCCACGCTTCCGTAGTTTCAATGAAACGATAGTAGCGAGAATTGATAGAGGGAGTACCTCTAGGTAATTATTAAATGCATTTTCAATTGTATCCATTTCCCCCCCCTCCTACCCCCGCTCCACCACCGTCTTCCCGATGGGCGCCATGCTCGCGCCCACAAGCTTCAGGTGCTGGAGGCCGAAGGGGATGCCGATGATGGTGATAAAGCAGAGCAGGGCCGAGAGCAGGTGGCCGATGGCCAGCAAAAAGCCGCCGCAGCAGAACCAGATGACATTGCCGACAAGGCCCCACGGCCCGGTGCCGAGGTCGTCCTTGCCGGTTACCTCCCGGCGGCTCACGATCTCCCGCCCAAAGGGCCACAGGCAGAAGTTCCCGAGCATGAAGCAGGCCCGGCCCCAGGGGATGCCGATGACGGAAAGGAACATGACCAGCCCCAGCAGGTACCAGCCGATGCCCATGACCAGCCCGCCGAAAATGATCCAGATGAGATTGCCGAGCAGGCTCATTACACCCCCGCCTCCTGGTTCATTCCTTCCATCACGTTGTCGACCAGCACGCCCTTGGTCGTGTACGAGCCCTTCTTGATGACATAGCGCGTCAGCGCGTAGTCGATCTGGTCGATGTAGTCGAGCTTGCCCCAGCCGTCGTCGTCGAGCAGCCGCGCCACGTCGTTCAAAAACGGCTCCACGTCGATGTAATGCCCCTCGAAGTCCACGGCCAGGATGCGGTCCTTGTACACCACCTGGTCAAAGGGCATGGTCTGCCGGAGCTCCGCAAAGGCCTCGGGCGAGAGCCCGTGGACGTCCGCATACACGCGCACTGCTTCCATGGCTTGCACTACCGGCCCAGGCCGCGCAGGTCGTTCAGGATGATCCCGGCCGCCCGGTCCGCAGCGCCCGGCCCGCCCACGCGCTCCCGCAGTCCGGCCAGGTCCTTGCGCGCCGCGTCCAGGGCCGCGTCGTCGGCGATCCAGGGCCGCAGTTGCGCGGCCAGCAGCGTGGCCTCAGCCTTGTCCTGCAACAGCTCGGGCAGCACCTCGCGGTTCATGATCAGGTTGGCCAGGCTGGCCCATTTGACCTGGATGACCCGCTTGCCGATGGCGTAGCTCAGGGCGGACAGGCGGTAGGCCACAACGGTGGGCGTGCCGATGAGCGCGGCCTCCAGGGTCACCGTGCCGCTGGCCGCCAGCAGCACGCGGCTGGTGCGCATCAGGCGGTAGCGGTCGCCGGGCTCGATGATCGCCACAGGCAGCTCCGGCGGCAAAAACGAGCGCAGATACTCCGGGTCCAGCCCAGGGGCGCGGGCCAGGGCCACGCGCAGGTCCGGGAACTCGCGGCGCAGCAGCAGCGCAGCCTGGGCGAACTCCGGCAGCAGCGTGCTGATCTCCTTACGCCTGCTGCCCGGAAGCAGGCCCAGCAGGTTCGGGTCCGGGGGCAGGGCGTCGAGCTCGGCCAGCGGCAGCTGGTCCATGAGCGGGTGGCCCACGTAGTCCACATCCATGCCGCGGCTGGCGTAGAAGTCTTTTTCAAAGGGCAGGATGCACAGCACCTTTCGGGTGAAGCGGCGCAAAAACTCCACCCGGCCGCTGCGCCAGGCCCAGACCTGGGGGCTGACGTAGTAGTAGACCGGGATGCCGAGCTTTTTCGCCATGCGGGCCACGCGGAAGTGGAAGTCCGGGCAGTCGATGAGGATGATGGCGCGCGGTTTTGTTTCGATGAGTTCGCGCTTGACCTGACCCAGGAGTTTCAAGATGCGCGGCAGGCCGGAGAGCACCTCGGTCAGGCCCACAAGCGAGATGAGGCGCATGGGGAAGCGCACGTCGCAGCCAGCGGCTGTGAGCGCCGGGCCGCCCATGCCCAGGGCCTGGAGGCCGGGCTCAAGGCCGCGCAGGGCGGTGAGCAGGCTTGCGGCGTGGATGTCGCCCGAGGCCTCGCCCGCGCTGATCCAGATGGGTCCGGTTGTGTTCATGCCCCACAACTAGCGTGAATCCATGCATGCGGCAAGCAGGCCGGGCAGGGGGCCTTGGCGCGGGTTGCATTGCCGGGGCGGAGCATGTACGAATCCCGATGCCCGCCTGCCGTGGGCATCAGACACGAAACCGGAGTAGCGAACATGCTGAAAGTCGGCGTCATTGGCCTGGGCTGGATGGGGAAGGTGCACCTGCGCAATTACAGCGAGATGCACGGGGTTGAGATCATGGGCGTGGTCGACACGGACCAGGCCGCCCTGGACGAGGTTGCCGCGCGTTTCGGCGTGCCCACCTACACCAATCTGGACGAGCTGCTGGCCAAGGGCCTGGACGCGGTGAGCGTCTGCGTGCCCACGAGCCTGCACCATCAGGTGGGCCTCACAGTCATCGCCAGCGGCGCGTCGCTGCTCATCGAGAAGCCGCTGGCCGCCACCTCGGCCGAGGGCACGGACCTGGTGGCCGCCGCCAAGGCCAAGGGCGTGTCGCTCATGGTCGGGCATATCGAGCGCTTCAACCCGGCCGTGCAGCGCGTGAAGGAGCTGGTGGGCGACGACGTCATCTCCATCCAGATCGAGCGCGTGGGGCCGTACCCGCCGCGCATCCAGGACGTGGGCGTCATCCGCGACCTGGGCTCGCACGACATCGACCTGATCCGCTTCCTCACCGGCTCGGAGTTCAAGGACGTGTACGCCGTCATGACCTCGAGCACCGGCGGGCACGAGGACAACGCGCTCATCACCGCGCAGATGGAGAGCGGCGTTTTGGCCAACGTGAACACCAACTGGGTGACCCCGTACAAGTCGCGCAAGATCCGCGTGGCCTGCAAGAGCAAGTTCATCACCGCCGACTTGGTGACCCAGGACGTGAAGGAATACAGCCAGTTCTCCACCTACGACAAGAGCTACTCCGTGCGCGAATGGCCCATGATCTACCGCGAGCCGGTCAAGGCCGAGCTGACGGCGTTTCTTGCGGCCGTGCGCGACAAGACCCCGGTGCCCATCGCGGGCGAGGACGGGCTGGAGGTCTTGCGCGTCATTGAGCGCATCTTCGCCTGCGGCACGGGCGGCTGCAGGCCGTAAGCGGCAGGTACTTTTGTGAGACCTCAAGCGGCTCGCCGGGAAACTGGCGGGCCGCTTTGCTTTTCCCTGGCCCTTGTGTACACTCCATTAATCCTGAAGTCGCACCTGCCTGAAATCGCACCCGGAGGACGAGCGCCCATGCAAAGCAGGATCCTGCTTATTGAGGACGACGAGGCCTTCCGGCGCATGCTGGAGGAGGCCCTGGCCGAGCTCGGGCATGCGGTCGTCCCCGCAGGCAGCGCCGAGGACGGCGTGGCCCTGGCCCGGGACCAGGCCGCCGGGGGCGACGGCTTCGACCTCATCCTCACCGACGTGCGCCTGCCCGGCATGACCGGCGTGGCGGCCGTGCCGCTCCTGCGCGAGGCCTCGCCCGGCACCGAGATCATCGTCATGACCGCCTACACCGACCACGAGACCGCGCTCGACGCCATCCGCCACGGCGCCACCGACTTCTTCACCAAGCCCTTCCGCCTGAGCGAGATGCAGATCGTGGTGGCCCGCGCGCTCGAAAAACGCTCGCTCAAGCGCGAGATCGGCGCCCTGCGCGAGGTGCTGCGCCAGGGCCGCCCGGTCCGCAGGGCCGTGGGCGAGAGCCCGGCCATGCGCGCGGTGCTGGCCTTTGTGGAGCGCGTGGCCCCGCTCGACACCTCGGTGCTCATCCTGGGCGAGTCCGGCACGGGCAAGGAGGTGGTGGCCGACCTGATCCACGAGCACAGCCCGCGCGCCAGCGGCCCCTTTGTGAAGGTGAACTGCGCCAGCATCCCGGAGAACCTGCTGGAGAGCGAACTCTTCGGCCACGAGAAGGGCGCGTTCACCGGTGCCTTCATGGCCAAGGCGGGCAAGTTCGAGCTGGCCAAGGGCGGCAGCCTCCTGCTGGACGAGATCGGCGACATGCCCCTGCATTTGCAGCCCAAGCTCCTGCGCGCCGTGGAGCAGAAGCAGTCCGAACGCGTGGGCGGGGCCAAGCCCCTGCGCTTTGACGTGCGCATCATCGCCGCCACCAACGCGGACCTGGGCAGGCGCGTGGCGGACAAGAGCTTCCGCGAGGACCTGTACTACCGCCTGAACGTGGCCGCCGTGCATCTGCCGCCCCTGCGCGAGCGCAAGCAGGACATCCCGCTTCTGGCCGCGCATTTCGTGCACGCCTTCAACGAGCGCACCGGCGCGGACATCCCGCCCCCGGGCCAGGCGGCCCTGGACCGGCTCATGGCCCGCAGCTGGCCGGGCAACGTGCGCCAGTTCGCCAACGTTGTGGAGCGCGCGGCCATCTTCAGTCGCTCGGGCATCATCACTGCGGCCGACGTGGAGCTGGCCCTGGCCGAGGGCGCGCAGGTGCTGGCAGCGGATGCGGAGGGCAGCCCCCTGTCCCTGCGCAGGACCCTGAACGAGGTGGAGCGCAGCCTGCTCCTGGCGGCCCTGCGCCAGGCCCACGGCGTGCAGACCCGCGCGGCCAAGGCCCTGGGCATCACACCCACAAACCTCTGGAACAAGATCCGGAAACACGCCATCGACCCCTCGGAAGTCCTCCAAGCCTAGCCCTTCATCTGTTCACTAATTATGGATATTCGACGCCTTGAGCGCTGATTCTCCACTATTCGTGTATCAACTTCTATCTCTAGGTATCACGGTTAGTTGTGCTCGCATGACGCCTCCCTGCCGCCCTCGCCACGGCCAAATCCTTTGCGCCTGTGCGTGAACACACCACAAATAATGAATCGCCAGCTCTCGGTACTGCCGCGTCCAGGCCATGCCAGGAATAAAAGAAAATCGGTTAACAGTCTGTATTCACAACATAAAAGTTGTGAACGCAGGCTGCGTTGGCAGCGGTCGGATAATGCTGGCACGCGGGTTGCTCAATAGGAAATCAGAATTGGGCACAGGCCGCGAACAATACGCACAACACAAACCCGAGGAGGAGACCATGTTGACCAGACTGCTGCAGCTGACCCGTGATGAGGAAGGCGCCACCGCCCTTGAATACGGCCTCATCGCCGCCCTCATCGCCGCCGTCATCGTGGGCGCGGTCACCGCGCTGGGCACCCGCGTGCAGGGCACCTTCCAGACCATCACCAACGCCATGCCCGGCGCTGGCGGCTAGTTCTGTCCGGCCACCCGTCGCGAACAGAGCCAAGGCAATGCCGAGTTTGAGGCAAGACAGGCGGGCGGACCGCAGGAACCGGACGGGGAGCGTGGAAGATGCCGCCACGGCCCCGTCCGGACCCTAGCCCCGCAAGAAACAGGACACGAGGGAGAGCGCCATGGACCCCATCATTTTCGCAGCAGTCACCCTCTCCCTGGCCGTGGCCTCCCTCATCGACCTGCGCAGCCAGCGCATCCCCAACGCCCTCACCCTTCCATGCGCCCTCGCGGCGCTGGCCTACCACCTGCTGATCCAGGGGCCGCACGGCCTCTGGTTCAGTCTCGCCGGGCTGGGCGTGGGCCTTGGCCTCATGCTCGCGCCCTTCCTGTTCCGGGTCATGGGCGGCGGCGACGTCAAGCTCCTGGCCGCCGTGGGGGCCTGGGTCGGCCCGCAGATCGTGCTGGTGGCCTTTTTGCTGACCAGCCTGGCTGGCGGCGTATACGCCCTGGCCGTGCTGGCCCGGCGCGCGGACGCCCTGCGCGGGGTCTTCGCCCGGCTGCGCCCGGCCCTGTACGCCACCTGCGCCACCGGCGAATTCCACTACCAGTCCGCCCCGGCGGCGTCCGGCCTGCCGAAGCTCTGCTACGGCTTGGCCATCGCCTTCGGCAGCGTCGCCGCCATGACGCGCGCCGTGCTCAGCTCCGGCTGGCTGGCCGGGTAGGGCGCCATGAACGGCTCGCTCAAGTCCGTCGTCCAACTGGGGCTGGCCCTGCTGCTCGCCCTTTGCGCGGGCATCCTCGTGTACCAGTGGATGCAGGCCAAGACCACGGCCGGTCGCAGTCAGGCCGTGCGCACCGTGCCGCTGGTGGTGGCCACGCGCGAGCTGCCCGCCGGGGCCAAGCTTTCCGCTGACATGCTGCGCCTGCAGAACTATCCCGAGGCCATGATGCCTGCGCAGCGTTTCGCCACGGTCCAGGAAGTGGAGGGGCGCATCCTGGCTTCGGGCATGTCGGCCAACGAGCCGCTCACCCCCTCGCGCCTGGCGGGAGAGGCTGCGGCGGGCGGCATCAGCGCGGTCATCACCCACGGCAAGCGGGCCATGGCCGTCAAGGGCAACAAGGTCATGGGCCTGGCGGGCTTGATCCGTCCCGGCAACATGGTCGACGTGCTGGTGACCCTGCCCAAGGACGATAAGGGCCAGAGCTCCATGACCAAGGTGGTGCTGGAGAACGTGCCCGTGCTGGCCGCCGGTTCGCAGCTGGCCGTGGGCCCGGATGAGGCCGCGCAGGTGGCGGACATCTACACCCTGGAGCTGACCCCGCAGGAGAGCGAGAAGGTCGCCCTGGCCTCCACCCAGGGCACTCTGCACTTTGCCCTGCGCAACGCCGCAGACACCGAGGTCGTGCTTACCGAGGGCGCGGACTCCAAGACCGCCCTGGCCTCCTACCGCACCGCGCCCGTGGTCCGCAGCCCGCGCGGCGCCGGCCACACCGTTGAAATCATCACCGGCTCCAAGCGCAGCCAGGTGACGTTCTAACCAAGGCAGGTCCAGCATGCGCGCCGCTTCGATATTTTGCACCATGGCCGTCGGCCTGCCGCTGCTGCTTCTGGCCCTGTCCTTGCCGCCGCTGGCCCTGGCCCAGCCCCGCCAGCCAGCCCAACTCGGCCAGGCCCTCCAGCCCGCGCCCAACGTCACCGTGTCCAAGGCTCCGCAGGCCCTGGAGCTGGCCGTGGGCCGCTCGCTCATCGTCAACAGCGACCAGGACATCCGGCGCATCTCGCTCGCCGCGCCGGACACCGCCGACGTGCTGCTGCTTTCCCCGCGCCAGGTGTACCTGACCGGCAAGGCGCCGGGGGCCACCAACCTGACCCTCTGGGGCCAGGGCGACGCCGTCATGGCCGTGTTCGACCTGGACGTGGCCCCGGACCAGACCCAGCTCAAGCGCCTGCTCGCCAGCGTGCTGCCCAACGAGCGCGGCATCCGCGTGGCCTCCAACGGCAAGAACATCATCCTCACGGGCAGCGTGTCCAGCGCGCCCAGCCTGGCCACGGCCCTGTCCCTGGCCGAGACCTACGCTCCGGGCAAGGTCCAGAACCTGCTCAGCGTGGGCGGGGTGCACCAGGTCATGCTGGAGGTGCGCGTGGCCGAGATGAACCGCAACGTGCTGCAGCGCTTCGGCATCGACTTCAACCTCATGACCGGCGGCAACATCGTGCAGGCCATGCTCGGCGGGCTGGTCAAGACCACCACCTCCGGCACCCAGGTCCTCACGGACAACGTCACCGGCGTGGTCAGCCCCAACCTGGGCGGCGGCACCACCCTCACCGGCTTCATCGATGCCCTCAAGGACAACGGGCTGGTCAAGGTCCTGGCCGAGCCGAACCTCATCTGCCTCTCGGGCAAGAGCGCCAGCTTCCTGGCCGGCGGCGAGATCCCCATCCCCATCCCCCAGGCGCTGGGCACCGTGGCCATCGAGTTCAAGCCCTTCGGCGTGGGCCTCAACTTCACGCCCGTGGTGCTGGAGTCCGGGCGCATCAGCGTGCAGGTGAACCCCGAAGTCTCGGAGCTCGACTACTCGCTGGGCGTGACCATCAACAACTGGCAGATCCCCGGCCTGACCACCCGCAGGGCCAGCACAACGGTGGAGCTGGCCAGCGGCCAGAGCTTCGCCATCGCCGGGCTCATCAAGGACTCCACCCGCGAGAGCATCAAGAAGTTCCCCGGCCTGGGCGACCTGCCCGTGCTGGGCGCGCTGTTCCGCAGCAGCGAGTTCCGCAAGAACGAGACCGAGCTTGTGATCATCGTCACCCCGCATCTGGTGAAGCCGCTGGACATGGCCAGGCAGACCCTGCCCACGGATGGCTTCAAGGAGCCCACGCCGTACGAGTTCTTCATCGCCGGACAGCTGGAGGGCAGGCCCGGCGCGGGCCAGAAGCCGCAAAAGGACGCCCCGGCCAATGGTCTGACGGACGGCAAGTCCTCCGCCTCCTCTGGACCTTCTGGCGCCACGGGCCCCTCGGGTTTTGACGGCCGTTTCGGCTCGGCCCTGCCCCCGGGCGAGTAACAGGACAAGGAGAAGGCCATGAACGCGCGCATATTGAGCCTCACCGCATTCTCCGCCCTGGCCCTGCTGGCGGGCTGCGGCGCGGAAGCGGCCCGGCCGCCGCTGGACGCCACCTGGGGCCTGTCCGTGCGCATGGCCGTGGAAAACCAGAAGCTCGACCCCACCCCCGCCAGCGACCGCCCGGTGGCGGGCCTGGACGGGGTGTTCGCCAAAAACGCCATGGATGCCTACCGCAAGAGCTCGGAACCCGACCCCCAGGGTGGCAAGAACAAGTTCCCCGACGCCATCCTCATGGTCAAGGAGGCAAAGTGATGAACACAACGCCGCAGACATCCCGGACCAGAAGCCAGCGGGGCTCCATCTCCGTGGAGGCCGCGCTGCTGCTGCCAATCCTCATGGCCCTGACCCTGGCCTTCGTGGACTTCGGCAGGCTCATGTGGACCCAGACCGTGGTCAACTCCGCTGCGGCCGAGGCCGCGCGCCTGGCCGTGCTGCCCGAGCCCAGCGACGCCGCCGTGGCCGATCTCGCGACCAGGCGCGTGCTGGACGGCGGCATCAGGACCGCGCCCTCGGTGGCGGTGGGCATCCGCAGCCCCAACAAGCCGGTGGCCGTCACCGTGAGCGTGGGGTTTGACTTCCTGCTCCTGGCCGACCTGATGCCCGAGATCTCCGGGCACAGGACCCTTTCCTCCACCTCCGTCATGGTCCACCAACCCTAGGGAGGACGCCATGGACACCAAGAAGACACGCGAAAAGGGCTCGGCCACGATCGAGTTCGCCCTGGCCGTGGCCCTGGTGCTGGCCCCCATGCTGCTCGGCCTGGTGGACTTCAGCCGCTACCTGGACGTGAGCCACGCCGTGTCCCGCGCGGCCCACGAGGGCGCGTTCGAGGCCGCGCGCGGGCACGACCCCGTGCAGATCGTGCTGAACAACGTGCAGAGCGCCGGGCTGGACCCGGCCAAGGTCAGCGTGAGCCTTTCCCCGGCCCTGGACGGGTCCACGCGCGGCACCTCCATGCAGCTCACCGTATCCTACAATCTCGCGGGCTACGCCCTGGCCACGTGGGGAGGGCTCTTCCCCGACGCCCTCTCCTCCAAGGCCACGGCGCGGCGCGAGTAGCGGGGAGGACACCATGAACACAGCCACAGCGCGATCCCTGTACAGCGACGAGCGCGGCGCCGCAGGCCTGATCCTGGCCCTGATCCTGGCCTCCCTGGCGGGCATCGCCGCCCTGGCGCTGGACCTGGGGGCCATGCACGTGCGCCGCAGCAGCCTGCAGACCTCGGCCGACGCCGCGGCCCTGGCCGGGGCCAATGCCCTCATCTCCTACGGCACGGACCTGCCCAAGGTGCGCAGCGTCATCCTGGAGTACGCCAAGGCCAACCTGGACAGCCAGGACCAGCCGGACGTGGCCGTGCAGACCCCGGACATCGTGTTCTACAGGGACGGCGCGCCAAGCACGAGCGCGCCCAACCAGGTGGAGGTCACGGTGCGCCGGGTGGCGGCGCGCGGCAACTCCATGAGCCTGTTCTTCGGCAAGGCCGTGGACGTGCCCAAGGCCGATCTTTCGGCCAAGGCCCGCGCGGGCATCTTCAACCCCGACTCCAGCAGGAACCTCAAGCCCTGGAGCGTGGCCACCAAGTTCACCTGGAACGACTACGTGGACTGCCGCTGCGGCGGCAACTACGCCAACGGCGTGCTCGACGTGGACAGCGTCAAGGAGATGGCCACGGTGGTGGTGCAGGGCTATGGCGCGGCAGACCTGGGCACGCAGATCGTGCTCAAGGAGGGCGACCCCCACGAGGTCATGGTCCCCGGCCAGTACAACGCCATCGACTACCCGCCGCTGAACAAGGGCGTGCCCGTCACCGGCGCTGCGGCCTACCGCGAGAACATCGACGGCAGCGGCGGCTCCAACTCCGCCGTGGTGGCGCCCGGAGACCAGCTGCAGACCGAGCCCGGCAACAAGTCCGGCCCCACCAGGCAGGGCGTGGCCGCGCTGCTGGCGCAGGACTCCGGGGCCTACTGGGACGCGGGCACCAAGTCCATCAAGGGCAGCTCCTTCAAGGACCCGCTGTCCAGCCCGCGCGTGGCCCTCATCCCCTTCTACGACCCGCGCTACCCGCCCATCTCCGGACGCAGCTACGTCACCGTGGTGCACCTGGGCGCGGTGTTCATCGAGGGCGTCAATTGCCATGGCGACGTCACCGGCCGCTTCCTCAAGGTCGTGCCCTATTCGCCCAACAGCACCGGCACGGGCAACGGCATGCTCGCCGTGGCCAGGCTCATCCTGGACTCCAGCCGGGGCGCAGGCAACTAGGCCCGCCTTGGGGGCACATTGAGAAGACAAGGAGCCGCGCCATGAACAGCCGGAAGATCACCGTCACAGTGGACGCCGTCCTGGAAGCCCGCCGCGAGGCGCTGGCCCTGGCCCTGGCCGCCCTGGAAGGGGTCGAGGCGTCGCCGCGCGGGGCTGCGGGCAACGGGTTGGCCAACGCTGACC
>Ga0209800_10003521_pt1 | contig 12371 bp, 10 predicted proteins | sample Higcelweek8metaG_FD_187174 | JGI IMG/M metagenome (GOLD analysis project Ga0209800, IMG submission 187174) | Freshwater pond sediment microbial communities from the University of Edinburgh, under environmental carbon perturbations - High... | ecosystem: Environmental > Aquatic > Freshwater >... | reverse complement strand
TAAATTATACTTTTGTCAGGATCCTTTGGTGATTCAACAGGTGTTGCATCCGTAAGAATAGACATGATTTTCTTGCGGATATTTTTTTCCGCAGCAAAAATTTCAATTGTATTATTGTAGGATTTTGACATTTTCTGGCCGTCAATGCCAGGGATCACAGCTATCTCATCCTGAATCTCTTCTTCCGGAATTGTAAATGCATTGCCGTATGTGTTGTTGAATTTTACTGCAATATCGCGGGCAACCTCGACATGCTGCTTCTGATCTTTACCGACAGGAACACGGTCAGATTGATACATGAGAATATCGGCAGCCATAAGTACCGGATATGAAAACAGGCCGTTATTGGGAGGAATATTCTTTGCAATTGCATCTTTATACGCGTGGCATCTCTCAAGTAAACCAACTGGTGTGACATTGCTCAGGTACCATGTCAATTCAGCGACCTCAGGGACATCGCTTTGCACCCAGAGAATGGATTTCTGAGGGTCGATACCAAGAGAGAGCAGGTCTAAAAGTGCATCGTCTGTATACTGATGCATTACTTTTGCATCAAACATGGATGTTAGGCTGTGCATGTTGGCGATAAAACAGAAGAGCTCACCGCGGCTCTGTGATTCCACCATCGGGCGGATCATGCCGAGGTAATTTCCTATATGAATAATTCCTGATGGTTTAATGCCTGATAATATACGCATTTCTATAACTCCTTATTACATATCAATCATTTTTTATAATCTGATTTTTCCACAAAATATATTGCGGATTAAAATGCAGAGGTCTGATGCTGTATAAAATATATTCAATATAGCCTGCATGTCTAATTCTACTTTATTACAATTACTTTATTGCAGCAGGCAATGCATTCTTTGCACAGTATATCCATATTGACAAAGCAGAATTACTGGCTGTCGAAAAAAACAAGTGCGCGTGATTTCAATGCTGCGAGATCCGGTGACGGCTGCACGGCACGGAACAGTTCATGGCCGAAAAAAAAGTTTTTCGAGTAATGAATGGTAAACTCTTTTATGCGTCCGATGGCTTTTTCCGGCGGGAAATCCTCGCATGTATAATTGAAAAACCGCAGCCATACTTCTCTGTAGTCAATTTCAGGGGTTTCGCCTGATAATGATCTGAAAATCCATGGTTTTGTTACGGATTCCCGGCCAATCATAAGGCCGTCGCAGTGCTCCAGAAGCTGGAGTGCACTTTTATCTTTAATATCACCATTTGCAATAAGCGGTAATTTTGTCTGTGAACGTATCCATGAAAAAAGATGCCATCTGGCCAGCCGTTTCAGTTTCTCATCAGAAAATCTCGGGTGGACACATAATAAATCAACACCGCTGTTTTCAAACAGTTTAAGCCGTGTCAGGAAACGTTCTTCCCATCCGTCAGAATTGTCTCCAACCCGGCATTTTACTGAAAAAACACCGCTCCAGCATGATCTTATGGTGTCAAGTACTGGCTTCAGCTTTTCGATATTGTCAAAAAGAGCTTTTCCTGCCCCGGTTCTTTTGATAGCAGGAGCGGGGCAGCCCAGATTTATGTCTATTGCTGTGGGTTCACATATGCGAAGGCGCTCAATTATTGCCTGCAGCGGTTCGTCACCGGTAAGCTGAAGCTGATATATGACCTGACCTTCGCATGCCCTTTTTTTTGTAAATGGAGAAGCTCCAAGATCTTCTTTCAAAAGGGCACCCGGACTTAACATTTCGGTATAAAGTGCACCATAGCCTCCGAAATCAGCCAGAAGCCGCCTGAAGGCGCTGTGGGATATTCCGGCCATTGGCGCAAGAAATAACCGAGGTGTAAAATGTTTGTCTTTTATGTGAAGAACGTCGTGAAGTGTACTCATCGTTTAAAAAACTGTCTTGAATGCAATACCTGCACAAAGGTAGAATAAGAGAAAAATAAGAGAGGAAAAAATATAAGTTGACATATGTGATTTCTCAAAAGTGATCGTGTCAGCCTGTTTTTCAGATTTTTTTATCTCTCTATTGATAAGGTATTCGCTAAATGTAAATATATTTATAGGAATGATGAATCCGATGACAGCCCACATAAAAACAGAAACCAGTTCAAGTTCCCAAATTTTATATCCAATAAAAATATTCAGTACCGTGAGCAGCAGCGTTGATATTATCAGTGGAAAAAAGGCCTGTTTTTCCCTGTAATATGCAAATTTTCGCATATGTGCCGCACAAATCATGGATCCGGGTTCGGGTTCGTCAAGTGTCTGGGATTTATTTGCAGTTATAATGCGTTCATTAAGTGTAAGTACAAGGTCATAAATTCCATTGATTGAAAATGGAAGTTCTATCGTCTTATCATTAGATACTATGCGTATCTGTTCTGAAAATAAAGTCTGGGCATATTTACACAACACGATATCACTGAAAAAAATCTGTCGGAGTTTCCCTGGGGCTTTTAAAATTATAACATCTTCACTGATAAGAAACATTGTTTTTTTCAGTTCACTTTTAAGTAAGATTACAATACCGATCAGAATCAGAATTGTAAAATCCAGAAAAACACCAAACCGGATAGTTGATGGATAGATGTGTCCGTAAACTGAATAACCAATAGCGGCAGGGAGCCAGGATGCAATAAAAAGTACAGTGATCAGAGAATAAAGCGGTGCCTCAAGATATGTGAAACGCTTCTGATAATTATATACTTTTTTTGATTCGTTCTGACCCATAACTTGTAAATTATATCCGGCGTAAGCGGTTTGTAAAAAATTAAATTGCCGGTAATTATTTTTTATTACATTTTATCTAAATCACAAAATAGTTTTTTATGATAAATAAACATTTGTTTTATTATCAGTAATATTTTCAAGTCTTGAGTTTTCCAGGTCCATTCATTATATTCATAGTTTTCTCTCAAAATATCTATGATTGGTTATCCGGTAAGGAAAAAAGTTACTATGCCAATAAGAAGCATGACAGGGTTCGGACTTGCTGAAGGTGCAAGCCCATCAGGGACTTACAGGGTCGAGATCCGGGGCGTCAATAACCGGTTTCTCGAATTACAGATACGGCTGCCTAAATTTGCAGCTAATCTTGAATCACGGATCAAAAAAGAGATATCATCAGTCATTTCACGCGGTTCAGTTACAGTGCTTATCAATTGCGACCGTGAAGAGGGTGATACAAAGCTTACCTGGGATAAAAAGTCAGTTGACAGCTACATGCAGATTTTTGGAGAAATTGCCAAAACTTATAAACTTGAAGGTAAGGCTACTCTTTCAGATCTGCTGCATTTCAGCGATTTTATCAAATCAGAAAATGGCGGTTACGATGAGGAAGTTTTATGGAAGCATCTGAAACCGGTTTTACAGGATTCAATTGCTGCGTTTCAGAAAGCACGTGAGACTGAGGCTGAGATGCTTGTAAAAGATCTGAAGAAAATGCTTAAAGAGATAACAAAGTCTCTTCAGCAGGTGGAAAAACGTGCGCCGGTTCGTATTCAGGAGTATTCAAAGGTTCTTACTGAGCGTGTTCAGAAATTAATCGAGAATCCGCCAGATCCTCTTCGAATGCAGACTGAAATTGCTCTTTTTGCTGACAGGCTTGATATTACTGAGGAGTGCACCAGATTGCGTGCGCATATTGAAAAATTCAGTGCTGATTTTGATCTTGATGAGCCGGTTGGAAAACGCATGGGTTTTCTGCTTCAGGAAATGAATCGTGAGGCGAACACCATAGGTTCAAAAGCAAATGATACTGAAATTTCTCATCAATCTATAACTCTCAAGGAAAATATTGAAAGAATCCGCGAACAGATTCAGAATATTGAATAAGATAATCAAAAAAGTTGTATATTGAATATCTGTACTATGAAACAGTAATGTATTTGTAAACTATCTCTGCTGCCGGTCCTTTAGGCAGCAGTTAACTTCCGGCAATGCCGGCTCAGACTCAGGAGGGTATAAATGGCAGATTTACTTGAACTCGATCTTGAACAGCTTGAAAAACGCGGTATCAATCGTTATAAGGCTGTGCTGATGGCATCACAGGAAGCACGTTTTATCAATGATCAGATTCGTCTTGACATTATACAGTCAAAGGAAAAACCGACCACAATAGCGCTTCAGCGTCTTTTTGAGGGCCGGGTTATTGAGAACGAAGAGGGTGAGATTGTTCACTGAGTATGGATGCAATAGACCGAATAGTCATTGGAATTTCAGGCGGCATTGCCGCCTATAAGATTCCATCTCTTGTCCGTCTATTAAAAGTAAAGGGTGTTGAAACCAAAGTGGTTTTAACACCGGATTCCCGCTCCCTTGTCGGCGAGGATGCACTGCGGACAGTGTCTGGGAATCCTGTTTACAAAGATGATTCTGTCAATTATGATATGGATCATATACGTCTTGCGGAATGGGGGCGGAAGCTTCTTATCTGTCCGGCGACTGCCAATACGATTGCAAAAATTGCCCACGGTATCGGCGATAATCTGCTTACAACACTTGCACTTTCTTTTAGAGAATCACAGATAATAATTGCACCCGCAATGAACACTGTAATGTGGGAAAATAAAGCCACACAGGCGAATATTGCGCTTTTAAAGGAGCGCGGCATCACTGTCCTTCCTGTTGGTTTCGGGAAACTCGCCTGTGACACCACAGGGGCCGGAAGAATGATTGAACCTGAAGAGATTGTTTCGTATGTTGTCGCATCAAGTAAATCAAACAGTCTGCTGAGCGGTAAAAGGGTGCTCATTTCATCGGGGCCTACAGAGGAACCTATTGATCCGGTCAGAGTAATCACAAATAAGTCATCAGGAAAAATGGGCGCGGCGCTTGCACGTGAAGCCCTTGTTATGGGAGCACAGGTCACTGTTGTGAGCGGTCCGACAAAAGAGAAGTTTCCGTCGGCGGTTCGTTTACTCTTTGTAACAACAGCACAGCAGATGCATGATACCCTTCACGAAGAATTTACTAATGCAGATATATGCATTATGGCCGCAGCCGTGAGTGATTATCGTGTTGCACTTTTCAGTGAATCGAAACTTGAGCGTAAAGTTGACGGCACCCTTACACTTGAACTTGTTCCAAATCCCGACATCGCGGCATCTTTTGGAAAAATCAAGGGCGGGCGTACTCTTGTCTGCTTTGCACTTGAGAGTGATGACAGAGAATTCCGGGCAATAGAAAAAATGGAGAAAAAGGGTTGTGATCTTATTGTGTTCAATCGTGCTGATAAGGCACTTGGACTTGACCTGACCACTATAACAATTCTTGGAAAGCAGGGCTTTCGCAAAGTCGTTGAGTCTGCAGATAAGGAAGTCGCAGCGCAGAGAATTCTCGAATGCGCAGCAGCACAGAGCGGGATGAAATAATGGTTGACAAAAAGATGCTACTTGCATATTTTCGCCAGCAGCGCGATCTGTCAATGCCGGATGTCATTTTCAGGTCAGGGGATGATGTTGACGCGCTTTTTGGCTCTGAAAATGCCCATCCTGCAGATCAAATTCCATTTGTAAGTAAAGCAAGCATTACTGCCCCCTCAGTACCAGGTTCAAAAAGCAGCTTACCTGATCAGAAAAAAACAACCCCGGCAAAATCAGCGGACAAGCAGTCGATTTCATCCAGACTTTCAGGTTTAAAAACAATCGAGCAGCTCTCGCCATCCATTAAACCGCGTCAGGTAAATGTAAAGATGCCCTCAGGGGAAAGCAGTTCTGCGCAGAGCCTTACATATAATCAGAAACGTGATACCCTCAAAGAGCTATATTACGGGAGCTGTACAAAATGCGCACTTTCACAGACCCGCAGAAAATTTGTTTTCGGTGCCGGATCAGCAGGTGCCCAGGTTATGGTAATCGGGGAGGCGCCCGGTGCTGATGAGGATGAGCAGGGGATTCCGTTTGTCGGTGATGCCGGGCAGCTGCTGGGCAGCATGCTTAAAGCAATTAAACTTGACAAAAAGAACGATGTGTTCATTACAAATATTCTTAAATGCAGGCCGCCTGAGAACCTCAAGTCTGAAAGCCCGGAAATTATTACATGTCTGCCGCTGCTTGTCAGGCAGATAGATATTATAAAGCCTAAGGCAATTCTTTTACTTGGAAGAATTGCAGCACATTCACTGCTTGGAATAAATGACAGTATAGCAAAACTCCGATCACAGACACTCTTTTACAAAAATATACCGGTAATGGTAATCTATCACCCTGCTGAACTTCTCATTAATCCGGAATATAAACGGAGCGCATGGGAAGATCTGCAGAAATTTCAGCAAATATTGACCGATCTTGGTGTGTATGAATCAGCAAAAATATGAAAAAAGGCCATGGGTTGAAAAAAAACAGCCCATGCTTATTACAGATCGACTGCCGCCTCAGGCACTTGATATAGAGAAAATAATTCTTGGATCAATGTTAATTGACAGTCAGGCATCCGTCAATGCGATGGATATTCTTGATGAAAGCTGTTTTTACGCGACAGCTAATAAACGGATTTTTATATGCATGAGAGAAATGTTCGAGAAGAACATTCCAATAGATGTTATCACAGTTGCAGATATTCTCCGGAAAAAAGAGTGGCTCGAGTCAGTCGGCGAGGAAACTTATCTTGGTGAGCTTGCGGAAAGCATCACAACATCCGGAAATATTGAGTATTATGCGGGTATTCTGATAGAAAAAGCAACACTCAGACAGATGATTTCTGTAAGCGCCGAGATTACCACTGATTGTTTTGATCCGGAAAAAGATCCTCAGGCTGTGCTTGACAGTGCAGAGGCAAAGATATTCGGCATCTCCGAAGCCCGTATAAAAAACAAATTTGAATCTGTCCGTGAACTTCTGCCGCATACCTTTGAAGAGATTGAAGGATACTCAAAGGGAACATACAAAGGCATTATGACAGGTTTCAAGGAACTTGACGATATGACAACCGGCCTTGGAAATGGTGACCTTGTCATTCTTGCAGGCCGTCCATCAATGGGAAAAACAGCACTCGCATTGTCAATGGCACTGAACACTGCTGTGAAGCACAAAAACGCGACTGCAATTTTTTCTCTTGAAATGTCAAAAGGACAGCTTGTTCAGCGTATGCTCTGTTCGCAGGCGCGCGTGAATATGCATCAGCTGCGGAGCGGTACTCTTCCAAAGCGTGACCTGCCAAAACTGAGTTTCGCTGCGGGCCCGCTTTCTGAGGCTCCGATATTTATTGATGATACTCCGTCAATATCAGTTCTTGAACTCAGGGCAAAAGCAAGAAGGCTCAAGGCACAGAATGGACTGAATCTGATTATTATCGATTATTTACAGCTTATGGGAAGCACAGGGGCTGTTGAGAGCCGTCAGCAGGAAATTTCTCAGATCTCCAGATCGCTTAAGGGTGTCGCAAAGGAACTTGATATTCCAATTATTGCTCTTTCACAGCTTTCCCGTGCTGTTGAATCAAGAACCGATCACAGACCTCAGCTCAGTGACCTTCGTGAATCCGGTGCTATTGAGCAGGATGCTGATATTGTACTGTTCGTTTATCGTGATGAAGTGTATAATAAGGATGATGAAAGCGTCAAGGGACGCGGAGAAATAATCATAGGTAAACAGCGTAATGGTCCTATCGGAACCGCTCATGTTGCGTTTGTAAAAGATTTTGCAACATATGAGAATCTGTCAGAACGCGTGGAGGAGAACAGCGGCTTTTGAACTTTGTACTCAGAGGAATATGCGCAGTAGGTGAGGTCGGCCGCACAAGCGGGCGATCAATGGGTTTATTTCTCAGAAGTGTATACCGGTATTTTAATCTTTTATATATGACAATATTGCGCATGCCGCTGCTTTTTAAAAATCCTGATCTTACAATTAATCATATGTATACCCTTGGTATTGAATCTTTACCTCTGGTTACAGTGATCGGCGTATTTCTGGGTTGTGAGATTGTAATACAGGGTGTGTACCAGATGAGCGGTTTTATTCCCATGAGATATCTCGGAGTAATTGTCTGTAAAGGTATTACAATTGAGCTGGGGCCTGTGATTACAAGTATGGTTGTTGCCGGAAGGGTGGCGACAGGAATTGCCGCAGAGATAGGATCAATGAAATCTTCGGAGCAGCTTGATGCAATGCAGGTGCTAAGTCTTGACTCCATACGATATCTGATTGTTCCAAAAACTGCCGCATGTATCATAATGCTTCCCATACTGTCAATATGGGGAGAGACAATGGCATTTGCAGGTGCAATAATAAATGCGTTTTTCACTGTTGATGTTACAATGCAGACTCTGTTAAGCGGTCTGAAAATATTTTTTAATGGAAGTGATGTTATTATCGGTGTGCTCAAGACATCGGTTTTTGGTGTTATTATTGCAATTACGGGGGCCCATTTCGGTTTTGAAGCACGAAGCGGGGCTGAAGGGGTCGGGGAGGCTACTACAAAAGCTGTGGTTGTTTCCGCTGTGCTTATTCTTGTTTTTGATTTTATAATGGCTATGCTGTTTTTGTAAACAAATAGCATAAACTGCAATTAATCATGCAGACAAATAATTCATCTGATTGACATAGAATACGGTATCACTTATGCTGAAAATTGAACATCTTAAGAAACATTTCGGTAATCAGGTTGTTCTTGATGACGTAAATCTGGAGATTAAAAAAGGACAGATCGCATGTATTATTGGTCAATCAGGAAGTGGAAAAACAGTATTATTCAGACATATTATCGGGCTTATCTTTCCTGATGGCGGACGAATATTACTTGACAATGATGTAATATCATCACCTAATGTGACTTCATCACAGTTCAATAAAACACGTAAACGCTTCGGGATACTTTTTCAGGGTGCTGCGCTGTTTGATTCAATGAACGTGGGAGAAAACCTGGCGTTTCCTCTTCGTGAACATACATCTATGACTGAAATTGAAATAAACAGACTTATTGGTGAATCACTGGAGATGGTCGGCCTCAAAGAGATTTTCAAGACCAAGATGCCGTCAGAGCTTTCCGGTGGAATGCGAAGCAGGGTTGGGCTTGCCCGTGCACTTGTAATGAAGCCTGAGATTATGCTCTATGACGAGCCGACATCCGCGCTTGATCCGATCATGACAGATAAGATAAACGATCTGATTCTGAGTCTGCGGGACAGGCTTGGAATGACCTCGATTGTAGTTACACATGATATTGGAAGCGCATATAAAATTGCAGACAAGATGGCAATGATTCATGAAGGCAGGATTATATTTGACGGAACGCCAGGCGAAATCCGTAAATCACACAATCCCTATATTCAGCAGTTTATACGCGGTCAGCGTAAAATGCATTATGCTTTTGAGGAACAGGAAGGTTATTCTGAACCGGTGGATGTAACGGAACTTAAAAGTAAAGTTACAGATAGAAAATTCCGTATGCCGCCGCGTTCTGATGAATCAAACAATGAATAAGAAAACAAAAACTGCATTTGTCTGCAATAACTGCGGACAGGATTATTCGAAATGGCATGGCAAGTGTGATAACTGCGGAATGTGGGATACAATCACCGAATTCAAGGTTTCCGGATCATCTAAATCGAAATCCTGGACAGGACAGCCAGGTACTGAATCACAAACTCCGCAGCTGCTTTCTTCATGTACACAGAAAGATACACCGCGTGTAAAGAGCTCTTTTGCAGAAATTGACCGTGTGCTTGGCGGTGGACTTGTCAAAGGGGCATTTATCCTGCTTGGCGGAGATCCTGGTATTGGAAAGTCGACTGTACTTCTGCAGCTTGCAGCCCGATTGTCAGATAATAATCTGAATGTGCTTTATATCACCGGTGAAGAGTCTGCTGAACAGGTTTCAATGCGCGCAGATCGTCTTAAAGTAATAGATTCAAAAGTCAAAATTCTGACAGAAACATCTGTTGAAACGATTATTGCAGTTTTAACAAGTGAGAAACCTGATGTCGTAGTTGTGGATTCGATTCAGACTGTATTTACAGAAGAAATCGATAGCGCACCAGGAAGTGTTTCGCAGATCAGGGAAAGCAGTGCGCAGCTTCTTCGATATGCAAAGACTTGCGGCACTGTATTTTTTCTTATTGGTCATGTTACCAAGGATGGCAGCATAGCAGGGCCAAGGGTGCTTGAGCATATGGTCGATACAGTGCTTTATTTTGAAGGCGATTCAAGCAATCAGTATCGCATACTCCGGACAGTAAAGAACCGATTCGGGCCGTCAGGGGAAATCGCTTTATTATCTATGGCTGACAGCGGACTGCATGAAGTAACCAACGCATCGGAGTTCTTTCTTCTCAACCGGCACGAGCCGCAGATAGGAACTGCTGTAGTGCCTATTCTTGAAGGCAGCCGCATCATAGTAATCGAGTTGCAATCACTTGTAAATAAGTCACATTTTGGTCTGCCTCAGCGGGTCGCATCAGGTGTCAATCCGCGTAAACTGGCGCTTCTGCTTGCTGTTCTTGAACGTCATGGCGGAATACTTCTTGGCGATCACGATGTATTCTTTAATATTGCAGGTGGTTTAACTGTCGCTGAACCATCTATTGATCTTGGTATTGCCTCTGCTGTGCTCTCATCATTTCGCAATAAACCGCTAAGACGCGATCTTGCATGTATAGGAGAACTTGGACTTGGCGGCGAAATACGTCCGGTTGTCAATATGGTACATCGCTTGAAAGAACTGGCTCATCTTGGCTTTAAGGAATGTATTGTTCCAAAACCTCTTAAACCGGCTGACTGGTACTCACAGAATTACGGAATGACATTGATTCCATGTTCCCGTATTGCCGATGTTCAGCATGTACTTTTTTAACTTTTTGCCGAAATGTACTTGAAGTGTACGCTATTTGTTATCAGAACAATATTTTTATCATAAATATTAGAGTTATTCATTTAAGTTGATTATATTACATATATGTGTAATTTGTTTGATACTGATTTATTATATGTTGTAATTTCTAATATGAGAAACATGTTTGATGAGAGAATACGGGTTTCATGGTAATTGACCATAAGAAATCAGGTAAGGGTTTTAAAATCAGATATAAGCGCTATTACTGATTATTAATGGTAAATTTATAAAAAATACTGAAATTGATGACGGAGGTTGTTGATGCAAAGAAAAATAAGTATGTCAATTATGTTTATGGCAATCAGTTTTTTCACAATTTCTGCTTCAGAAATTGATACTGCTATATCTAAATTTACTCCATCACAGAATCTGATGTCTCTTCGTGGACTCAATCAGACATATTCAGCTGAACCTCTCGGAGAAGGACGTTTGTCAATAACCCTTTCATCGGCATGGTATGCACAGAAAAAAGAATTCACATATTCGCCAAATGAAGGCGCTGATATTGTTACAGGAATGCTGTCAGTCGCTTTTGGTGTAAGTAAATTTTTTGATATTTATACCTCTTTATCGGGTTTTGGGATCGGCGGCTACACCCGGGATGAAGAAAATGGCGGTATTGGAACCTTTAGAGGCGGCGTGGGCGCCCGTCTGCCGTTACCTGATGATCTGCCGATATTTTTTGGCGGACGACTCAGTATAATTGGCGGAACTTCAAATAACCAGATTAATGGAAATGCCTCAGATGGTTATAACTATTTTGAAACAAGGACCGGATACGATTTTGAAGGTATGCTGGTTCAGAGCTTCCGTATTGGAAATGAAGGCAAATGTGTAAAGTTTCATTTGAATGAAGGTGCTGTTGTGACTCTTCAGGAATCAAAAGATAATATGCTGCTTCTTGGTGGAGGTTTTCAGGTTGATCCTCACAATGCAATTACAATCGGTGTAGAAATAAGTTCAAGGACTTCACTGGAAAATGCAAATATAAGTACAGATCCACTGATGATTACTCCGCTGCTGCAATTTCATACACCAGTCAATATGGATTTTTCAATCGGCAGTAACATTTCTCTGTCACAGGACAGATCTGATAAGACACGTGCTCTTGAACCATTTCGCCTTTTTGCAGGTTTAGGCCTTTCATTTGATCTTTTAGCATCAAAACGCAAAGCACAGCATGAAACATTTGTTAAAGATCAGGCCGCGCGTGAAGATGAACGAAAACAGCGTGAAATTGCGGAACAGAAAAATAAGGAGCTTGTAGCAAAAGCAGACAGTATTGTTCAGAAAGCCAGGACAGACTCTTTACAACTTGTGCAGCAGCGTGAAATTGAACGTATGCGTGCTGATTCAATGACTGCAAAGGCAAAGGCTGATTCGCTTACTCTTGTCGATGTCAATAAGCAGCTTAAGGAAGAAAAGTCAAAGCGCAGCGATGCAGAGAAACAGCTGTTGTCAACAGGACTCCTTCTGCTTGATGCGGTCTATTTTGAGTCAGGTAAATCAGATATTTCAATCAACTCAGAACCATATCTTATGATTATTAGTAAAATGCTTCTGAAAT
>Ga0209800_10003519_pt1 | contig 12375 bp, 10 predicted proteins | sample Higcelweek8metaG_FD_187174 | JGI IMG/M metagenome (GOLD analysis project Ga0209800, IMG submission 187174) | Freshwater pond sediment microbial communities from the University of Edinburgh, under environmental carbon perturbations - High... | ecosystem: Environmental > Aquatic > Freshwater >... | reverse complement strand
TAGAAAGGGTAATGATCGAAACAATGGGCTTTAGCCCAACTAGATAGGAAATTAATATTGGGCTAAAGCCCGGGCTGTCAAACATATCTATCCTTTCCCTACACCTAAAGGTGTAGGCAATTCATTATCTAACAGTTCCTGAGCACCTTAGTTCCAGAGTTCAGTAGGCAACAGTTTTTTGGTCTAAAGTCTAACATCTGAATAGAGTTCATTAGTGCCCAAAGCAGGAGCCTTGTGTCTTGATACTTGTGTCTTGTGTCTAGATTCCGTTAGGAATTAGATGCATAACCACAATAGGAAACATTAGGAAACATTAGTTGAAAACCTTCGGTATATTATGAATTGCCTCCTGCTTTAGCTGGAGGATTAGAAAGGGTAATGATTGAAGAAAGGGGCTTTAGCCCAACAAGATAAGAAATTACTATTGGGCTAAAGCCCTGATTGGATTAGGCTATAAAAATCCTACACCTAAAGGTGTAGGCTATTCATTGTCGCTCCGAAGCGGATCTAATGTCTGCATTATTGGTGCTTACGCCCACTTAGTGGCTTATGGGTTGGCAAATTCAGATGTGAGAGACAGAAATACTATAACAGAATTAATTATCTTTGAAAAAATATATAGCGATGAAACAAATGGATTATACTGCAATAATCGAGAAAAGTGATGATGGCTATTACGTAGGTCAGCTTCAAGAAATGCCAGAAGTAATTGCTCAAGGCAAAACGATTGAAGAACTAAACCAAAATCTTTTAGATGCTTTGCAGCTGGTCATTGACTATCATCGTGAAAACACTCTTAAACAATACAAGGGACACCAAATAATTCGGCACAAACTAAACTTTGCCTGATGAAACGCAATGCTTTCATCAAGTATCTCAAAACAAATGGATGCATTTTAGTCCGCGAAGGTTCAAATCATAGTCTATATGGCAATCCTTTAAACGGAAAAAAATCAACGGTTGGCCGTCATCCTGAATTGTCAGATTTGATGTGTAAAATTATTTGTAAGCAGCTTGGAATTCCATCCATCTGATAACTTTCTACTTAAAGTTGCAACACTCTACCCCTTGCCTATCTCTCGTTTGAGTTTTGCTATTTGTATGTGCTTACAGGCCGTTGGGGCTTATGGGTTGGTGGTTTTCATAATGATTGAAGATTAACGATTAACGAAGTGTCTGAGCGCCTGAGTTCCTGAGTTTAAAAGGCAGCAAGCAGGTTGTCTTAATACTTTGTACTTGCAGTCTTAATGCTTGTTCCTGAGTCTCTTAGTGCCTTAGTTCCTGAGTAATCAAGGCTGTAGTTTTTTTGTCTTGATACTTGTGTCTTGATTCCATTAGAGATCAGATATATAACCACAACAGGAACATTAGGAAACAATAGTTGAAAACCTTCGGTATATTATGAATTGCCTCCAGCTTTAGCTGGAATTGTAAGTTGAAACTGCATGATGCAATAGGCTTTAGACCAAACAAATAAGAAATTAATATTGGGCTAAAGCCCTCTATGTGTGCCGCTTTCTAAATCCTACACCTAAAGGTGTAGGCTATTCATTGTCGCCTTCGGAACAAATCCGGTTTCCCTTCCCCCCTTTAGGGGGCTGGGGGGGTTTATCCTCCTCCAGCTTTAACTGGAGGATTAGAAAGGGTAATGATTGAAGAAAGGGACTTTAGCCCAACCTTCTACATTTTGGCAAAGGCCAATTTTATTGGTTCTGAAGCAACATTAACCTCAACATATCTAAGGCGGTGAGGCTTGTGCGTTCAATGTTTCGCTCGCGGTTGTTCGAAAAAGTAAAGCATTTGGCAACAGTTTCTTTAGGACCCGAAACGGCAATCCATACTGTACCCACAGGTTTCTCGGGAGTTCCTCCATCGGGGCCGGCAACACCCGAAGTGGCAATACTGTATTCGCTGTTCAGCGCAATTTTAACCCCCTCGGCCATCTGACGGACAACCGACTCGCTAACAGCACCAAACTCGCATAATGAAGATTCACTTACCTGAAGTAAATTCGATTTCACCTCGTTTGAATAAGCCACAACTGCACCTTTAAACCATTTCGAACTTCCGGGTACCGACGTAATTAAATGAGATATTAACCCTCCTGTGCAACTTTCGGCAACAGAAACTTTTGCATTGATAGCTTTCAAAAGGTTCCCTGTAACATCGCTCAGTTTGTCGTTGCCATAACCATAAATTGCATCGGGTATGATAGTTTGCAGCTTTTCGACCTGCGCGTTTACTTCATTTTCCAAAACGGTTGCGTCGGGGCCAAAGGCCGATAAACGCAGCCTAATAATTCCCGGACTAGGCAAATAGGCAAGGTGTATGTATTCGGGCAAATTATCTTCCCATGTTTCGAGTGTGCGCGCCAGGAACGATTCCGAAATCCCTACTGTTTGAATTGTTCGGTGCACAATATGCAAGTCGTTGCGCATAGCGGCAAGCCTTGGCAACACGTGTTCGGTCATCAGGTATTTCATTTCGAAAGGAACACCGGGCATCGATACAAAAACTACGTTATCGTCTTCGAACCACATTCCGGGGGCAGTTCCCTGTTTATTCAGCAAAACCTGACAACATTTAGGCACAAGCGCCTGATCTTTATTAAGCTGAATAATATCAAGACCACGAAGCCTGAACATTTCAATTACATTCTGAAGTGTTGGCTCATGAAGAATGAGCTCCGAGCCAAAATATTCAGTAAGAACTTTCTTTGTTCGGTCGTCTTTAGTTGGGCCGAGCCCCCCGGTTATCAACACCACATCGGCTCTTTTGCGTGCATTGTTGAGAGCCTCGACAAGGTGTTCGGGAGTGTCGGAAATAGATGTTATCTGCGCGATATTTACACCAATACTATTGAGTTCGGTGGCCATCCATGCCGAATTTGTATCTACAATTTGGCCAATAAGTATCTCATCGCCAATAGTTATAATTTCTGCTTGCATTAGTTTTGTTTTTCTAGGTTAATTAATCGTTGTAACAATGTTGGGTGTGAATAATGAAAAAAGACATAAAGTGGATGTGGAGTTAAGTTGCTAAGATTTTTCACCGACAGTTTTTTCAACCCTGAACCGAGATCTGAAGCAAGACCATATTTTGCAGCAAAATCATCGGCCTGATATTCGTTGCTTCGCGAAATCAGGTTCATAACAATTCCCATCAGGAATGATAGCGGTGTATATAAAATACCGAATGCAATGAGCCCAATATGAAAACGGGGCTCGCTAACACCCAGAGCTTTTGAAAGTTCGGGACTCGATACGAAAAGAGAGAAAATGAAAAGCACAATTCCCGTCTGAACAATATTCAACCCTAACCCAACTAAAACATGCCGCTTTTTGTAATGCCCAATTTCGTGAGCCAACACTGCAACAATCTCATTAGTTGAAAGATCGTTTATTAAGGTATCGTACAGTACAATTCTTTTCTTTGGGCCAAGGCCAGTAAAATAAGCGTTCGATTTTGAAGAGCGCTTCGACCCGTCAATCACATAAATGTTATTGAGTTTAAACCCTGCTTTTTCGGAGAAACTGCTGATTGCTTGCTTTAATTCGCCCTCTTCGAGCGGAGTTTGCTTGTTAAACAGCGGTACAATTAGGCTCGAATAAAACATGCTAATAAACAACGAAATAAATGTGACTAACGCCCACGCATAAATCCAGAACATATTGCCGGCCTTCGACCAGAGGAAAACTACAAGGGCAAGCAACCCACCGCCAAACACGGCAGTTATAAGTAAGCTCTTAATCTTATCGATGATGTAAAGCTTTGGTGTAGTTTTATTGAAGCCAAACCGTTCCTCTATTACAAAGGTATCGTAAACCGAAAATGGTTCCATTAGTATGTCGAGAGCCAAGCCAATAATGGCGAAAAAGAGTAACGACGAAAGGATTAAATTTCCCGATATCGACAAAGCCACACTATCGGCAATAGCAAAGCCTTCAAAAACGAGCATTAATAAAATCAACAGAAATGATATTGAAGATGTAATCGTTCCAAAGCGGGAGTTTACCTTTTTATATTCCTGCGATTTTTTATACTCAACCTCGTCGTAAACGCCTTTCAATTTATCGGGGATTATTTCGCTCCACTTCGACGAATTCAGATAATCGAGCAATCGTTCAAACAAATAATCGAGAAGAAGAATTGCTACAATAATGTAAAATAAAGTTTGTGCCATTCGGTAGTTATTAAGCTTCAAAAATACAAAAGTGTTATTGATCATTTATAAAAATGCAGCGTTGATTCTTTTTCATATCAAAAAAATATTATTCGCACAAAAAAACACTTTTGCTAGGTTCGTTTTAATTATCCGTTAGTGTATCTTATTAAACCGAAGAAGGGGCTTTGCCCCTAAACCCCAATTACTTCTTTGCCTTGGCGCAAAGAAGTAATCAAGAAAAGTCAAGGCTCCCAAACAAAAGCATCTTCATCTTCTCAATCACTAAGTGCGACCGGGTGATCTTCTCCCGCCCACGGAAGAAGCTTCCCGGTCTTACTAAGCGATTGCTTTGATTCAGATTGCCTTTGTTTGGAGGCCAATCCCTCCAGATGCCAACAGCTTATTCTTTTAGGTAAGGAAAAGTGTTATTGATCATTCATAAAAATGCAGCGTTGATTCTTTTTCATATCAAAAAAATATCATTCGCACAAAAAAATGTTAATTTTCTGATACTAAGTAGGGATTTTTCTTCGTTAGGTGTATTATGTTTCGAATAAGTTATCGAACTTTATAGAAGTTAAAGGAACAGAACAATGGATAAAATGAATAGGATAAGACACCGAATGGACAGTTTCAGAATAGAAGAGTGCATTCCTAAAAATCTTATAAACGTTTACTTATCGTTTGTAAGCATTATATCGGTAGTTAAAGAGATTAACCTGCGCGATATTGAGCTCGACATTGAGAGTGTAGACATGGAAAATCTAAAATTTTCAAGTTGGTTCAGTTGGAACTAACAGTTTACCAACGTTTAATGGTATTGTAGGCAGAAGAAAAAACTTCCGCCTTAATTTTTTTGCGGCATCAAGTATATAGGCGGTTTTACCCGATAGCCCAACGGCATATACAGTTCCCCTAAAATCGGTGTAAACATGTTGTTGCTCTGTAAAATTCCCGATCTTTTCGAAATCAGTGCTTTCAAAATTGCTTGTTTTCCACAAACCTCCGCCCGGAGGCAGCACATAATAATAACCACCAAATTTTGCAAAGGTATGATCGATCGGCCATGATCTATATTCTGTTGATATTGCTTTAACAAGTTCGTAATTTTGTCCGTAATTTCCTGATCTAAAGATGGAATAACCGTTTTCCTGATCGAGGGCAATAATTTCATTGTTCTCAGTTACATAGCAGGCAAGCGAATTCGGTGGAGTGTTCAGCGGGGTCCAGGTAATACCGTGGTCGAAAGTTTGAAGAATTCTCAACTGATTTTGAGATAAAGCAATGTGCGAACCATTGTTCAGCTTATGAACCCTACCCATTTCTTCTTCAACATTTAATCCCGCTTTATTTTTTTGCCAAGTGATACCGCCATCTTTTGAACAACGAATTCCATAATCCCATCGACTTACCCAAATATAGTCATCGGGAGTAATGGTTAACTGAAAGTAGCCCGAATAGTTTTGGATAGGCTTGGGAAAAAGCACCCATGTTTTGCCCCAATCGGAGCTTTTATAAAGATCGCCGTCCCATGTTCCGGCAAACAATTCGTTGTTGCTATTGATTTCTAAAGTAGTGAAAGACGAAGTTGAATTCTCGCCCACAAGTTTCCACTGGTAAAATTTCTCGCCACTCTGGTATGGTCTACCGCCCGATATTAGCATAGACCGATGGTTTGCTGTATCGGAAACCATATCGCTAATTCCGGTAAGATAACCCGATTCAATTTTATTCCACTCCCCAAGAAAATACGAAACTGCATTAAGCTGAGCGCTGGTAAGGTAATTACCGTCTGAATCTGAAAGGGTTATTTTCAGTTTCTGGGCATTTGCTTCACTTCCCAATTTCCATCGAGTCAGTATTTTGCCATCATCCTTTAGGTTGAAGAGAGTTTGATCGACAGAACCACCTCCTTCAATTCCTTCAATTGTTGCAATAATACCACCGGGACGACTGTAAGTTAAATACTGCATATCTATTTGTATCCCCACGCTATCGGTGGCATATTGCCCTGATTCGGCAAACTGATTGTTCCCAATTAAAGTAAAGTTTATGCTTTCGAGTATTTCCAATCCGGAATTAGGGTATTTCTCACACGAAGAAAGAATGGAGACCAAAAGCAGGATATTGAAGAGTTTCTTCATCTCTTTAAATTTAAAATTTCATTATTGTTCTGTTTAAAAAAAATAAAAAGAAGTATTGAACTCTTTTTATGCTTTGATTAATAACAATTGAATATAAGACTATCTTTTAGCTCCGCTACATTTCGCCTCAAGCCGGCTGGGCTCTTCATTTAGCTCCGCTGATTTTCAATTGTTTCTTAACAAAAAAACGAAGCAAAAAAGTCAAGGCTCCCAAACAAAAGCATCTTCATCTTCACAATCACCAAGCGCGGCCGGGTGATCTTCTCCCGCCCACGGAAGAAGCTTCCCGGTCTTGCTAAGTGATTGTTTTGATTCAGATTGCCTTTATTTGGAGGCCATTCCCGGGTATGCTAATTATTCTAATCTTTAAATTCAATCTATTTTTTTCTTATTTTAAATTCATGTCAAAATTCTAAAACTGTACCAAACAACGGTGTTAAATGTATTTTTCTCATTCAATTGTTTATTGCTAAGAGCATTCGCAAGCTCATTTCGATAGAACTCGCCATGTTAAATATTTGTATGTATGAGCATTTGCTCATGGCTCGTTTCATCTCTTTAAATTTTTATTTATAGGAATGGTTAAACCGAAATGTATTCCTGTTGACCTGTTCTGTATTTTTTGATAGTAGGCAAAACTGTATTTCGATTTTGCATCGTCGCTGTTGTTCAGTATATTTTTAAGCCCAATCGACTGGTTTATAGAAATAAAAGCATTAGCCCATTCAAACACAGGAACATCAATTTTGTATTCAGCCATAAATCCAATGTCCGAATTATCGAAGCAAAGGTCGAGGCTCTCGTTAAAATATTGTTTACTAATTTGATATCCCTGTCCGTAATCGCTTTTATTGGTGCGTACACCTTCGGCAAAAGCATTTTGCAATAACGAGTAATAAGCTCCCAGCTGAATGTGATTGATTATCTTTTTCCCAAAAGAAAAATCCATCAACAAGGGAATAGAAAGATAATCGAGCTGCACATCCGATATTAGGCTTCTGTCCTGATTTTCATCGTTCAAAATGAAAATGGCAGGTTGATATCCGTTGTTTTCGAGGTTATATCCTTTTCTGTCGAACCAAGTCCCTGATACAACTGCAACATTTTTAGCCATTTGGTATTTTAAAGAAACACCACTACTGAACCCTACAGAAGCTTTGTAACTGCTTTTGTCGATGCTGCTTTTCACTTTTGAAATATTTATACCGACATGTGGCAAAACTGAAATCTTTTGCAGGCTTGTATCGGTTTCTGAAACATGGTGCTTTGCAACAAAAGGCTTGTACCCAATACCAAATGTTATTTCGGAAGAACCCATTTTGCCTTTCACATTTTCGATATAGGTTTCGTGCCCGTAGGTAATCTGGCCGCTCACAAAAGCACTCCATTGGTAGTTAATATTGTAATTTACCGTACTTGCCAGAATCAAACCCCAGTCGTTCATCTTAGGAAAATATTCATCGCGATATTCTTTAGTGTATAATTCGCGCTCTTTGCCCCGAAATTCGTCGTTGGTAAGGAAGGCATAATAAGCCCCTCCACCAATTTCGAAATTAACACGCCCGGGAGTCCTGAATTTGACGAGTAAAGGGATTCGCAAAAAACTGAAATTCGGGTTTTCCACATAATAATTGGGTTGCATTATATTATCGGTTAATGAAGGAAAATAGGTCCCGAAATTTTCGTAATAGATATTGTTGTTGTATTCATTAAAATAATAAGCGGTGTGGTTGACACCCGATTGTAAGGTAAGCCAGGGCATTAAATCATATTTTACAACAAAGCCACCAAGAGGTCCCGGAATGGATGCAAACCGACTGTAATCGAAATACTTACGGAGATTAGAGTAATTTACACCACTTTCAATTCCCAAGGTCAGTTTTTGTGCCGATACGGACAAGAAACCAAGACAGATTAATGCAATACAGAGTAGAAACTTGATCTTCATGTTGGTATAACTTTATTGAATGATGTTTTTGTATTTTAAATGGTTGCGTTAACAAGAAATATTTTTTAATAAAACACAAAAAAAGCAAAACCAGAGATAAATTTAGCACAAAAAAAATCACCCATAATATTTTTTAATATTTTAATCGTTGTTGTTTATAATTATTTATACATTAGCAAACGAAACCTGAAATTTGAAAACCAATACCCTTAATTGACTAGGATACGCCTTTCTTACCACTTATCAAAAGGATCTTGAGGAATTGCCATCACAAATTTTTAGGCCATTAATTACTAAATAGTATGCATGTTTTGCTATTTGGTGTGAATTATAGGTCAATAATTCCGCAAACATCCCGGATAATGTGACTGACGGGGCGAAGCTGTATTCGACATACTTGTTTTTCTTGATTCTTTAGACAAGCAAAACAGACTTAAATAATTAACTATCAACGCTCATCAACATATTTATAAAACTTTATTGTTTCGTATATGGTTGTGTTGAAAAAAATATATCACCGAGGCAATTATCAGATTGGCTTGTTTTTTGGTTTTGATGAAGAACTAAAGCAGAAAGCACGCAGCATTGGGGCACAATGGAGCCAGACGAACAAATGCTGGTATGTGTTGTATAGCAAGGAGAATTACGACCAGATTATTCGTACCTTTGGCGATGTTAAGATTCAAACAGAAGAGAACAACCAGAAGCAACTTGAACCTGCTGTAGAACAGCAAGAAATTGTTCACATAGCTGAGACAATCAGCGAAATTCCAACCGTTTTAACGGAGGAACATAAGGGGTTAGCCCCTGAAATTGCTGAAAGGATTGTTTATAAAAATAGTGTCGGGAAATATTGGATACTGAATGTTCCATACCACAAGGATATTACCCGTAAAATGATGGAAATTAAAGGTGTTTACTGGAATAAGAGCCAGAAAGCATTTTTTGTTTTGCGCCATATTAATGTAAAACTCAGGGTTGAAGCACTGCTGGGTGTTGGCGAAATTTTTCCACCTGAATATTATAATCTCGAACAGGTTGTTTCGAACTCCAATACTTTTATTGAGCTGAATGCTTTTCCAACCGACCAGAAATGGATGATGGTAAGTTGTCCGGCAATACCCTATTTAATTGAGCAAATAAAACGCTGGGAAGGAAGCCGCTACAGCAAATTGAACGAATGCTATATGCTTAATGCAACGCCTGTTGTACTGGCAAACCTCGAAAAGCTTGCTTCCGAACTTAATATATCTGTACACAACAAGTTACCGGTTGGATACCTGAAGAAATTCAAGACAGTAAACAGGAAGGCTCTGAAGTTTAAGAACATTAGGGAGCAGTTGCTGCAACAAGTTCCGGTTTCGGCACAAACCTATACCCTTGCAATGATGGATTACTTGTTGGCTATGAACTACAGTGCCAATACAATACGAAACTATGTAAGCTCGTTCAACACTTTTTTGAGGGTTTTCAGATACCAAAACCCCGACATCTTGACCGAGAAGCAAATTGTAAGATACCTAGCATGGATGACCGAGAGCGGACTTTCGGCAGCAAGTCTCGACATGCAAATAAACTCGCTACAATTTTACTACCGCACTGTACTGAAAAAAGAAACGTACGATTTTAAGATACCCCGACCACGCAAAGAGCACCGCCTGCCTGCCGTTCTCACTATGGATGAGTGCATGAGGATATTCTCGAGCGTTGATAATCCGAAGCATAAGTTACTGCTTTTGTTGGGCTATGGTGCAGGTTTGCGCCGAAGTGAGATTATTCAGTTGCAATGGAAACATATTTTGTTCGACGAACACCGTATACACATAGAACAGGGCAAAGGGAATAAAGACAGGGTTGTAATGCTCCCCTACTCGATTGTTAGCTATTTGAAAAGCTACAGAGCCATTTATCCAAGCGACAACTGGGTTTTTGAAGGCCAATATAAAGGCGAGGCATTGAGTGCAGGCACAGTTCAAGCAATAATGCACAATGCTGTGGCAAAATCGGGACTTGAAAAAAAGGCAACGGTACACACATTACGACATTCGTTTGCCACACATTTGCTCGAAAGGGGCACCGACATACGATACATACAAGAATTACTTGGCCACAGCAGTATAAAAACGACGATGGTATACACACATATAACGCCTAAAGTAGCCAAAAACATTATAAGTCCGCTAGATCAATTGCCAGGCAAGCCAGAAATTAAAGGAATAAAATAAAGATGTTAAACAAATTGATTAACGATAATATAGAAATCAAAAAAGTGGTATATCTTTGGTGAGTTCCGTCCGTTATGGGCAACCATACGAGCCGGGCAAATGACAGGTTTTCTGTACTTTGACAGTTTTGTTTTTCATTTCGGGCGGAGAATTTTATGCGGAGGACTTTTCCTTGTTTGACAGTTTGGAGTTTACGGAGAGAGCAAAACGCTCGGCGGAGAATTTTTCGGTTCTCGACAGTTTAGTTTTTCAAATCGGCGGAGAAAAAAGCTCGGCAGAGAGTTCGAGGTAATTTGAGAGTTCAGTTTTTCATTTCGGCGGAGAGTTTTACCGAGAGACAATTACGAGGAGAATGTTCGCATTCGGCTCGACAAGAGATTGACAATAATGTTTTTAGAGAAAAAAATAACGACAGAAATGAATGGCTAGCCCATAACAAAAACTATATGTCAATTGGGGTTTCCGTGCGGACAAGAATGTCCGCAGCCCGCAAAAGCGGCATCGGGGTTCGACAGGAAAGCAGCCCGCAATCCCCAACTGCATATAGTTCCGTCCGTTAACACACATAATAAAAACCGACACATGGGTAATATCAAAGCGAAAACACACCTTGAAAAATTGGGTTTCTCTGAGCCAGACAAGAAAAATCCAAAGCATGACACGATTCAAACATGGGTGTATGAGAATATTCAACAAATCCTCTCTGAGACAGTAATGAAAAACCATTCCGAGCCTTACGAAATACTTAGACCAATTTGGGAATACCAAGTTGCATATAGGAATGGAAGCTACTCTACTATTGTTGGATTTATTGATATACATGTTCGTTTAAAAGGTAACTTTTACGACAAAAATTCTATTAACTCTGACAGAATGGAACCATATAAAACAATTTTTATTGAGGTAAAAACTGAGATTCCAAGTTTAGGAGAGCTAATCAGACAGATGAGAGCCTATGAGTTTTATCAAGGCGATTCGACAAGCTATCTAATAGTTTCTCCAGACGACAGTCATAAGAAGATTCTTAACGAGCAGGGTTTTTATTTCTATAAATATAAAGACCCTTCATTGCTATTTTAATCAATGACAGACAGTTCTTTTTCATTCATTATGCGTTTAAAATCAGCAAATCGTTCTGGACACGACTCTTTGACAAGGTTTTTAAACTCTAAAAGCGACATGTTTTCATCGACCAATAGACAACGATTAATACAAGAGATAAACCACATGAGAGAATCTAAACTCTCTTCTTCAACTTGCTTGACAAGTTGTTGTGCGATAAATAAAGTTTTGCTTTTTGACATGATTATAATATTTTAAGAAACAATAAATTACGTGTGTTAACAAAAACTATATATCAATTGGGGTTTCCGTGCGGACAATCAAACGTACAGCCCGCAACAACGGCGGTGCGGCTCGACAGGAACGAAGCCCGCAATCCCCAACTGTATATAGTTCCGTCCGTTAGCTGCAACCATATCGGCTGGGCAAATGACGGTTTAACAACTTGACAACAAACGTTTTTCATTTCGAGCGGACAGTTTTTCGCGGAGGATTTTTCCTCGTTTGACAGATTGGTGTTTAAGAGAAAAAGCAAAACGCTCGGCAGACATTTTCTCGGGGCTTGACAGCTGGGTTTTTCATGCCGCCGGACAGTTTTTCGCGGAGGACTTTTCCTCGTTTGACAATTTGGTGTTTATGACAAAAAAGCAAAACGCTCGGCTGACAGTTTTTCGCAGCTTGACGTTCTTGTTTTTCATCTCGGCGGAGAATTTTACTCGACAGACAATTTCGACGACGATTTAGCATCAAGCTCGACAAAATATTGATAATAATGATTTTAGAAAATTGCAACGAGAGAAATGAATGGATAGCAGCTAACAAAAACTATAT
>Ga0209800_10003514_pt1 | contig 12393 bp, 9 predicted proteins | sample Higcelweek8metaG_FD_187174 | JGI IMG/M metagenome (GOLD analysis project Ga0209800, IMG submission 187174) | Freshwater pond sediment microbial communities from the University of Edinburgh, under environmental carbon perturbations - High... | ecosystem: Environmental > Aquatic > Freshwater >... | reverse complement strand
ATCTCCCATAACCTCAATTATCAATAATGTCACTCAATCATAGGAGATAAATATTATGTGGGGAATGAATCCGAGTCTCATCACCTTTTTGGGCATCGCCTTCATCTTTGTCTGCACGACCGCCGGTTCGGCGATGGTCTTCTTTTTCAAAAAGGAAATGAATGAAAAGGCCAAAAAAATCTTCTTGGGATTCGCCGCCGGAGTCATGATCGCCGCCTCGGTATGGGGATTGTTGAACCCGGCGATCGCTCAGGCGGAAGCCACCGGTTCCATCGGATGGATTCCCGCCGCCTTTGGTTTTCTCGGCGGCGGCGCGTTTTTGTTGCTGATGGACATCCTGCTCCCCCACTTGCATATCGGGGGGGACCGTCCCGAAGGATTGAAAGCCTCGTGGAACCGCACGACGATGCTGGTGTTGGCGGTGGCTTTGCACAATATCCCCGAAGGCTTGGCGGTCGGATTCGCGTTTGGATTGGCTTTGGAACTGGGAACGGCGCCCGCGCTCGCCGCGGCAGTCGGGTTGGCAATCGGGATCGGTTTGCAAAACTTTCCTGAAGGCGCGGCCGTTTCCCTGCCGTTGAAAAACGAGAAATTGTCCAGTGCCAAATCCTTTTGGCTCGGAACCCTCACCGGCGCGTTGGAACCGGTGGCGGCGGGCATCGGTCTGTTGCTATCGGCGGCGCTGACGGCGATCATGCCGTGGTTCCTGTCGTTCGCGGCCGGAGCGATGATCTATGTGGTCGTCGAGGAATTGATCCCCGAAGCCCATTTGGGCGATCATAGCAACGCCGGCACCATCGCGGTCATGATCGGTTTTGTGATGATGATGGTTTTGGACGTCGCGCTTGGATAAGAAAAACATCCCGTGGGAATCCGGTTTGGATTGGGCACGGGGTTTTCTTTTTGGGGTGGAAATCGGGCAAAAGGCCCCAACTTTCCGAAAATGTGATATCATGAAAACAAATGAAGCGTGAAAGGGCGGTTCTCATGACGAAAAACGATTTGAAAATCCTATTTGAAGACAACCATCTCATCGTCTGCTTCAAACCCGTCGGGGTCCTCTCCCAAGCCGATGGAAAAGAACTTCCCGACATGCTGACGATTCTCAAAGCCTACGTTAAAGAAAAATACCAGAAACCCGGCAACGTGTATATCGGTCTGTTGCATCGCTTGGATCTCAACGTCGGAGGGGTCATGGTCTTCGCCAAGACGTCGAAAGCCGCCAGCCGGCTCTCAGAGTCGATCCGCGGCGGGGAATTCTCGAAAAAATACTATGCCATCGTCAACGGGATCCTCCCGGTGGGCGAAACCAAACGCATAACGGACCACTTGGACAAAGACGAGGAAACCAAAACGGCTTTTATCGCGGACAAGGGATTCGGAAAAGAAGCCTCCCTCACCTATACCGTCACCGAAAGCACGTCGGTCAACGGGGACATCTTGTCGTTGCTCGCCATTGAACTCCATACGGGTCGTTTTCACCAGATCCGCATCCAGTTGGCTTCCCGGGGGTTCCCGCTGTATGGAGACCAAAAATACGGGAAAAAGCTCCCGAAAAGCCAAACGGAGATCGGGTTGTTCGCCTACGAACTCGAATTTGAACACCCGGTGACCCGGGAGTCGATGCGATTCACGTTCCTTCCCCGGGAAGGGATTTTCCAGAAGTTTCCGGGACTGAACCAAAAAACGAAATGAAGAAACCGCCCAACGGATGATGGTCCGATGGGCGGTTATTTTTTAATATTGGTCGAAGATGACGACATCGGGTTGGGGAAAGAGCTCGGAACCGGTTACGAATACCTGTTCGGTCAGTCCTTCGATGGTCCATTCTTCCTCGAATTCTTCAATGTCGCGCAGATATCCATGCCCGTCCCGGACGGTCAGTTCGACGACGACGGTTCCCGAAGAAAACGTTTGGTCCGTGATCTTGATCCGTTTCACGACGTTCAGAGCGGGATCGAAAGGAAATTCAGTCAGGAATTTCTTGACGTGGACGATTCGAATCATCGCATGGGCCTCGCGTCCCTGTCGACCCAATCGCGAAAGACTCAACCCGTCGAAACGGTCGACGGTCGGGATGAGGGACTCGTCCGGGAAACACAATTCCTCCGCCCCGGAGGCGAAGAGGGTGAAATACCCGATCGGATTCCCATGTCGGAGGACGAGGATGATTTCCCCGTTATCGGCGAAAACTTCGGTGAGGAAAGCTTGCCAATACGCATCGTCCCTGAGGACAAAAATGCCCGCGTTTTTGGTTTTTTCGGCGTAAAGCCGCTTCACCAAATCCATGTTTTGTTCGTCGGCCGAACGATAGTCGTATAAGCCGTTTCGGGGGATGGAAAGCGTCGTAGATTCGGTCCGGTTGACGGTCACAAAACCCGATTGCGCATAGAAGGCTTCCGAGAATGGCGATAGTCCGCACAGCGTGATATTGCGGTTTTGGAGTTCGAGAAAGGCCTTTTTCAAGAGCGAATGCATGATGCCTTGTCCCCGGTGGGTTTTGAGCGTGGCGGCGGCGACGATGAAAGGGGCCTCCAGCGTTTTTCCATACAGAGACAGCGTTTTGGGAATGAAGTGCAAGGCGGAAACGATGGTGTGGTCCTCTTTATGGAGGACGACGTTTTCTGGCTTATATTTCTGATGGAAGAAATAGTCGAGGAAGCCTTCCGAATCATCAAAGGCCTCGTGGTACAAGGTCTTCATTTGTTCGACGTCTTGGGGAGTCAGGCGGTTCCGGATCAAAACGAATTTTTTGGCAAAGCCGATCGGATTATATGACAATTTGGCGCGTCGCAATTCGGCGATCCCAAGGTCTTCCTGGCGGTTGACGAGGGGGACGTCGGCGAAATTTTTTTGGGCGAATAAAGTATTGATCGCCGCGTAGGAACCGGTGAAATCGGTATCGGCTTTCTCAAACAGAACCACCCCCATCTTGGGGGTTTTCGTGCCGATGGCGAAGGCGGCGAGGCGGTTCTCGATCAAAAGAAGATCGGCGAAACAGCCGTAACAGTCCAAGCAGTCCAGGGTTTTGAGAATCGCCTTATGTTCGAAGGAATGGAATTTTTGTTCTTCCCACCGGGACAAGAGCGCGAGGACCAGGTGATAATCGGCATCTTCGTAGGGGCGGAAGCCATATTCGTTTTGTTTCAGGAATTGATTCACGAGATTGCGCTTGTTATGGAATTTTTTCCCCGACAGGGTTCGCAGATCTTCGCTCGCGTACAAATACTCAAACATGTCCCGGTCTTCGGAGACGGAGTACCCGAGTTTGAGGCCTTTGAGATGCTCCGCCATCGCCTCGGTCAGTCCGCGGACGATGAACGGGATATTCCGTTCAGTGGAATTCTGTTCCATCCACCATAGAGCCGATTCGAAATCCGCCCAGTTTTTGGCCACGGGCGGGAAATAACATTCGACCTCTTGATTAATCGCCCGGAGGATGACGAATTTTCCGGGGTGTTCGGCGGATTCGATTTGGTCCGCATCTTTCCACACCGCGAGGTTGGCGAAATTCAATTCGCTCCCATAATACTCGGCATAAAGGGGGTTTTGGTCCAGATATCGATCCAGTAGCGCTTTCGTTTCGATGGATAGTTTCGTAAAGTTCATAAAATCACCGGTTCCATTGTATCGCAACTGCTCCCAAATTGGTAGACAAACGCACAAATCCACCGTCATTTTCGATCCGCGAAGGCGCAAACCCCTCATTTTTTGATAGGAAAATCGACCGATCTATGATATCATAGAAATAGATTTGGAAAGAGGAATGCCCCATGAAAATCACTCGAGAAATGATCTATCCTTCCTTGGAAACCGTCCGCATCGTTTTCGCCGACGGATCCCTGATGGAATTTTTGAATGTCGGCGCAACCCTCACGCGCTGGATCTCCGCGGATGGGACCCATCTGGTGGCGGGGTATCGGGATTACCGCGACTATACGCAAGGCGGAATGTATTTGGGAACGACCGTCGGTTTGACCGCTGGACGCATCGCCCAAGGACGTTGCATCGTTAAAGGGAAAGAATATCGCTTCCCCTCCCGTGCGAAAAATTATTTGCACGGCGGAGACCGGGGATTGTCATTCCTCCCTTTCCACCTCGAATCATTGGCAGAGAGCGGCGAAGAAGCGGTAGTCATCTATCAAATCGATTATCGTCATGACGTGATGCCGGGCATCGTCACCGTCCGCGTCAGGTATACCGTCCGTCCGGGGTTTTTGAAAACCGAATTTTTGGCGGAGTCCACGGAAACCGCCCTCGTCAACCTGACGAATCATTCGTATTTCAATCTCTCGGGGGATCCCGCCAAGGATTTGTCCGACCATGAACTGGGCTTGCGGTCCTCTGCGGTCGTCCTCGTGGACAACGAGATCCTCGGAACCGACCTGCTACCCGTGGAAAAAACCATTTTCGACTTCCGTACCAAGAAACCCTTGATGCCCGTCATTACGGATCCATTCCTCAAAAGCCAAGCCTCCTTCGGCATCGATCATCTGTTTCTCTTGGATCGCACGCTTCCCGGCCCCGATCTTTCCTTGACCTCGAGGACGACGAACAAAACCTTGGAAGTGTCGACGTCGTATCCCTCCATCACCCTCTACACGACCAACTATCCCGGAAGAAAACTATTGCAAAACCACCAACCGGCGGCCCTCCATTCCGCCATCGCCATCGAACCGCAATTTGCCTCGAATGGCATCAACGATCCGCGCTTTTTCAATCTGATCCTCGAACCCGGCATTCCTTACCGCCACTTCATCGAATATCATCTCATCGACAAATGATGTCCGAATCACGCCCCATCCCCGGAGGAGTCTATGATCAATCGTCTCGTCAACCAAATCGTCCAATACGCCTATGACAACCGCCTTCTGGATTCCATGGATCATGAATACGCCGTCAACAATGTCCTCTACCTTCTGAAACTGGACAGTTTCGTCCCCGAAGTCGTCGATTCGCCCGTCGACTTTTTTGCGACGATGGACGGCCTCTTGGCCTACGCCCGGGAAAAAGGGATCCTGAAAACCAATAACGAGGCGGAAAAAGACAACTTCGAAGGCAAATTGATGGACAGTTTCCTGATGCGGCCTTCCGAAATCAACCGCCATTTCCACCGCCTGTACCGCGATGATCCGAAGATGGCGACGAATTGGTTCTACGACCTCTCCAAAGCCACCAATTACATCAAGACCGAGCGGATCAAGAAAAACATCAATTACAAATATGTGGGCCGCTACGCTCCCCTCGACATCACCATCAATCTTTCCAAACCGGAAAAAGATCCCAAAGCGATCGCGGCCGCCAAAAAAACGGCCGAAACGACCGAATACCCCGCTTGCGCGTTATGCATGGAAAACGTCGGATATTACGGAACCTTGGAAAAGGCTCCCCGCAGCAATCACCGCGTGGTGACCCTCACCCTCAATGACGAGGTCAACTCGTGGGGATTCCAATATTCCCCGTATTCCTATTTCAACGAGCATTGCATCGTTTTGTCAAAAGCCCACGAACCGATGAAAGTCGATTACGACACGTTCCTCCAATTGTTCGATTTCGTCCATCAATTTCCGCATTATCTGATCGGATCGAATGCCGGACTCCCCATCGTCGGGGGGTCGATCCTCTCTCATTATCATTTTCAGGGAGGACGGTACGACTTCCCGATCGAGAAGTCCCGAATCCTCAAAAACTGGCGGAAACGCCATGTCGACATCGAAATCCTTCAATGGCCGCTGTCCGCCATCCGCCTCATCGGTTCCGACCCGCGCGCCGTCCTCGAGATGGTCAATCGGCTGTTCGAAAGTTGGAAAGCCTATACCAACGAGGCGTTGGGCATTTTGGCCCAAACCGACGGAGAACCCCACAACACCATCACCCCGATCCTCAAGATCGTCGAGGGAGAATATCAGTTCTATGTCGTCTTGCGGAACAATCTCGCCACCCCGGAACGCCCCTATGGGGTTTTCCATCCGCGTTCCGACTATTTCCATATCAAAAAAGAAAACATCGGTCTCATCGAAGTGATGGGTCTGGCGGTCCTGCCGGGACGGTTGAAACAGGAACTCGACGGCATCAAGAAATGCCTGCTGGAAGGCGCCGATCCGCTGGCCTTCCCCGAACTCGAAAAGCATCTTCCGTGGATCGAAGAGTTGAAACAACAAACCTTCGACCCCGCAACGATCGACCTCGCTTTGGAAAAGGAAGTCGGAGCGATTTTCGAAAAAGTCCTCGAAGATTGCGGCGTCTTCAAAGCCGATCACCTCGAAGCCTTCGTGAAATTCGTCGAGGACGCGATCCGGTAGGCAACATTCGCAAAGTACTGATGACATTCGGCATTTTATGATATAATATCACCGATTGAAACGACAAAAAGAGGGTAAATCCAATGAATAACGTCAAAGACAAACTCGTCAAATCCATCACCGGCCGCGACGAAGATTTCGCGCAATGGTACACCGATGTCTGCCGCAAGGCGGAATTGATGGATTACACCATCGCCAAAGGCTTCATCATTTATCGGCCTTACGGCTATGCCATTTGGGAAAACATCCAACATTATTTAGACGACCGCTTCAAAAAAACCGGCCATGAGAACGTCTATATGCCGCTCTTGATCCCCGAATCGCTCTTCAACAAGGAAGCCGAACACGTTCAAGGTTTCGCTCCGGAAACCGCCATCGTCACCATCGGCGGAAAAGAAGAACTCACGGAACGCCTGATCATCCGGCCGACCTCCGAAGTCCTGTTCTGCGACCACTATTCCAAAATCGTTTCTTCCTATCGCGACCTCCCGAAAAAGTACAATCAGTGGTGCAGCGTCGTCCGTTGGGAAAAAACCACGAGGCCCTTCCTCCGGGGATCCGAATTCCTCTGGCAAGAAGGCCACACGATCCACGCCACCGAAAAAGAAGCCCGCGACGAAGTTTTGGGCATGCTCGATATTTACAACGAACTGGGGCGCGATTTGCTGGCGATCCCCTTCGTCATGGGCCGGAAGACCGACAAAGAAAAGTTCGCCGGGGCCGAAGAAACCTATTCGATCGAAGCCCTCATGCATGACGGAAAAGCCCTTCAGAGCGGAACGACCCATTATTTCGGAACCGGATTCGCCCAACATTTCGGCATCAATTTTCAAGACAAGGACGGAACGGTCAAATTGGTCCATCAGACCTCTTGGGGGGTCTCGACCCGCCTGATCGGCGCCATCATCATGGTCCATGGCGACGATTCCGGACTGGTCCTTCCTCCTTATGTCGCCCCCACCCAAATTGTCATCATCCCGATCATGTCCGCCAAGCCCGGCGTCTTGGACAGCGCCCTGGCGGTCAAAGACTCGTTGGAAAAACTCGGATTGCGCGTGAAGCTTGACGATTCCGACAAGTCCCCGGGATGGAAATTCAGCGAGTATGAAATGAAAGGCGTCCCGTTGCGCATCGAAATCGGCCCCCGTGACCTCGAAGCTGGGGAATGCGTCCTCGTCAAGCGCCTCGACAACGAAAAGATCCGCGTCAAAGTCGCCGATTTGGGCGGCATGATTCCAAACCTTCTCGCCCAAATCCATCAACAAATGTATGAAAAAGCCCTCCTCAACGTGCAGACCAACACCCGGCCGGCCCGGACCTACGAGGAATTCAAGGATCTTATCAATAACCAACCCGGCTATGTCAAGATGATGTGGTGCGGGAACGTCGAATGCGAAAACAAGATCAAAGAAGATACCACCGCCACTTCCCGGTGCATGCCCTTCGTGCAAGAACACCTCGGGGACGTCTGCCCGGTTTGCGGACGCAAAGCGGAAAAAGAAGTCTTTTTCGCCAAAGCCTACTAACAAATAAATAGATTTCGAAAGGGAGCGATTTCGCATGAAACGGGCGATCTGTTTTTTCACCGGCACGGGTAACACCTATCATGTCGCATTGAAAATCCAAGAACGGTTTCCGGACGCTTCCCTTTTTTTCATTCCCGACACCGACCCCGGCCGTCTCCAAGATTTCGATGAAATCGGCATTTTGACCCCGTGTCACATGTTCGGCCTTCCCGAAATCGTTCGAAAATTTTTGAAACGTTTCCGGTTTCCCGGTTCGCCCCGAATTTGGCTGGTCGTGACCGCCGGGGGCGATCCCGGGATTTCCTTGCCGCTCGCCCGTCAGGCGTTGCGGAGAAATGGGAAAACCGTGGCCTATTTCCGGTTTATCCGGATGCCGGACAACTACATCATCCTCTACAAGGTCACCGCCGAAGACAAGCAATCGCTGATCGATTCCGAGATTGCCGTCTCCCGGTTGCTCGATGATTTGGAAGAAGGAAAGTCCATGGGCTTTCCTCCCCATCCGTGGGGCTTCTTGAAAGGATTTCAAAAGTTGGTCGCCTCCTCCGCCAAACAGACTCGGCGTTTCTACCGGGTCCATGGGTGCATCGGTTGCGGGAAATGCGTCCGCTCCTGCCCGACGGGGAACATCGTCTTGCAGGACCGGAAACTCACCTTCGGAAAACATTGCACGGGATGTTTGGGATGTCTCAACGTCTGCCCCGTCCATGCCATCGATTTCGGAAAAATGACGGTGGGGAAAGAACGGTACGTCTATCCGGGAATCGATCTGCCATCGATCCATTCGCATCCTTGACCCCGGTCCGTTTTTGCCCTCTGGGCCGAAAACGGACTTTTCCTTCTTTTTAAGGAGGATGGGGAAACCGGAGCCCTTTCCTTGACGGAACCGGTTCGGAAAACTATAATGAGAGTAGGAATCATCCCGGCTTCGGGCCGATATCATAAAGGAAGTGCCTCCATGCTCAAACTCAAAAAGATTTCTAAAAGTTACCACGTCGGCGATTTCTCGCAACGCGCCCTCGATGAAGTCACCGTCGATTTCCGCAAAAACGAATTCGTGGCCGTCCTCGGCCCGTCGGGGTGCGGAAAAACCACCCTTCTCAACATCATCGGCGGACTCGACAAATACGATTCCGGCGACCTCGAGATTCTCGGCAAGTCCACGAAGAACTTTCAAGACCAGGAATGGGACATGTATCGCAACAACACGATCGGGTTCATTTTCCAAAGCCACAACCTGATTTCCCATCTCTCGATTCTGCAAAACGTCGAACTCGGGCTCGCCCTGTCCGGCATCGCGATGGAGGAACGCCATCGTCGGGCCAAAGAAGTCTTGACCCAAGTCGGGTTGGCCGACCACATCGGCAAACGTCCGAATCAACTATCCGGAGGGCAAGCCCAACGGGTCGCCATCGCCCGGGCTCTCGCCACCAATCCCGACATCGTCCTCGCCGACGAACCGACCGGTTCCCTCGACTCCACCACCAGCGTCCAGATCATGGACCTGATCCGCACGATCGCCCAAGACAAACTCGTCATCATGGTCACGCATAATCAGGAACTCGCCGCCCGCTACGCCACGCGGATCATCCGCCTGAAGGACGGGAAAATCACGGATGACACCAATCCCGTCAAAGAAGCCCAGGAATTGACCTCCGATTTCCACCTGAAGAAAACGGCGATGAGCTTCGCCACCGCCCTCGTTTCTTCCTTGAACAACATCAAAACCAAGCTCGGGCGGACCCTGTTGACCGCTTTTGCCGGCAGTATCGGCATCATCGGGATCGCCCTGATCCAATCCCTCTCCACGGGCATGGATCTGCAAATCGCCAATTTCGAACAGGACGCGATCGCCGAATTTCCGATCGTCGTCACCGACATGCGGTTCGATTTGGATTCCTTCCAAGAGATGATGGAGGAGGATTCCGGCATTCCGGAATATCCCGACACCGATTACGCCTCCGTATATCTGTCCGCCAACCTTCTCCGTTTCGCCCGCCCCAACATCATTACCGACGATTATATCGATTGGGTCCACGACTACGCCGAGGGCGAAGGCGCGGACTTGATCACCGGGCTGATGTTCGATCGATACATGGATCTGACCTTCTTTCGGGTCGATGGAGCAGACGAATATACGTCGGTGTATCATGAAGACAGCGAAGACGGACCCGACGGATCGGGAGGCTTCAGTTTATCCTTTTTCAATCGCCTTCCCGAAGGATCCCTCCTCGAAAGCACCTACGACCTTCTTTACGGCACCTTCCCGGAAAGTGAGGCCGCGAGCGGATCGTTCGAAGTCGTCCTCCTGGTCGACCAATACAACCGGATTTACGATTTGACCCTCCAGCGCCTCGGCTACTCCAACATTTCCGAGGACGACACCTTTGCCTTTTCCGATTTGATCGGAAAAGAGTTCCAATTGTTCGTCGGCGATTATGTGGCTGGCGTTTCGGACATGGAAGAAGCCTTGGACGTCACCATCTCCGGCATCGTCCGTCTCAAAGAAGATTCTTCCTCGGGATTGTTTTACAACGGCCTGGGCGTTCCCGCGGAGGTGTTCACCGCCATCGAAACGAATCACCCCGAAGCGGTCGGAGCCGAAATCCAGGCCATCTACATCTACGCCAAAGATTTCGCCGCCAAGGAAAGCGTCAAAGCCTACCTCGATTATTACAACGAGTTCCACGGGTACGGGGATGATTCCGCCGCGCAGATCGAATACATCGACCGGGCGGCGATGATCACCTCGATGGCCAAAAACGTCCTCGACACGATCTCGATCGTGCTGATCGCTTTCGCCGCCATTTCCCTCGTCGTTTCTTCGATCATGATTGCGATCATCACCTACATTTCCGTCATCGAACGCACGAAAGAAATCGGCGTCCTCCGGGCCCTCGGGGCGCGGAAAAAGGACGTGGCGCGCGTGTTCAACAGCGAAAACCTGTTGATCGGGTTCGGCGCCGGAGTCGTGGGCATCGGCGTGGCCTATCTGTTGACGATCCCCGCCAATTTGATCATCGAGTATTACTCGGAGGTTCCCAACGTCGCCCAACTGCGCTTCACGGATGCGGCCATCCTCGTGGGGGTCAGCGTCTTCCTCGCCTTCTTGGCCGGGTTTGTCCCGGCTCGGATCGCTTCCAAAAAAGATCCGGTCATCGCCTTGCGGACCGAATAAAAAAAAGAGCCCATCCCGTTCGCCGGGATGGGCTTTGTCTTAGTGGTGGAAAAGATCGTTTCCGACGGAATCGTAGGCGACGATCGCGGGGAAATCTTCGATCGTCAACCGGAAGACGGCTTCGCTTTCGAGCCAGGGGTAGGCGATGAGTTCCATCGCTTTGACCCGTTTGGACAAGAGGGCGCCGATGCCGCCGGTGACGTCGAGGTATACCGCCCCGTGGTCGACGAGCGCGCGCCGATATTCATCGCTCCGCGGACCTTTTCCGATCATTACTTTCAGACCTTGCTTCATGAGGATGGGACTGTAAGGGTCCATCCGGTAACTGGAGGTGGGACCGCAGGAACCGATCACCTGTCCGGGTTTCGCGGGAGTCGGGCCCACATGGTAAATGGCTTGCCCGTTGACATCGAAGGGCAGTTTTTCGTGGTTTTCGATCGCTTTGACCATCAATTGGTGGGCCGCGTCGCGACCGGTATAGAGGATTCCGGAAAGGGAGACTTCATCGCCGGCGCGTAACGAGAGGCGGACGGCTTCGGACATCGGAAGCGTGATTTTTTTCATGATCGGCACCTCACAACGTGACTTCTTTGTGGCGGGCGGCGTGACATTGGATGTTCACGGCGACGGGGAGGGAGGCGATGTGGCAGGCAAAGGAATTGACTTTCACCGCCAGGCATGTCGTTTTTCCCCCCAGTCCCATCGGACCGACGCCCAACGCGTTGACGGCCTCGAGCAGTTTTTTCTCCAGATCGCGGTCCAGGGGATCTTTGGCTTCGTCCTCCAAAGGACGGAAGAGGGCTTCTTTGGCGATGGTGGCGCAAGTTTCGAAGTTGCCGCCGATCCCGATGCCCAAAATGATCGGGGGACAGGCTTTTCCGCCGGCGAGGCGGACGGTTTCGAGGACAAAATCCATGATTCCGGGGACGCCGTCGGCGGGCGTCAGCATCTTCAAGCGGCTCATGTTTTCGCTTCCCGCGCCCTTTGGGGCAAACCGGATCCGGAGACGGTCTCCTAAGACGAAGGCGTGGTGAATGACGGCCGGGGTGTTGTCGAGGGTGTTTTTGCGGTTCAACGGATGGGCGACGACCGATTTGCGGAGATAGCCGTTTTTGTATCCGCGGCGGACGCCCTCGTTGAGGGCTTCGTCGAGATCATAATCAAAATGCAGGTCAACGCCGATGTCCACGAAGAAAACAGCCATCCCGGTGTCTTGGCAGATGGGGATATGTTCGGTTTTGGCGATGAGTTGATTTTCCAGAATTTCGCCCAAGATATGCCGGGCGATCGGGTTGACTTCTTGTTTTTGGTGACGTTCAAGACGGCAGACGACCTCATCGTCGAGGACGGTGGCGGCCTCGATGATGATCCGTTCGGTTTCTTGGAT
>Ga0209800_10003513_pt1 | contig 12398 bp, 10 predicted proteins | sample Higcelweek8metaG_FD_187174 | JGI IMG/M metagenome (GOLD analysis project Ga0209800, IMG submission 187174) | Freshwater pond sediment microbial communities from the University of Edinburgh, under environmental carbon perturbations - High... | ecosystem: Environmental > Aquatic > Freshwater >... | reverse complement strand
TCTAACTTATTCTATCCATCAATAATAATTTCATCCCTTCGGGATTTGTTTTTCAGAATGAACAACATACCTTCACTATTCACTATTCACTATTCACTATTCACTATTCACTTTTCACTATTCACTTTTCACCCTTCACTATTCACTATTCACTATTCACTTTTCACCCTTCACTATTCACTATTCACTATTCACTATTCACACATAGTATTATATTTGCATCTCAAGCTAGTAAAGCAAACATGAAACTAACGAAGACTAAAAAAAAGTGGGGCATCACATTTTTGGTGCTTGCAATAATTGTCAGCATCACCTTTTATCCGCTGCAGCCTCAGGCACCCATTCAATATTATGAAAGAGGAAGTAAGCAACTGAAAACCGAAAAGGTGGCAGGCGAAAAGTGGTTGGTATGGTTGTATAACAATCCGGTTGGAGAAGCAACCTTGTGGGCCTTAGCCAAGCGAAAGCTGGTTTCATCAATCTATGGTACAATGATGGATCGCACTTCGTCAGCAAAAAAGATACTTCCCTTTATTGAAGATTTTGATATTGATATGAGCGTTGTTCAGGGACAGAAGTTCAACAATTTCAACGATTTTTTTACCCGAAAGCTAAAGGATGACGCACGACCGGTTGATACCAGTTCTAGCATTGTTGTTTCACCAGCCGATGGGAAAATTCTGGCATATGCCGATATCAGCAACACCGATTTTATCATAAAAGGATATCGCTTTGATGTAACTTCTTTTTTAGATAATCCTGAACTTGCACAAAAGTACCAGGATGGCGCCCTGCTTATTTTCCGGCTGGCCCCGATGGATTACCATCGTTTTCATTTTCCGGTGAGTGGAAATGTATCTCCTAACAAAAAGATTGATGGTGACTATTATTCCGTCAATCCCTTTGCTTTGCGCAAAAAGGCAGAAATATTCTGTCTGAATAAACGTGAATACACTATCCTTTCAAATCTAATGTTTGGTGAGGTTGTAATGGCCGAAGTTGGTGCCACAATGGTAGGAAGCATAGTACAAACTTTTAAGGGAATTACTGTAAATAAAGGCGAAGAGAAAGGCTACTTTAAATTCGGAGGTTCAACGGTAGTGCTGTTGTTCGAAAAGAGTAAAATCCATATTGATGAGGATTTTTTGATCAATACAGCAAAGGGCTATGAAACGACTGTTAAAATGGGAGAAAGGATTGGAGAGGCGAAATAAAGAGGGAGACATTTTAAGAGTCTGTTTAGATTTTATTGATTTTAATTTTTACAAGGGGCGAGGGGCGACATGGTGAAGGGCGAAAATCGTATTATATTGAACTTCAAACTGGATTCATATGACTTCCTAGCCTGTGTGATGCAGTCAGTTAGGCGACTCCCGTCTTTCGACATTATTTTACTTATAATGATGAATTATAAAATTTAAAACAGTCTCAAAGAGTTTGTTTGAAACTAATTCAGCCCCTTACGAGTGAAGCGAACTTTCCGACTAAGACAGTGTTTTCTACCTTCCCTCCAGACTCGTCAAATAGCTTAATAATCAGGTCTTAAACATGAGCTGGGCGGAGTAATTTTTTTAGCTTCAGAATTCAAATTTACACAGCCGGATTCACCATGGCTTTTTTATTCCAGGAATTTTTTAGTTTAAAAACTTTAATAACTTTACATGCAAATAAATATGCTCCACCTATTGATACCCTAAATAAATTGAAGTTTTTGTATGAGTTAATTAAATAATGGTGCGAATGTATTCAGTATAAAGAAAAACATCTGTTAATTTATCATAAAACATCTATGCTACATCTACTTAAAATCACAAGATTTCCCGGCCTATTGGCATTTTTTCTTTTGTTTAGCTGCACTTCGATTTTTTCTCAAAACACATCATGGAGAAAACCAATTCATGCTGGATTTGAATGTTATGATGTTGCTATTGATAGCAGTGATAACATTTATACTGTAGGTCTTAGCAGGAGTGATTATGCCGAATTTTTCGATTCTATTCCAATACCGAGAAGTCTTCCTGAGGGAAATAACTTATTTTTTGCAAAAACAGATTCCAACAATACTTTACAATGGATAAAAGTTATTGAAACTTCTTATAGCTTTTTTAATGCCCGCATCAAAGTTCTGCCTAATAAAAACATAGTAATAGCGGGGCTATTCAGAGATAGAATCAAATGTGATAGCATAGATATGTCATTCCCAGGACAACTTCCGATTTTGGCAATTACTCAATTTGATTCTACAGGAAAACTCAAGTGGATGAATCTCATAAAATTTCAATATTGGTATGGGGAAATTTATGATCTTGAATATGACAACGATAACAACATTTACATTACCGGAATTTCTTCAGGAATGGTTAACTTCGGCGATTTAGACTGGTTATGGCAATGGTTTCCTGCGGATTCCTTGATTAATCCTGAAGGCCCATCAAGTTTTATTGCGAAATACTCTCCTTCTGGCAAATATTTGACTTCACATTTGTTTCCAGCTACTAATGAGTATGGTATGCCTTTTTTATATATACATTCAATGATTGTTGATAATGATCATAATATATATATCACTGGTTGGTTGGACGGAAAGGTTGAAACCGAAAGTACTACTTTTGAAACTAACGGGATTGAAATCCTGATCATGAAGCTTGATAAATACATGAATATTATTTGGGTTAAACATCTTTGCCCTGGTTCCTATATTATGGTTCAATCAGGTAATAGTCTTGCATTTGATAAAAATATGAAGCACTTTTATGTAACCGGCAACTTCGTAATGCCTCAAGATTTTGGAAATGGAATAGTCCATGCAAATGATAAAAATATTTTTCTGGCAAAGTATTCATTGGATGGCAATTTAAAATGGGTTAAAACTTCAGGCAATTATAGTGGTGTTGCTTCTGATACAGAATTTGGATCCGAACTCTTTGTGGATTCAGATGATTTTGTTTACCTGGGTGGGCTTTTTCGTAGCACTATTCAGATAGGAGATACTTCAATAACCGCTTATAAGGATCAAAATTACTCAAATGAATTGTTTGATGTTTTTATAGCAAAATATTTCGCTAATGGTGATTTCTCCTGGGCTTTAAATGCGGGTAGTTATTCTGATGACAGATTAGCGGGTGTTGTAAAAGACAAAAATAATCATGTTTTTTTTGTAGGAGGTGAATGTTATTTTTTTGGTAATGATACACTTCATTATCCTTTACCATATTGGGGGCAAGGATATTTAGCCGGATATAATGATATAACTGAGATCAACAGATTTGAGTCAGCGTATGGAGTAAATCCTTCTAACTTTGACAGTAACACTATTAAAGTTACTCCAAACCCTTTCTTCGAAACACTAAATGTTGAAATACAGAACCATGAGCAGTATGATATTTCTGTAAAATTATTTAACCTGACAGGTGAAAGTGTATTGTCTGATTTTATCAAATCTGGAAACCAAATACAACATTTATCCTATCAAATACCCAACAGGTCGACTGGAATCTATTTCTTGAGAGTTGAAATTGGAGGAGTCCTTTATAATTATAAAGTTGTTAAACTCTGAGTGGATAAAAGTTCGCTGCGTTCAATCATGAAGCAAGAAAAAATTAAAATTAATACTACTTAAAAAATTACAGAAAAATGAGAATAAGACAGAACATTTCGATTTTACCATTACTAATAATGGGTGTCTTTTTAGTATTTTCCAGCAGTTGCGAAAAAGATAAAAATAATGAGCCGTCATCAAACAATCCAACCAATGGAAAAACAACCGCCGTGTTTAACCCCAGTTTAACTTATGGTACAATTAAAGACCACGATGGCAATATTTATAAAACAGTTACTATCGGTTCACAAACCTGGATGGCTGAGAACCTACGTACTACCAGGTATAACGATGGTGGCGCCATACCAAATGTAACTGATAATGATGACTGGATGCTTTTAAAAACAGGTGCATATTGCAATTACGACAATAAGACTGATACTGTTGTAATAGCCACTTATGGTAGGCTGTACAATGGATACGCTGTAAACACAGGCAAGTTAGCCCCTGCTGGCTGGCATGTGCCAACCGATGCAGAATGGTCAACCCTGATAACATTTCTTGGTGGCGATAGCCTTGCAGGCGGTGAACTCAAAGAATCAGGAACCGCTCATTGGAATAGCCCCAACACAAGAGCAACCAACGAAACCGGGTTTACATTCCTTCCAGGTGGCATCCGTTGGATTATGGGCCCATTCAATAGTTTTGCATTCCATGGTGGCTGTTGGAGTGCTACAGATTTCAACGCCACAAGTTTTTGGGCCCGTTCCTTTTACTACAGTAACACTGATGTAGTAAGAACAAGCTTTGACAAGGCGACTGGGCGTTCAGTCCGTTGCATTAAGGATTGAAGAAATTTTACGCATCTCTTGTTTTCAAATTTGTCTCCATTTACACCCTCCTCACCTTCACCATCCTTCTCTGTTCACCATAACTCTTTAACTAACCTCAGTGCATCAAACTAGTTCAACGAACACACCGACTCGATGGAGTTTTCAAACTTCATTCCGAACTCTACAATTACTTTTATGGTTAGGGGTTCGACATGAATTGTGCAGGGTAACTTATATTAGCCTGAGTAGCTTTATTTGACCTGACATTAGCTGTTTTTTTACTTTAAATGTGAAATATTTTTTTGTTATCGAGGCTAATACATCTAAAAATATTGTATATTTAGCATGTTTTAATTAAAGGTAAATCCATTCAGTAATCCTTTAAATACGATGCTATGAAAAACATCATAACAGTTCTGTTTATCTTATTGATTAGCGATTGCAAAGCAGCTACAGGCAATGCCAGTGATGGACCACTTTTTGCAGTTGTAGTAATTGGGCTATTGCTGCTAATAGTTGGAACCGGATATTTTATTGATTTTATGAAGAATCAACTCAAAGAATTCCGTAGAAAAAGACTGCTTAAAAGGAATAATTTTGATCAGGACAGCGAATTCTTAAATTCCTTCAATAAGTCAATCCCTGAAATCGATGGTATTTCAAATTTTTGAAAATGATGATTAGTAAAAAATAAGGCTGCCGGGATTGAGCAGCCTTTTTTGTTAGTAGACCTTCATCTTGTCCTAGCTAACATTCTTTTCAACATCCCCAAAACTCACTTCCTGATTTTCCCTATATTTTTAAAGCATAGCCATTAAATAAAAAACCACTGAAAAGTATTTATTTTCAGTGGCTTGAACTTTTTTGCATTATCTGTAAGCGGAGAGACAGGGACTTTAACCTTACCATGCTTGAATTAAAGTTAAATATATCAATATGCTTTAAATCAATTGTATATCAGTTAAATATGAATGCCATTCTTATGAATAATTAAATTTATTTAAAGTGATAAATATCAAAAGTTGTGTGTATATTTGTGTGTTAATAATTTAGTATCTATTCCATGGCACAAGTTAAGTTTTATATTGAGAAAAGACAAGGCAGGAAATTGAATGTTCCAATAAATCTTAAATATTCGTTTAATGGTCAAAGGTTTGAGTATTTTACTGGATATCGCGTTGATGAGAAATACTATATTGAAAAATATTGGACAAAACAGAATGCAAAACCTATAATGCTTAAAGCGCCTGATTCAGAATATCTTAATGCAAATCTTGAAACATTAAAGAATCATGTTCAGAGTATTGAAACAAATGCTAAAGCATTAGGTATAACCTTGACACCTGGATATTTCAGGAATGAACTGAATAAATTAGTAAAAAAGAAACCAGAAGAGGAAGAGGCAAAAGTTTCATTCATGCAATTTTTTGATATGTATATTCAGAATTGCAAGACTGCTATTAATGGAAGTACTGGCAATCGGCTCAGCAAAGCAAGTGCTGTTAAGTACACAAATATGAGAAATATGTTAAATGACTTCTTTACGTTTCGGGGAGAAAAAGCTGATTTTGATGATCTGGATAAGCACTTTTATTCAGAATTGGTAAATTACATGATTGAGGAAAAAGACTATTCGATTAACACTTATGGAAGAGCAATAAAATTTATTAAGACGGTACTGCATTCAGCAACTGAACAGGGGTATAACACAAAAATGGATTATAAACTTGTATTTAAGGGAACTTCAGAACCGAGCGATAGTACATACCTCACTGAAGTAGAACTTGAGAAGTTTTTTAAACTAGATTTGTCATATAATTTCAGGTTGGAGCGTGTGCGTGATCTATTTTTAATTGGTTGCTGGACCGGATTAAGATTTTCGGATTTTACAACTATTAAGAAGGACGATATTAGCGGTGATCGGATAAGAGTAAAAACTCAAAAGACCAGACACAAGGTAATTATACCTATCCATCCAACAGTTAGGACAATCATCGAAAAATACAACTATGAGCTTCCACCAGCAATCAGTAATCAAAAGTTCAACGAGTATTTAAAAGAAGTAGCTAAAAAGGCTGAGATAAATGAACCTTTTACAAAGCATATAACCAAAGGAGGAAAACCTATTTCAATAACACATCCCAAACACGATTTTATAACTTCACATGTTGCCAGAAGATCTTTTGCAACTAATGCATATAAAAGAAAGATTGAGCCGCTTTTAATAATGGCTATTACAGGACATAAAACTGAAACCGAATTTCTGAAGTATCTTAAAATTACAGACGAAGAAAAGGCCGACCTGTTCGAATTAAGTGTTAAATGGTAATAAGTTGAAACAATTATTTAACTAAAATGAAAATTGCTGATCCTAAAAAGGCCATTGTTTCTATGATTTTTGATGCATTGAACAGGGTCGATGAATTAATATCAAAATATACTGGTGAAAATTGGGCTGAAACATGTACATCTTTTGATTCACCAACTAATTCAACCGGGTTGCCGAATGATGAAACACTTAAGGAATGCCTTTTCTTTTCAACAACAGCAGCAGAAGCATTTGTGATTGGCTTAGGAGCTGATTGGCCTGAAAATAGGATATTGAGAGAAAAACTAATAAATCTTCGCAATAGATGGATTGATTTTATTGAAAAGGATCCAGACTTGTATTTGAATTTTATAGAATTCCATTATTTGAATAGAATATTATCTTCATGGGAGGAAAACTTGGGAATTCGGACAGTAGAGAATGATAATAATTCATCTGCAACGATTATAGGATGGCATTACGCAATAGCATTAGTATTACTTCAAGAAGCTGGTACACTCCCGATGACAATTGGTAAAAAAGAATTAACTATTCAGCAAGCAAAGAAACAATTTGGTGTAGACGACAAGATAGCTGATAAAATTTATCATAGTACGAAGAACATGAAGTATAAATCTAAAGTTGATGATATTAAGTGGAATATCGAATATTTTTTTAGGACTTATGCTCCAAAATATCATGTTGGATATAAGGAAGTAGTGTTAGAACTTTTAAAAGGTGACGAAGATGCAACAACATTATTGAAGAAACTACCTGATTGATTATCAGGTTTATATAGTAAAGGGAAAAAAGGGGATTAAATCCCCTTTTTTCCCTTTTTATTTTCTCTTTTTTTTAGTATTTACTTTTGCAGAAATCAGTTTGATAGAAGCAAATGCAAAAAGTAATTTTAACACAGTTTACTGGAGAAGAACTCGCCAAGTATATTGTTGACGAGATGGAAGCCCGCTCATTATTAAAAAGTGCAATCAATTCAGAAAAAGCTGAATCAGATGAAAGATTTGTAGGGGATGCAGCTTTAGCCGGATATTTAGGCTGCACTGTCCAAACTGTTATTGCACTCAGAAAACGCCATGAGATATCATTTTACAGACATGGAAGACGCTATTTCTATAAAAGATCAGAAATAGACTCAGCATTGAAGGTTGATGCTCGGCGGTTTGGTGAGCTAAGAGGAAGGAGTGGGAAATAATGAGCTACCAGAATTCAAATACTGTTTCCCTGGTTCAGAGTGAAGATATCGAAATAACAAACGCTTTTCATCAAGAAGGGGACCTCCCAAATAGCTCTGAAACATACTCTTCATCAAATAAGGTAGGAATAACCCCTGAAGTACTTCACTACGAGGTTAAAGAACTAATAAAACAATCAGAAGATACTTTAAGCAGTAAAGGCTTATTCACTGTAAAAACAGCGAATAAATGGATCGAACAGGCTAAAACCCGGGTTATACCCAAAATGCTATTTGGAGAATTTTGGTTTGAAGGTGAGCTTTGTATTTTATTTGCAGATACTAATCTGGGCAAGAGTATTTTAGCAGTACAAATCGGAAACAGTATAAGCAATGGCATAGGAATACAAGGATTTCTATTTGAAGCAAATGGGCAACTTGTTCTTTATTTTGATTTTGAACTTTCCGATAAGCAGTTTGAGAATCGTTATTCAATTAACTATCAAGAGCATTATATATTTCATGACAACTTCATAAGGGTTGAAATAAACCCAGATGCCATTATTCCAGATTACCAATCATTTGAGGATTATTTATATACCTCTCTGGAGCTTTCAATTAAAGAAACAGGTGCAAAAATTTTAATAATTGATAATATTACCTACCTGAAAACGGAAACGGAAAAAGCAAAAGATGCTTTGCCCTTAATGAAACATTTAAAGGCATTAAAAAACAAATACGGACTTTCCATATTAGCACTGGCACACACTCCAAAACGAGATATGACAAAGCCAATTACCCGAAACGATTTACAAGGCAGTAAAATGCTTATTAATTTTTGTGATAGCTCTTTCTCGATTGGCGAAAGTAATACTGATAAGAATTTGCGCTATATCAAACAAATTAAATCCAGAAACACTGAAATAATATATGACTCTGAAAATGTTTGTGTCTGCCAGATAGATAAACCTAAAAACTTTTTAAAATTTGAGTTTCTTGATTTTGGAACCGAGCGAAGCCATTTAAAACAGCCCACTGAAGGAGACAATGAGAATCTGATCCAGAAAATTATAGAACTAGATGAGCAAGGGAAAAGCCTACGTGATATCGGTAAAGATTTAGGCATTACACACATGAAAGTAAGCCGAATTTTAAAAAAATGTAACAAACTGTAACAGTTGTAACACTGTGTTACAGTAGTTACAACCGTTACAATTAAACTAAAATAAAATGAAATACTTCAGATACACTTTAGAACTTTATAAATCACCCTCAAGCAGATATACTTGTCCTTCATGTGGCCAAAACAGGAAGTTTACTAGGTATATTGATATTGAAACCAAACATCACCTTGCAGTTCATGTGGGGCGTTGCGACCGGGAACAAAATTGTGGATATCATTACACTCCAAAACAATATTTTCTGGATAATCCAGATGCGGGTGCTCATTCTCACGTGCCAGTAAAGCCGATTAGACCAATTCCACATAAACCGGCTTCATTAATCCCAGCAGAGTTATTCAAAAAAAGCATGGCAGGATTCACGGAAAATAATTTTGTGAAATTTCTGTATTCACTTTTTGATGAAACCATAGTGAATAGCCTCACAAAACTTTATTTAATTGGAACATCCAAATATTGGGAAGGTGCAGTTGTATTTTGGCAAGTGGATATCAATGAAAACATTAAAGCTGGGAAAATAATGCTTTATAACCCGGAAAGTGGTCGAAGGGTTAAAAAACCTGTTCCTTATATTTCATGGGTACACTCAGCATTAAAAATTAAGGATTACAACCTACAACAGTGTTTTTTCGGTGAACATCTTCTGAATTTAAAGCCCGATCTGCCGGTTGCGATTGTTGAATCTGAAAAAACAGCCATTATTGCAAGTATCTACTTTCCACAATTTATTTGGATTGCTACCGGAGGCAAAAATGGATGTAAATGGACCACATTTGACGTTTGGAAAGTGCTAAAATCCCGGAAAGTGATTTTGTGGCCGGATGTTAACGCGTTCAATGACTGGGAAAAGAAAGCTCAATTTTTAAAGCAACAGGGCCTGAATATTAGTATTTCAACCCTCCTGGAAACTGAATCCACCAAAGAAGAAAGAGCTTCTGGCTTCGATATCGCAGATTACCTAATGCGCTTTCCTTGTGAGCAATTTTGGAAAGCACCATATTCCCGTGCCCCTTAATCGCACTTTCCGAAGTGAACTTCGATAAATACATTATTCATTGTAACAATTTAATAGTATGACGGAAATAGATGTTCAAATTATAGACCTTCTAAACAGGGGATGGTCTTATTCTCAAATCCAGGATGAATTGCAGGTATCATCAAAAACTATTGCTGCTGCAAAGAAAGCACACTTTCCAATTATGGAAAGCACTACTGACGTGCTTTCCAGTGATGCCCCCAAACAAAATCTGACACAACAACAAATGTTTAATGACACTAATTTAAAAATTAAAAGCACTAATTTATTCAACCAAAAAACTAAAAAAATGAATACAGAAAATAATGATTACGATGATGATAACATCTCATCAAAACTGGAATTGGAAAAGTTCCGGTTAAAACTGGCGCACGAACTTGAAATGGAAAAATTACAAGCCGCAAGAGAAGATAAAGAGCGTGAACATGATTTGCGTGAACAGGAAATTGAGAAAGACAAAAAGAAGGCTGAAGAAGATAAACGCAACTTGCTTTACCGTATAAAAATACTTATTGATTCATGTGAAGATGCCGAATATGAATATGAGGAAGCAGAGAACCTTCTTGATGAAGCAAGGAGAGTTTTAACGGAAAGTGAAAAGTACTGCTTTATTCATCAAATCACTTTCCAGAGAAGTGCAATTCATTCTTTGTTAGTTAAAGTTATTTCCACGTTAACTGACTTTCTTGATGGAATAGATGAAGATGATTCAGATGATCTTGAGTTTGATAGCGCTTTCCGCAGGCAGGTTGGACGAACTACTTTTCAATCTTTTTAATAATTTAGTTGCAGAAGCATAGCAGCATAATTTTTAAGGAATAACCCGGGTAATCCTATTATAGGAAAGCCGGGTTTTTTTTGTTACGATAGGATTCTTTCTGTTATTCTGCATGGCAAACATTGAAATGAAAAAATATTATATATCCGAATATTTTATATATTTGTTAAAGCAATATGCAAAACAAATTTGACAACCCATATTCAGTATCACCGGATTACCCATTTATTTCTGAACAATTTTGCTTGCTAAAATAAATTGTGAATGATTACAAAATCAGATAGTATGAAAATAGAAGGAATGCTTTTAAATAGATTCGAATTTCTATCTTTGCTTTGAACATGCAAGGTATAAAAATGGCAAACTAATCATTCAAGGATAATTCAATAGAACTATATCATATGAATATTCTCAATTTCCATAATTCACTAGTTAATAACTACAAAAGCTACATTCAGAGTTTTTTAAATATTAAAGATCCTTCCATTCTTAGTTTTGTGGATGATGAAATTCATAAGAAAACATTGTGGCCGGAGCCTTTGGTTCAGTTTAATCCGACCTTTGAGAAAGGGAAACAGATCTCCGAATTAGTTCGGACGGGCTTACTTCACCCTGAAACAGATAAAATATTTTCTGGCTTCAACCTTTACAAACACCAGGAAGATGCTATTCTGCTTGGTGTGTCGGGAAAAGAATTCATCGTTACATCGGGAACCGGCTCAGGGAAATCACTTACTTATTTAGCTTCAATATTCAATCATATTCTTATTGCTGGTGATTCCATCAAAGACCAGACACAGGCAGTGATAGTATATCCTATGAATGCCCTAATCAATTCTCAATACAAGGCACTGGAGGATTTTAAAACCAGGTATGAAGAAAAATATGAAAAGACATTTCCATTAACATTTGCTCAATATACCGGGCAGGAAGATGAGGAAACAAAGGAGAAAATCAGGAACAATCCGCCACACATTCTTCTTACCAACTATATGATGCTGGAACTGGTTATGACCAGGGGTGGCCGTGATGTTGAAATCAGGGAGAATGTGTTTAATCACATGAAATTTCTGGTATTTGATGAATTGCATACATACAGGGGACGGCAAGGTTCGGATGTTTCAATATTAATCCGAAGAATTAAAGCAGGTGCTAAAAACAAAGTGACTTGCATTGGTACATCAGCAACTATGGTCTCTTCGGAACTGACTTCATTGGCTGACCAGAAGAAAGAAGTTGCTAAAGTTGGATCTTTAATATTTGGTACAGATATAACGTCTGAACAGATTATTAATGAATCACTTATAAAAAGTATTGATGAGGATTTTAAGGTAACACAGAATGATTTAATAGCGGTAATTACCCAACCTATTAACCTTGAATGGTCATTTTCGAAATTTGAATCATTTCCTACTTCCAATTGGCTTGAAGAGAATATAGCACTTGACAAAAAGGAAGGTACTTATATTCGTAGAAAACCGGTCACAATCACAGACATTAGCAAAAAGCTATCTGACTACACCAATATAGAT
>Ga0209800_10003512_pt1 | contig 12402 bp, 11 predicted proteins | sample Higcelweek8metaG_FD_187174 | JGI IMG/M metagenome (GOLD analysis project Ga0209800, IMG submission 187174) | Freshwater pond sediment microbial communities from the University of Edinburgh, under environmental carbon perturbations - High... | ecosystem: Environmental > Aquatic > Freshwater >... | reverse complement strand
TAAACATGATGGGTCCGCATCCGTGGCAAGTCAGTTTTTCTTATGGGCGAGCGCTGCAGGCACCGGTACTTGCAACCTGGAAAGGTCAGGAAGATAATCTGGCTGCCGCTCAGAAGACGTTCTTGAAACGCTGCCAGTTAAACGGTCTGGCTTGCGACGGGAAGTATGCCCGTGCAATGGAAACCGCGGGGTAATATCAGCATGATTTGATAGTGATAAAAACCGAATACTATGGGCTAAAAGGGAATCTCATGTACAAACTTGTTTTGCTTCGCCATGGTCTCAGTGAATGGAATCTGCAGAATCGCTTTACCGGCTGGCATGATGTTGATCTTGCAGAGGCAGGCATGGCCGAATCACGCAAGGCTGGCCAGGTACTGCGTGACTCAGGGTTCCAATTCGATACTGCATATACATCGCTGCTTAAGAGAGCTATACGTACACTCTGGGTGGTTCTTGACCAACTTGACCAGATGTGGATTCCAGTCGTCCGAGATTGGAGGCTCAATGAGAGACATTACGGAGCATTGCAGGGGCTCAACAAAGCCGAGACAGCCGCCAGGCATGGGGAAGACCAGGTTCTGATCTGGAGAAGAAGCTACGATACCTCACCGCCGCCTGTTTCTGAAGAGGACGATCGCTTCCCTGGCAACGATCAACGATACACTGGCATTGAGAAGAGCAGGCTTCCAAAAACTGAATGTCTGAAAGATACAGTTGAAAGGGTAGTCGAGTGCTGGAATGAAATACTATCCAAAGAGATAAGATCAGGCAAAAGGCTTCTCATCGTTGCACATGGCAACAGCCTTCGGGCACTCATCAAGTATTTAGAGAAAATCACGGACAAAAAAATTATTGAACTCAATATCCCTACGGGTATTCCTCTGGTTTACGAGCTTGACTCTGATCTCAAGGTTGTACGTCATTATTATCTTGCATAGGAGCTGATTATCCCCGGTACCTGGCCGGGAAAATTGTGGAGGTTGAGTATTGAAAAGCATACGCCATATTGTTGAGCCTCTTATCGGACTCCTTATTCTGCTGGGGCTGGTTGGAGGGCTGACCTGGTACCTGCAGGAACCTGATGTAGAGTTTATACAGGGTGAAGTTGATGCAAGCCAGGTGAATCTTGCTGTTAAAATTGCAGGCCGTGTTTCTGAAGTGTTTATTAAGGAAGGGCAATCTGTGGAGAGGGGAGCCTGCCTGCTGAAACTTGACAGCCCGGAGATTGACGCCAGACTCCAGCAGGCCGCATCGTCTGAAAAGGCCGCTTCCGCCCAGCGTGACAAAGCCTTTGCAGGAGCCAGGAGCCAGGAAGTGGCCGGAGCCATGAATTTATGGATACAAAGCCGGGAGGTTGCAGAGCTGGCTGAGAAGACTTATCGGAGAATCAACAACCTGTTTGCTGACGGAATCGTTCCTGGGCAGAAAAAGGATGAAGCTGAAGCAAAGTGGAAAGTTGCCAGTGCAGCCGCAGTTGCCGCACGTTCCCGGTATGACATGGCTCTGGAAGGAGCCAGGAAAGAAGATCTGCAAGCAGCCACGGCACTTGTTGACAAGGCTCAGGGAGCTGTCTCTGAAGTTAAAAGCTACCTGCAGGAGACCCGCCTGGAATCACCTCTGGCTGGTGAGGTTATCCATCTCCTTGGCAAACCCGGGGAGATAGTTAGCCCTGGCTATCCTCTTATTACTATTCTTGATCTGGACGACATATGGGTCACCTTTAACCTGCGTGAGGATCGCCTTGCTGGAATGCGTATGGGAGTAGTTTTCCCGGTTTCAGCACCAGCTCTTGGGAACGGAAAATTTGATTTAAAAATAAGTTACATATCGGTATTGGGTGACTTCGCGACCTGGAGAGCTACCAGCGCCTCCGGGGGATTCGACCTGAAGACATTTGAAGTCAGGGCCAGGCCGATTGAAAAAATTGAAGGATTGCGGCCAGGTATGAGCGTTATCGTTCCTGTCAAGGATCTGCCTGATGTCCGGCAATGACCATCACCCGGGATTTTGGGCCGTGGTTTTACGTGAGATATCCCGGATACGTACCCACTCCCGCTATTCCCTGACCATGCTCGTTCTCCCGCTGGTCTCATTCGCCCTGACCTGGGGGCTGTTTTCTAACCAATACCCCCAGGATCTCCCTGTTGCAGTGGTTGATCTTGATCATTCCTCTTTATCACGTACTGTAATCAGATCCATTGATGCGACTTCAGTGATTGAGGTATCCTTTCAGGTGTCCGACCCTGCTAAGGCCAGAGAGCTTATGTTGAGGGGCAGAATTTATGCCATGGTTATCCTGCCGCACGGACTTGAAGAAGATATTCTGCGTGGGAGAGGTGCAGAGGTAATGGGTTATACAAACACCCAGATGCTGCTGCCTGGAAGCATTATTTCAAGCAGCCTGAGTGCCGCAGTTGCTACTGTTTCTGCGGGGATCAACTTTCAATCCAGGTTGAAGCGTGGAGAAATGGAGGAAGCCGCCATGGCTCACCTTGAACCAGTTAATCTTGACCGGCATGTACTGTTCAATCCTCAGCTCAATTATATCTATTTTCTTGCAGCAGCACTCTGCCCCACGTTCTTCCAGATTTTTATCCTGATGACTGCGGTTATGGCCATGGGCAGCGAGTTTAAGAACAGCACTGCCCGAAAGTGGCTGGAAACAGCGGGAGGAAGCGTGTGGAAAGCAGTGGCAGGCAAGCTTTCGGTATATTTTATCTCATTCAGTCTGTTGGGTCTGGTAATGCTGGCAATTATACTTAACGGCTTTGGGGTTCCCCTGAGGGGTTCTCTGTCCTGCCTGATTACGGCTACAGTTCTCCTGGTACTTGCCTACCTGGGGTGCGGCATCATCCTGGTGTTTCTCAGCCCCAGCCTGCGTATGGCCCTCAGTGCGGCCTCTTTTTTTTCCGGAACCGCCTTTGCTTTTGTCGGGCTTACCTTCCCCCAGGAGGGAATGCCAGCTCTTGGAAAGGCGTGGAGCAGTATGCTGCCGCTTACACACTATCTTCACCTTTTTCTGGAGCAGACCATCCGAAGTGCGGAACTGTCTGAATCAATTTCAGACCTTCTGATTCTGCTCATTTTTGCCATGGCTGGAATTGGCCTGATTCCCATACTGAAGAGCCACATGAAGGAGATGCGTTACTGGGGCAAGCCATGATGAAGGATCTTTGCTTTAATATAATAGCGGAACTGAAATCAATTTTCAGGGATCCGGGCGTACTGATTATAATGTGCGCAGCCACTGTTTTCTATTCATTTATCTATCCTCTTCCCTACTCAAGGGAAGTTCTGAACCAGGTACCCCTGACCGTAATTGATCAGGACAACTCAGCTCTAAGCAGGCAGCTTGTCCGTATGGTTGACGCCTCAGAGATGCTCAGGGTGGAAGACAGTTCCCAGAACCTTGACAGGGCGCAAAAGAAGATCGGTTCAGGCCGCTACAGTGCCGCTCTGGTGATCCCTCAAGACTTTGAGAAAGATCTCCTCCAAGGGCGACAGGTATATGTGTCGGCATACGTTGATGCAACCTATTTTCTGATCTACAGACAGGCCATGACCGGGCTGGTTAAAACAGTTCGTACAGTGTCGGCAGGAATTCAGATCCGTCGTTTCCAGACACAGGGGTGGTCTGCAGATAAGGCGATGGTTGACCGTTCCCCGCTCAACCTGGTCAGCAGGTCATTGTTCAACCCATACATGGGATATGCCACCTATATTGTCCCTGGAGTCCTGATATTGATTTTGCAGCAGACAATGCTGATTGGAATCGGAATGATATCCGGGACCCGCAGGGAACAGATCATGGCTGGTAAAAAAGTCACCCGACGCCAAGGTGCTCCAATTATAAAAATTATTTCACGGACAATTGCCTGCCTCTCCCTTTATCTTATCCACATACTTTTCATCTACGGGGTAGTTTACCGAATCTGGGATTTTCCAATGCGGACAAGCATTGCAATGATTTCTCTCTTTCTCCTGCCTTTTCTGCTATCGGTCATTCTGTTAGGACAGGTTCTGGCAGAGTTTTTTAAAACCAGGGAAACATCAATCGTAATGATTGTATGGAGTTCAATGATTGCAGTTCTGATATCAGGATTTTCGTGGCCTGTGGAAAGTATGCCTCACTGGATAAGGGCAGTCTCCATGCTCCTGCCAAGCACCTGGGGAATCTCCGGGGGATTGAGGCTTACCCAGATGGGCGCCTCCTTCAATCAAGTTCTGGAAGAATGGATCTGGCTGTGGGGTCTATCACTCCTCTACCTTATACTTGCCTGGATCTGCGTTGGTTTTGTTCACCGAAGCAGAAATGGGGATACAACCAAAAATAACACGAAAATCAGAGATAAGAATCTAATATCGTAACCCTGATGTCGTGGTTTTCAGCCAGCCTTATTATTTCCAGCCAGTTCCAAATTTACCGACTCCCTGTGCCGCTTGAAAATATCAGACCTGTCTGACAAAGGGTCATATATAACCTATGGATATATATGACCCTTATTTATACGAAGTTTCATCAGAGAAGTCAAAATGATTTTCTGGATGATTATGCTTTAAAATCAGTATCATGAAACAAGATACCATGGATGTTGGAGCACTGGCACACAAATTGATTATATGAGGATTCAGGGCAATTCAAAGAAAGGGTGGTTGATTAAAAGACACCTAACCAATATGGAGACTAGATAATGACAACTCTATCTGCGGCAATTAGTAACTTGGACAGTAAGGAATATAACGTAGATAAAAATTACATGCCAGCTTTATCTGTGCTGACTACTCTGTTTTTTATGTGGGGTTTTTTAACCTGCCTTAATGATATATTAATCCCCCATTTAAAGGCGGTATTTTCTCTTAATTACTTTCAGGCTATGCTGGTTCAATTTGTATTTTTTGCGGCATATTTTATCATCTCCTTGCCTTCCGGGTATCTTGTTAAAAAATTAGGATATAAAAAGGGGATTGTGGTTGGGTTGGTAACATCAGGGGTCGGATGTTTATTGTTCTATCCTGCTGCAGGTTTCCGGTTTTACGCTCTATTTCTGCTGGCTTTTTTTATACTGGCATCAGGAATCACTCTGTTGCAGGTAGCAGCCAATCCCTATGTGACCACTCTTGGAAAATCTCAAACAGCTTCCAGCCGTCTGACTCTGACTCAGGCATTTAACTCCCTGGGAACCACAGTTGCCCCTTTTTTTGGTTCATTGCTGATTTTATCCGTCGCAGTAAAAAGCGCTTCTGAAATCAAGGCACTTTCAAGCTCAGAGCTGAATATCTACCAGTTGGCTGAGGCATCTGCTGTTCAGGTTCCCTACCTGGTGCTGGCAGCAGCTCTGTTTCTTCTGGCCGGAATAATGGCCATGCTTAAGCTCCCGGTTATCAGAAACGATAAAAAAGATTCTGAAATCAACAGTTTGCATGATTTTGAGCATCTTCATCAGAGCGCATGGGGATACAGACACCTGGTTCTTGGGGCCATCGGTATTTTTGTGTATGTAGGCGGAGAAGTAGCCATTGGCAGCTTTCTGGTTAATTTTCTGGGTGAAAAAGATATCGCTGGACTGTCTAAATATACTGCTGGCCAGTATGTCGCATTTTATTGGGGTGGAGCTATGGTCGGCCGATTTATAGGTTCAGCGCTGATGAGGAAGATTAATCCCGGTAAATTACTTAGTTGCAATGCCACAGTTGCAGCACTGCTGGTTGTTATTACCATGCTGTTCAATGGGAGAGTTGCCATGTGGTCAATTCTGTCAATAGGGCTATTTAACTCAATCATGTTTCCTACGATTTTTTCTCTGGCCGTCAATGGTCTGGGTAAGCATACCAGCCAGGGATCTGGCGTTTTATGTATGGCCATTGTGGGTGGTGCGATAATTCCACTATTTCAGGGAGCTCTGGCAGACAGAATTGGAATACACCATGCATTTATTTTACCGGTATTATGTTATGTTTATATTGTATATTATGGTATTAAAGGCTCTGTTCCAGAATTTATTAAAACAGCGGAGGCATAGAGATGGAAAAGAGAAAAGTTGTTCTGGGCATAGATGTTGGCGGGACAAATACCGTATTCGGCCTGGTGGAGAAGTCTGGATTTCTCTCTTATCGCGGCAGAATAGATACCAGAGGCCAGGCTGGAGCGCAGCAGCTGTTTGATCGCCTCTTTGAGATATTCAATAAAGATTATCAATCATTGTCCGGGAATTTTGAGCTATGCGGGGTGGGAATAGGGGCTCCAAATGCCAACTATTATAAAAAAACCGTGGAGAACCCTCCCAATCTCAACTGGGGATTTGTAAAGATGGATAAAATGGTTGAACAGTTTGTGGATCTTCCAATGGCCATAACCAACGACGCCAACGCTGCGGCCTTGGGCGAAATGATGTACGGAGCTGCCAGAGGAATGAAGCATTTTATTCAGATTACTCTTGGAACCGGTCTGGGTAGCGGCATTGTCGTTGACGGTAAACTGGTTTATGGATTTGACGGTTTTGCAGGAGAGCTTGCACATACCATTGTTTTCAAAAATGGCCGACAATGCGGCTGCGGTAGCAGAGGTTGTCTGGAAACCTACGCATCTGCAACTGGAATCAAACGTACAGCATTTGAATTACTGGCACTGGAAAATGCCGCAAGCGAACTGAGGGAATTCAGCTTTAATAAGATGACATCAAGGATGATTTTTGAGGCTGCTTTGAGAAATGATCCAGTTGCTGTGGAGGCATTTGAACTTACCGGTAAAATACTGGGAGAGGCGCTTGCCAATTCTGTGGCCCACCTGAGTCCTGAAGCTATCATCCTCTTTGGCGGCCTTGCCTCTGCTGGTGAACTTATAACCAGACCTACAAAAAAACATATGGAAAAAAATCTATTCCATGCTTTTCGCAATAGAGTACAGATCCTGCTTTCATCTCTGCCGGAAGCAGACGCTGCCCTACTTGGTGGTGCTGCATTGATCTGGCAGGAATTACAATGAAACTACAACAAACAAAGGAAACCGCAGCATGAAAAAAACAACGTATTGCATAGCACTGATAGCAGCAGTGGCCTCTTTTACTTTATTTGGCACCAACCTGCTCGCATCAGACAAAGATGACAAGATTGAATCAGCCGCAAAGAACTCGTATGTGTTCAAGACCTATCTTAAGAATGATGACATTCAGATCACGTCTGTTGATGGCGTTGTCACCCTTACAGGGAGTGTTTCCGAAGAGTCCAGTAAATCACTGGCTGGGGATACGGTTACGAGTCTTTCCGGAGTTAAAGGAGTGCATAACAAGCTGGAAATGAAAGGTAAAATCCCTGATGCTTACTCTGACGCATGGCTCATTACCAAAGTAAAAACAACACTTTTATTTCATCGGAATGTGAACGCCATGACAACTGAGGTTTTATCAGAAAATGGGATCATCACATTACGCGGTAAAGCCGACAGCGAAGCTCAGAAGAGCCTTACTGACGAATACGCCAAAGATGTGGCAGGTGTTAAAAGCGTTAAAAATGAGATTGTAGTTTTAAATTCCATTATGAAGAAGAGTGATAAAAATATGGGGCAGAAGCTTGAAGCTATGAATGAGTCGATTGATGATGCATCAATCACAGCTTTAGTCAAGACAACATTTTTGTATCATCACTCTACTAGTGCCATCCAGATAAATGTTGAGACAAAAGAGGGTGTGGTCACTTTGGACGGGAAAGCCAGTAACGAGGCTGAAAAGGCTCTGATAACCAAACTTGCGAATGATGTTCACGGTGTAAAGGATGTTGTGAACAATATGAAAGTAATGGATAAATAGCATTGAAAGGTGAATCCAATGTTGTGGACGATTGTTGTAATACTGTTAATCATGTGGCTGCTGGGGCTTGTAAGCAGTTATACATTAGGTGGGTTAATCCATATACTGCTGGTGGTTGCAGTTATTGTAGTGCTGTTCAACCTCATTCAGGGCAGGAGAATTATTTAAAATAGGCATACTATCATAAACAAACCTCCTGCATCTGAGATCAATACCTTGATTCTATTGAAGAAAAATCGAGGTATGCAGGAAATACAATATTTATTACAGGAGACCTTGGAATGAAAACAACCACAATGTTTGCCATGATACTTATTACAATAGGGATAATAGCCTTCGGGTATCAGGGAATTACCTACACGACTAAAGATAAGGTTGTCGATCTCGGCCCGCTTCAAATGACAGCAGAGACAACAAGAACTCTTCCATTGCCGCCAATCGTTGGAGCTATAACGCTCGTGGGCGGAATAGTGTTGTTAGTAGCGGGAAACCGGAAAAGCTCAAGTTAAAACAGTGAGGACACTCTACACCTTCCTCGGTTGACGAAAGGACTGAGGGGGGTAAGACCTGAACAAGATGGAGTATTTAATGGAACAGATAATTCTAAACCATCTCCTTCCGACCGCAGCATTTCGTGTCAAAGAGAATCCTTGCAGTGACGGGCTTTTTAATGATGTGTGTTTCAGGGAGATGATGGATGCCTCTCCACTGGGCATCTTTGTCTCGGATGAATATGGATGTTGCGTATATACAAATTCGGCATACCATAAGATATCTGGTATGACATTTGAACAGGTACTTGGTACAAAATGGACTCTTCTGATCCACCCGGAGGATCGGCCACGTGTTCTTGCTGAATGGCGTGCCGCAATACACAGGCAGATGCCATTTCAGGCGGAGTTCCGATTTCTGAAAAGAGATGAGAGCGTTGTATGGACACGTGTCACCAGAGCTGCCATGAAAAATGGAATGAACTCAAACGGACATGTGCAGACCGTTGAAGATATCTCCGAGCGAAAGTCAATAGATTTTGTGTTGCTGAGGGCGGAAGAGGAACTGTTTGAGGAGAAGGAGCGTGCCCAGGTTACGCTTAATTCGATTGGAGATGCAGTGCTGACAACAGACATACAGGGCAACGTAACCTATCTGAATCTGATGGCGGAAAAGATGACTGGCTGGTCTCGTGATGAGGCATTGGGGCGACCGCTTTCAGAGGTGTTCACAATAATAGAGGGAGAGACACGTCAGCCAGCAGTGAATCCGGCCCATCAAGCCATGCAGGAAGACAGAACAGTGGGACTCTCAGCTGATTGTGTGCTGATCCGTCGTGACGGATTCGAGTCCTCAATTGAGGACTCTGCCGCCCCGATCCACAATCGTGACGGGCGGGTCACAGGTACAGTGATTGTTTTTCATGATATAAGCGAATCAAGGGCAATGATGCTCAAGATGTCCCATCTTGCCCAGCACGATTTTCTCACAGGGCTCCCCAATCGGGTACTGCTTACAGAACGGATCTCTCATTCCATAAGGCTTGCGCACCGACACCGCAAGCGGGTTGCTTTGATGTTCCTTGACATAGATCATTTCAAACATATCAATGACTCGCTGGGACATGCTGTCGGTGATCAGTTGCTTCGGTCGGTTGCAGTCAGGTTATTGGGATGTGTGCGCGACACAGATACGGTATCCAGACATGGCGGTGATGAGTTTGTGATATTGCTGTCTGAAATTGAGGAAGCGCAGGATGCAGCCCATGTTTCCGAAACATTGCTTACCTCTTTTGCCGAGCCGCATCTGATAGAGAAACACGAAATCCATGTATCCTTCAGCATCGGTATCGGCATCTATCCTGATGATGGCATGAGTGCTGAAGATGTCATGCAGAACGCAGACACCGCAATGTATCACGCCAAGGAAAATGGCCGCAACAGATATCAGTTCTTTACTGCCGACATGAACACTCAGGCTGTCCATCGTTTATTTATTGAAAACAGCCTGCGACGTGCTCTAAAGCAGGGGGAGTTCCTGTTGCTTTACCAACCACAGATCAATCTTGACTCAGACACAATAATCGGTGCTGAAGTACTCATCCGCTGGCTTGATCCCAATCTGGGACTCATCTGCCCGCTCCAGTTCGTGGCAATTGCAGAAGAGTGCGGACTCATTGTGCCAATAGGCAAGTGGGTGCTTCGTGAAGCGTGCATGCAAGTCAAGGAGTGGATAGATTCTGGCCTTAGTGCTGTACCTGTGGCAGTCAATGTTTCTGCGTTAGAGTTCAGATACAAAAGTTTTTTAGATGACGTTGCCCTGATCCTGCAGGAGACATGCCTGCCCGCCGAATATCTCACACTGGAATTGACTGAAAGTATTCTCATGCACGATGCAGAGTCCTCTACATCGGCACTTAACGAACTAAAAGAGATGGGGGTAAAGATTGCCATTGATGACTTTGGTACTGGCTATTCAAGCCTCAGTTACCTGAAAAGATTCCCGATCACTACTCTCAAGATTGACAGGTCTTTTGTGTGCGATGTCACCACTGATTCAGACGACGCAACTATCGTCAGTGCAGTGATCGGAATGGGAAGAAATCTGAACCTGCGGGTGATAGCCGAGGGGGTGGAGACAAAAGAACAGCTCGCATTCCTGAAAAGTCAGCAATGTCATGAGGGTCAGGGCTTTCACTTCAGCTATCCTCTGACTGCCGATGCTTTCGCTCTTTTACTTGATACTTGAAATTATGCGTTTCAATGAATTTTTCTTTTATGCAAGAACCTTGAATGGAGCACTTATTAATTTAAAATCCAAGTTGCTTAAAATCTCTGCTATTTACAGATGTGGTAGTGCAGTAGAAAAACCATATCAAAAGGCTATATGTGACCATTGGCCATATATGGCCTTTTGATATGGTTTTTAATGAGAGTCTATAAAATATTCTTTAAGCTTATTATTCTTAAAAATCAAATAGATAGAGTATAAGCCCTGAAGATTGTCAGATTGGCATAAAAATTGAATTCCTTTTTGGATTTTTAAAGAAGCATTCAATGATTTTAAAAAAATGACAGCAGTTATTGCTTGGGCCTGAGACACCCTATGAAAGCATTGAACCTGTGTCAGAGAAAAAGATCAGTATATGGAGTGTAGGCCTTGATCATAAGATGGGGCAAATTTGCAATGATCGTCAGTAATTTAAGGAGGTGATTCTGTTTGCATTGTCTGTAATATGTAATTAATAATTCATAAACGTTTAACAAAGGAAAAATAAAAAAGATGAAAACTCAGATAAACAAGGGATTGACTTATCTTCTGTTCGGGCTGCTGACAGCTCTGCCGACAGCGGCGTTTGCCATTGAACTGACCGATTATCTTGATCCAAATTATCAGTACCAGAATGCGGAAATGGGTTTGCAGTTCAATATGAGTGATGGGAATCAGGATCAGGTCAGTTATAATGGGATTGCCAATATAACTTATGACATGGAATACAGTACTCTGCCTCTTAAATGGGATGTCTATCTCAATGGAACTACTGATTTCAGCAGAGGGTCTGATGAAGGAGAGAGTTCAACTAAAAACATCATCATTGATGGCGATACTACCGTTAAAAAGTACCTTGGTGATTACACAGGTACCTTTGTATATGGAGGGCTGGTTCTTGGTGTACGCGATCTTGAGGGTTCTGAAGATAATGACCCTTATGCCAAAGTATCTGCTGGTTTGGGATACGGCAGAATCACCAATGCAACACCTCTGATGGAGGCGATTCGCTGCATTGAAGATCTGACAAAATATGGCCTTATTTCAGGAGTGGTGACCGATGCCACCTATTTGAAACTTGCCGATGTTATTGCAAAAGAGTCTGAATACAAAAGCCGCTACAGTAACAGAGAGTATGAGAAATACTGGTATGAGAGTATGGAGGTTGTTTTTCAGGAGGCTGGTATATTAAGAAATGAGTCCCTTGGAGCACTTGGAATCATAAGAATTCAGGATATTCTTACAGATGAGCAGGTACTTCAGCGTAAACATGGATGGGAAACCGGAGTACAGATTGATTACCTGATCTCCGACTATTCAGGAGAGGATGATGATCCAGGCATGGGAGTTTACTATGAATATGCCAAGCCTTACGGTTTGAAATGGCAGCTAATAGACAGAGTTGAATATTCAACTATTCTTGTGGATGGAGACTTCGGTGATTCAGCTCAGAAAATATCCAACGCACTTGAGCTGACCTATGAAATAAGCGATAAAATAGACTGGGAAAATAGCTGGAACCTTGACATTATCTGGGAGGCAGATTCAGACACTGACGATACCTATCTGAATAAGGTTGATACTGCGCTGCGTTTTTATCTTTCCAATACTATTGATGCCAGAGCAGGTCTTGAGTTCAACCATAAAGATCAGGGCGATAATTCTGATGATAAAATAGATAGCCGCCTCTACTGCCAGATTATTTATACGATATTCTGATGCTAATGCGATGCACGACTCCTTAACGGCATAGGTACTCACGCCCCTATTTATTGCCGTTGTATGGGTTGTGCATCTTACCCTCTACCCCCCTCTCCTCCTTTCCTCCCCCCCCCCC
>Ga0209800_10003511_pt1 | contig 12407 bp, 12 predicted proteins | sample Higcelweek8metaG_FD_187174 | JGI IMG/M metagenome (GOLD analysis project Ga0209800, IMG submission 187174) | Freshwater pond sediment microbial communities from the University of Edinburgh, under environmental carbon perturbations - High... | ecosystem: Environmental > Aquatic > Freshwater >... | reverse complement strand
CTGCGCAGCGCGCCGGAGCACCGCGACTATCCGCACCTGGGCATCGTGTTCCAGTGCTATCTCAGGAGCACCGAGTCCGACGTGACCGAGATGCTCGGCTGGGCGCGCAAAGAGAATCTGCCCATCTCCATCCGTTTGGTGAAGGGCGCCTACTGGGATTCCGAGACCGTTCTCGCCAAGCAGAACGGCTGGGAGATCCCCGTGTGGACCATCAAGGCCGAGAGCGACATGGCGCACGAGCGCATCGCGCGCATCATTCTGCAGAACCACGACATCTGCCACTTCGCCTGCGCCTCGCACAACATCCGCACCATCTCCAACGTCATCGAGACGGCCAAGGCGCTGAACGTGCCCGACAGCCGCTATGAATTCCAGGTGCTCTACGGCATGGCCGAGCCCGTGCGCAAGGGCCTGCGCAACGTTGCCAAGCGCGTGCGCCTCTACTGCCCTTACGGCGACCTCATTCCCGGCATGGCATACCTTGTGCGCCGCCTGCTGGAGAACACCGCCAACGAGAGCTTCCTGCGCCAGAGCTTCGCCGAAGGCGCGGAGCTGGAGCGCCTGCTCGAAAATCCCGAGAAGACCCGCGAGCGCGAAGTGGCGGCCAAAAAGGCCCCGGCCGCGCCCAAGGCCGGTCCCGGCGGCTACCCCATGTTCGCCAACGAGCCCGCCGTGGACTTCACCATCCCGGCCAACCGCGCGGCCATGGTGAACGCCCTGGACAAGGTGCGCAAGGACTTCGGCAAGACCTATCCGCTCATCATTGGCGGCAAGGAAGTGAAAACCGCCGACATGATCGACTCCTACAACCCGGCCAAGCCGCAGGAGATCGTGGGCAAGATTTGCCAGGCCGGCGTGAAGGAAACCCAGGACGCCCTTGTGGTGGCCAAGAAGGCCTTCATCGCCTGGCGCGATGTGGAGCCCCTTGAGCGCGCCAAGGTTTTGTTCAAGGCCGCCAGCATCATGCGCCGCGACATTTTCGAGCTCTCCGCCGTGCAGGTGCTCGAGGTGGGCAAGCAGTGGGATCAGGCTTACGCGGACCTCGGCGAAGCCATCGACTTCCTTGAGTACTACGGCCGCGAGATGATCCGCCTGGGCGCGCCGAAGCGCATGGGCAACGCCCCCGGCGAAATGAACCAGTACTTCTACCAGGGCAAGGGCGTCACCGCTGTCATCGGCCCCTGGAACTTCCCGCTGGCAATCAGCGCGGGCATGGCCGCCGCGGCCATCGTCTGCGGCAACGCCGTGGTCTACAAACCCTCGGGCCTGTCCAGCGTGGTGGGCTACGGTCTGGCGCGCATCTTCAAGGAAGCGGGCCTGCCCGACGGCGTGTTCAACTACCTGCCCGGCCGCGGCTCCGTCATGGGCGACGCTTTGGTGGAACACCCGGACGTGTCTGTCATCGCCTTCACCGGCTCCATGGAAGTTGGCCTGCGCATACAAGAAAAGGCTGCAAAAATGCAGGCCGGACAGGTGCAGTGCAAGAAGGTCATCGCCGAGATGGGCGGCAAGAACGCCATCATCATCGACGACGACGCGGACCTGGACGAGGCCATCACCGGCGTCATCTATTCCGCCTTCGCCTTCCAGGGGCAGAAGTGCTCGGCCTGCTCGCGGGTCATCGTGCTCGACCCCATCTACGACCGCTTCGTCTCCCGCCTGGCCGAGGCCGCCAAGTCCCTCAAGATCGGCCCGTCCGAAGACCCCGCCAACTACATGGGCCCGGTGGTGGACAAGGCCGCGCAGCAGAACATCATGAAGTATGTCGACATCGCCTGCTCCGAGGGCAAGGTGTTGGTGAAGCGCACCGACACGCCCGCTGACAGCGGCTGCTACGTGCCGCTGACCATCGTCGAGGGCATCACCAAGGACATGCGCATCGCCCAGGAGGAAGTCTTCGGGCCGGTGCTGGCCGTTCTGCGCGCCAAGAACATCGACGAGGCGCTGGACATCGCCAACTCCACGCGCTTCGCCCTCACCGGCGCCATATACAGCCGTAGCCCCAAGCACCTGGAAAAGGCGCGCAAGGAATTCCGCGTGGGCAACCTGTACCTCAACAAGGGCAGCACGGGCGCCATGGTCGAGCGCCACGCCTTCGGCGGGTTCAACATGTCCGGCGTGGGCAGCAAGTCCGGCGGACCGGACTACCTGCTCCAGTTCATGGACCCGCGGCTTGTGAGCGAGAACACCATCCGCCGCGGCTTCGCCCCGGTTGAGGAAGGCGACGACTGGGTGGCCTAGCCCCGCATCAGCACAGCACTCTCAAGGGCCGGAGGCAGTCGCTTCCGGCCCTTTGCATTTCTGCCCTTGCCAGACGGACGCAAACCAGCGACAATACCACCCCGTACACGCACACCGCACACGGCCACAGCTATCGACCAGAGGAGCCCATGCGCAAGCCCAAGACCTACGACCACTCCGATCCACGGCCGCCCAGCCGCTCGCAGAAAAAACGCGACAGCGCCGCCTTGCAGGTGCTTGGCGGCAAGCTGGCCGAAATGCCCGATTCCGCCCTCAAACGCCTGGCCCTGCCGCAAAAGCTCTACGATGCCATCCGCGACTTCAAGGCCTTGACCAAGCACGAGGCGAAGCGCCGGCAGTTGCAGTTCATCGGCGCGCTCATGCGCGAAACCGACGCCGATCCGCTGGCCCTCGCCGTTGCGGACATGGAGGCGGGCAACCGCAGCCAGGCGCACGAATTCCACGCGGTTGAGGCGCAACGCACAGCCCTTCTGGCGGGCGACGAATCGGAGCTGGAGGACATAGTGGCCCTGGCGCCGGAGGAAGACCGCGCAGAGGTGCGCAGCAAGATCCGCATGCTGGTGCGCAACGCCAAGGCCGAGGCCGAAAAGAACAAGCCACCGCGCACAAGCCGCGCGCTTTTCCGCCTCCTGCGCGAGCTGAGAAGCTCTGGCAGCGCCGCGGTCAGCATGGCCGAGGGCGATGACGCTGAAGATGCAGGCGAACCCCGGGACGATGACGGCGCGGACACTGCCGACGTGAACACGCAACCGCGCAGGGTCACCTTCTAGCCGCCATTGCGCGCCCCTTGACGACAGCCGCGCAAGACTTACATACATCTGCGCAACATCCCCGCAAAGAGCAACAAGGAGAGCCCCGTGATCCATGAATATGCAGGCATCATCACCGAGTTGGAAGACCGCATCTGCCCCCACTGCAACAAGCCCATGGAGGCGTGGCTGGCCCCGCCAGAAAGCGGCTGGGGCGTCATAGCAGTGTGTTTCAACAACGACTGCCCGCACTACAAAGGCTCGTCAGATGACATCATCAACAAGCGCGACGAATCCCGCATGGGCTGCCGTTACGCCGAAAACCCGGACAACAACTACACGCCGTTCAATCTCGTGGCCGTCTGTTTCTAAACCCCACGTGTTCATGAACCAAGGCGCCCTGGAGCAATCCACGGCGCCTTTTTGCATTCATTATTGTAGGAAATAGTCTTGCCAACAGCTTCAGATCAAGGGTATTGTTTGATTGGTTGAGGGATAATCACTTGCAGGGGTCACAGTGGAACCTGAATTCTTCAAGAATATTCTTGATTCTATCCATGACGGCGTCTACTTCGTGGACAGCAATCGGCAAATCACCTTTTGGAACAAGGGTGCTGAACGTATTTCCGGGTATTCCAGCGCAGAGGTCCAGGGCAGGAACTGCACCGACAACATTCTGCGCCACATCAATGAGACCGGGCTTAAGCTTTGTGAATGCCTGTGCCCCCTGGCCAAAACGCTTTTGGACGGGGAACTGCGCGAGAGCGAGGTGTTTCTGCACCACAAGCAGGGGCACCGCGTGCCCGTTTCCGTGCGCACCGCCCCCATGTTCGATGAAACCGGGGTGATCATCGGCGCTGTCGAGATCTTCAACGAAACGTCCACCCGCCAAACGCTGCTCAACGAACTCAACGAGCTCAAGGACCAGACCCTGCGCGACCATCTCACCGGGCTGGGCAACCGCAAAGCCGCGCAAGAGGAATTCCGCCGCCGCCAGCGAGAGCTGCAACGCTACCGCATCCCCTTCGGGATTCTGTTCATAGATATCGACCACTTCAAGCCCATCAACGACACCTACGGGCATGAGGTGGGCGACAACGCCCTGATCATGCTGAGCAAGTCCATGACCAATGCCCTGCGCTCCGTGGACACGGTCTGCCGTTGGGGGGGCGAGGAATTCATCGCCATCATCCCCAAGGTGAAGCAGGAAATTTTCAGTATCGTCGCTGAACGGGTGCGCTGCTTTGTGGAGGCCTCGGGCCTGCCCCTGCCCGCAGGCGAGCTGAAGCTCACGGTGTCCATCGGCGGGGCCATGGCCGCCCCCTCCGACACTTTGGATTCTCTCATCGCCCGGGCCGACGCCATGATGTACAAGGCCAAGCGCTGCGGCCGCAACTGCACCGAGCTGGACTGCGGCCCGGCCATCTCCGAAGGGAACTAGGGCCGCAACATAGCCCAGGCGTCCTGCCCAACATCCGCGGCCAGCGCCCATAAGGTCAGGCACACCAAACCATCCAGCACACGCCAGGCTTGAGGCCGCCGCAACAAAGGTGCCAGCAGACGCCCGCCAAGGCTCAACGAAAAAAACCAGCAGGCCGAGGCCGTTGCCGCACCGACCCCAAAGGCCAGGCGTGCCCCAACGCTGAACCGGCTCGACATGCCGCCCAGCAGCACCACAGTGTCCAGCAGGGCGTGCGGATTGAGCAGGCTTACCCCAAGCGCCGTGAGCACAATCGCCCGTACCGAGGGTTGCGCCGCGTCCACCGTCAACCCTTCTGCGCCGCCGCACCACGCACCGCGAAAGGCCCGCAGACCATAAACAGCCAGGAACAAAGCACCGGCAAGGCCAAGCAGACCGGAGACCACGGGCCGCGCCGCGGCGAAGCCCCCCACGCCGCCCACCCCGGCGGCTATCAGCACCGCGTCGCAGACGGTGCACAGCAGCGCCACCAGCCACGGCCTGTGCCGCCGCGCACCCTGCGTCAGCACAAACACATTCTGCGCGCCAATGGCCACGATGAGCCCGGCGCTCATGGCGAAGCCTTGCGCAAACACCAGCCATTGCAATTCCATCATATCCCCTCCTGTGCGCAGCGGCGCAGCAAGGAACACCTACCGGCCACAGCCCTTACAGTCCAATTCATTGTTTGCACAATGCAGTAATTCTGCTAATGTCTTTCCATGCTGGATTACAAACTCCTGGAAGCGCTTGTGGCGGTGTGCGAGGAAGGCGGCTTTGAACGCGCGTCACACAGGCTCAACCTGACGCAGTCGGCGGTGTCGCAGCGCATCCGCCAGCTTGAGGACAGCCTCGGCCAGCTTGTGCTGGCCCGCACGCAGCCGCCAACGCCGACAGAACCGGGACAGAGGCTTTTGCGCCACGCACGGCGCGTTGGCCTGCTGGAGGCGGAGCTTTCACGCGGATTGCAACCGGCAGGCCACACAGCAGGCGCGCACAAGGCCGCGCCCTGGCAACGCATCGCCCTGGCGGTGAACGCCGACACCCTGGCGACCTGGTTCGCCGACGCGGTGCTGCCGCTGCTGACGCGTGAGCGCCTGACCCTGGATCTGCGCGTGGACGACCAGGAAAGAACCCACGCCCTGTTGCGCGCGGGCGAGGTGGCAGGCTGCGTCAGCACGCGGCCCAAGCCCATGCAAGGCTGCCGGGCCATACGTCTGGGGTGCATGCGCTATCATTGCGTCGCCGCCCCGTCCTTTGCGCGGCAGTGGTTCCCCGCCGGAATGAGCCAGAAAGCCGTGGCATTGGCCCCAGCGGTCGTGTTCAATCGGCAAGACACCGTTCATGACAGATTTCTTGAGGCGCACCTAGGCCAAAGCCCGCAGGAAGCGCCCAGGCACCACGTGCCGGATTCCGACCGCTTTGTCTCGTTTGTGGCCGCAGGCGTCGGCTATGGGCTCATTCCGCACATGCAGGCCGATGCGCTTCTGACCACTGGCAGGCTCATCGACATGGCTCCCGGAGCGCCCATGGATGTTCCTTTGTACTGGCACTGCTGGAACATCCCCTCTGCTCTTTTGGCGCTGCTGACCAAGGCCCTGCGCGAGGCCGGGCGCAAGGAACTCATCCAGCCAGAGCCGAAGCCCGCGCGCACGGCTGATTGAAACACCGGATCAATTGCTCAATCCGCCGCAAGGTTATATGCTGGCGGGAACGACAGAGGCGAAGGAAGTGTCCTCCGTTTTGTTTGCCCCCAATAAACAAAGGAGCCCCCCCATGATCACGAGCAAAAGCCTCCCGGAAAAGTATTTGACGAGCTTCAGCGACGGCAAGTTCGAAGCGATGACGGATGCCCCCGTGGCCATGGGAGGACAATACGCAGGCTTCAAACCAGTGGAACTCCTTGAGGCGGCGCTGTCCTCCTGCATCAACATCGTGCTGCGCGTGGCTGCGGACGCGCGTTCCATTCCGCTGACGGGCGCCACTGTGCAAGTGACGTTGAACAGCGACAACAAGGACGAGAGCGTGTTCGAATACACAATCGACATGCAGGGAGAATTGACCGACGAGCAGCGCACCACCCTGCTGCGGGCTATCGCGGGCTGTCCGGTGAAGAAGATCCTGAGCGGCGCGGTGTCGTTCAAGGACGTTGGCTGAGACGATCAGCCAGTGCCGGGGGGATACGCTCCTCCGGCACACGGGCCAGAGATTCATGCCCCTGGGGCATTGCGCCGTTCAATGGCCGAGAGCAGAGCCTGCCCCACGTGGGCTATCAGCTCGGCCACAGGAGTTGCGGGCGTCGGTTGCGCAAGCGCGCCCAGCAAACGATTGGCCTGGGCGGCTATGGCGCAGGCCCTCGGGATGTCATGCCCGGCCATGAGCAGGGCCGTCGCCATGCCGGTGAGGGTGTCGCCCGTGCCGCCGATGGCCTCCATGGCCTGCGTTTGCGGGCCTGTGACTTCCGCGACGACGCTGCCCTCGAAAACGATCTGATCGCTGGCCCCTTTGACGAGCAGATGCCTTGCAGCGCCGCCTGTCGCCCATGCCCGGCGGATTAGCTCATCCGGGGGATTCCCGGGGCCGAGGAGAAACCCGCGCGTGTAGAACGGATGCGGGGCCAGTTCGTCCGCCAAAAATGCCAGTTCCCCCGCGTCCGGGGTGAAGAGGTCATATTGCGCGGCCTGCCCGCTCATCTTGGCCGCGTACATGAAGCCCGCATCGGCCACGAGCAGGGGGCGCTTGGGCAGGGCCTGCGCGGCGAACAGCACCCTGTCGTGCCCGGCCAAGTCCGGAAACAGATAATGGAAGGTGAGCCCCCGCGGAGACAATCCGGGCAGAACCCCGCACAGATGCTCGTATGCCCTGCGGCTGCCCTCGCCGCGGCCGGCATCGCCCGCCAGCAGCGCCTGCGGGGGGCCGATGCCGAGAACGGCGCAGGCGGCGCAGGCGGCTGCCAGCAAGGCCGGTGTGCCGCGCCGGACAGGAAGGGGCGTGCCGCCCACGGAGAAATTAACGCCTACCAACACGCAAGGCCCCTGCAACAGGCCGTGCGCTTCATCGGGCACTGTGCCCACCACAAGCCAGGGCGCTGTCATGGGCGGCCTCGCGGTCGCTCCGGCAACTGGCGCTGGGCCTCGCGGAAGGCCAGCTCCAGAGCGTAGGCGCACAACGTCTGCCCGCGCGAAAGCGGCGCTGGCGCGGCGTCCAGCGTTTGGCCCACAAGCAGCTCAGCCAAGGCTGGCACGTCCGGGCAACCCCCACCGGAAATATTGACGATGACGCGGCTGGCCTTGTCCACGGTCAGTTTCATGTTCGCCGCGCGCACCATGAGCCAGGGGCCGAAGTCCTTGGTCTGAAACAACGAGACGGGCTCAAGCATGCCCGCACGCACCGGCGCCACAGCCACAGGCGCAAGGTTCGCCTGGGCAAGAAGGCGGCGCGCCTGCGGCTCGCGCATCAGCTCAAACTCAACCACCATGTCGCAGCCGGTGCGCATCTCCGGCGGGGGGCCCATGACGCGCACCTCTAGCCCGCCGCCCCTGAGCGCAGCCTCGGCCCGGATGACCTCCGCCGTGTGGGCAAAGGCCATGACGCCCTTGTCATGGCCCGCGCCCGCCACAGGCTTTTGCGTGGACCGGGGAGCTTTGTCCCCCCAGCCGAAGGGCAGCCTCACTCCTTTTCCAGCACCAGCCGCACGGTTCCCTTGTCCTCGCTGGAGGAAACCAAACGCCAGCCCTTGGCCTTGGCCGCGCGGCCGACATTCTCCGGGCTTGCGCCGCAATCGGTGAGCACCTCGATGCGGCCGCACCCGATGGCGTCCATTTCATCCGTGGCGATGAGCACAGGCTGCGGGCAGGCCAGCCCGCGAGCGTCGATGGTCTTTGTAATCGCTGACATGTCGGCCTCCTATGCCTTCTTAAGATTCATGACGCCAACGCAGAGGCAAAAGCCAAGGGCGACGAGTGTGGCGGCCATGCCGTTGGGGCCAAGGCCCGTGGGCGAACTGGCCCAGCCCATGTTGTGCGCCAGTGCGGCGGCAACAATCATGCCGATAACGAACACGGCGGAATCGCCGTCGCCTTCGCCCGCCAGGATGAGCTGACGCCCGGGGCACCCCCCCGCCAGGGCAAAGGCCAAGCCGGAAACCACCATGCCCAGGAAGTTCCAAAGCCCGTCAGTGTGGGCCACAGGCTGCCCGGAAAAACCCGGGTTGAACTGCCCCAGGGCCAGGTTGGCGACGAATGCCACCACAAGGAAGGCCAGCACGCCGCTGAAGAGGTGCATTTGACGGAACAGGAACAGGTCGCGCAGGGCTCCCATGGTGCAAAAACGGCTGCGCTGGGCCAGCACGCCGATGACCAGGCCACCGCCGAGGGAGAGGAACAACGGTGCGCGCGCCGCGCCAGGGCCCTTGACCGAGGCCATCAACCAGCCCAGGCTTCCGGCCTCGGGATCAGGCGAGAGAAACACGCGCGCGGCCAAAAGCGCCAGTGCGCCAAGGGCTATCATGCCCCCTGCCGACCAGGGCTGCGCCTGCGCCCGGCCCAGCGTGAAACCGGCTTTGAAGAAGCGCGTGCCCACAAATACGCCGACAGCCAGGCCGGCAATGCCCAGAATGGCGTTGCCGTCGCCACCGGCCAAACGCAAAAATGCACGCCATGGGCAGCCCAAAAACACAAGCGCCCCCGCCATGGCGCACATGCCGAGAAAAAAGCGGGTGGCAGGCGCGGAACCGGCGCGGGCCCTGAATTCACCTGTCATGAGCGCCGCGGCGAACGAGCCAAGCACAAACGCTGAAATCTCCGGCCGCATGTACTGCACCACAGCGGCCCGATGCAGCCCCAGGCTCCCCGCCATATCGCGCAGGAAGCAGGCCACGCAGATGCCCATATTGGCGGGATTGCCCGCGAACTGCAGCAGCGCGGCCGAAAGTCCGATGATGCCGCCCGCCGCAATAATGCCGGCCCGCCCGGCAAAAACATTAGCCATAATCCACCCCCATGTGTCCAGCAAACCAAAGCCAACCCGAATCAAATGTACGGGAATGCCTGACTGTTAACCGACGAGATTGAAAGATGCAACCTATTTCAGAAATAGATAGATTTGATTCAACAGAGGACGAGACAGGGGCTCTTGCGCACAACCGCACGGGGTCGCCCTCAACGATTGGAAGGCTGCCGCAGGGACAACGCGGCGGCGGATTCTGTGAACAATGCCTGATGGAAATAGCGGCTGCGCGGGCGGCGGGAAAAGACGAAGGGCATGAATAGTGAAAACACCCGGCGTGCGCTCTTTGAGCGTTTCAAAGCATGCGTGCAACGGTTTTGACCGCAATCAAACAGGAACAGCGCCGCCGGACGCGCTGCCCAGTGACGACACAGGGAGCTTTCCGCTCACAAGAACGAGGAGGGGTTGGGGGGGGCATGGCGCCCCCCGCCGACGATGAAGCGTATCTCTACTTGTTTCGTGCTTATTTCTTTCGATTGAACCGCACCAGACTGCGCGCGCCGGTATCCAGCCCGCGCGCGTCGATGCAGTGCGTGGAGCAGCTAATGCAGGGGTCGTACGCGCGCACCAGCATCGAAAGCCTGAGCTCCAGTTCCTTCTCGCTCAGGCCTGAGAGCTGCGGCACCAGCGCGTCCAGATCCTTCTGGATGTTGCCATGGTTCTGGTTGGTGGGGATGACGCAGTCGGCCTGGAAAATGCGGCCGTTGTCGTCATATTCATAAAAATGGAACAGAATGCCGCGCGGCACCTCCACCGCACCCACGCCGCGCCCGGCGCAGATGCTGCTGGGCCTGGCCGGGGCTTCCTCGCGGATGCCACGGGTAAGCAGCTCCTCAACCTGGAGAATGGACTCCTCCACGGTGTGCACGCACTCCACCAACTGGGCGATGGTGATGTAATACGGATTGGTGCAGCCCTTGATCAGCCCGAGTTTGATGGCCGCGGCCTTGGCCTTTGGCATCAGGTGCTGGGCGTTCAGGTTGAAGCGCGCAAGGGCGCCGACCATGTACGATTCGCCGAGGTTCTTTGTCCACTTGGCCGTGGAGGTGGGAACCATGTACTCGCGCGAGATATTGCGGTACTGGCGCACGGGCCGCCGCTCGTCCCGGCTGGAGCCGATCTCTCCCCAGTACATGGCGTATTCCGCCGGGGAAACAAGGCCGACGTATTCTGTCTCGCGCTCGAACTGCGGCAGGCGGTCGACAATGCCCGCAAAGAAGTCCACGGCGAAGTCCAGATTGGGCAGAGTCTCAAGCAGCATGGTGCGCAGGCTGGTCAGTTCCTCGGTGGTGGGGAACATGGTGAAACCGCCGGGGGTCATGCGCTGGGGGTGCGTGGTGCGCCCGCAGATGAGCCGGCTGAACTCGTTGGAAACGCGGCGCGCGGCGATAAACTTGAGCACGGCGTCTTTGTGCGTGGCCGCCAGCGGCAAAATGGAATCCACGCCCATGAGGTCCGGCAGGACGAGGTAGGCGATGTGCAGCAGGTGGCTTTGCAGGTTCTCGCCGTGCAGGGCCAGGCGGCGCAAGAGGTGCGTCTGCTCGCTGACGTTGATGTTGAGGGCGTCTTCCGTGGCCTGCAGGCTGGCCAACTGGTGGCCGATGGCGCAAATGCCGCAGATGCGCGAGACGATGTGGTGAATGTCGGTGTAGTCGCGGCCGACGACCATGGCCTCGAAGAAGCGCGGTGCCTCCGGCACTTCCCAGCGGCAGGTGGAGACGGTGCCGTCGGCTTCAACATCGACGACGATGTTGCCGTGGCCCTCCACGCGGGTCAGGTAGTGGACGCGGACTTTCTTGGGACCGCCCACGGATTCTGCCGGGGTGGAAACCGGAGTCGCGGGCGACGCGGCTTTCTTGGCCTTGGCCGGGCTCTTGGTGGTGCTCTTGGCGGGTGTCTTGGCCATGGTGCTATCCTCTCGTGGGCCCGGTGGCCGGGCCGATGGCTGACTTCAACGAAAGCAACGAAGCGAACGCGTTCGGACGCTCGTTACAGCGCGGCGCCGGTATCGCCCAGGAAGAAACGCAGCAGGTCCTGGATGGCCTTGCGGCTGGTGCCGGGCCGGTCCATGACGATGCGCGCGGCGTCGAGGTTGGCGCCGGGCACAAGCCCGCGGCAGCCCCAGCAGTGGGCCCCCTGGCTCACGCAGGCGGCTTTGCAGCCCGCGCGGGTTATGATGCCCAGGCACATCTTGCCCATTTCGTAGCGGCACACGTTGCCCGCCTGCTTGCACTCCACGCACACGGGAAAGTCGGCGATCCAGGGCGTGCGGCCCAGCAGCAGTTCCTTGGTGATGCGCGCGAACTCCACCTTGTCGATGGGGCAGCCGGGCACCTCCGCATCGACTTTGACCACGCTCTTGAGCGGACGCGCGGCATAGGTGGGGTACCAGCGGGCGCTGGAGCCGTAGACTTCCTCGCGGTAGACGTTCTCCGCCAGGAAGTTCTTGAGGCAGTTGATGCCGCCGATGGCCGCGCAGGCGCCAAGCGCCACAAGGACCTTGGCGTTCTTGCGTATCTCCTTCAGGCGGATCTCGTCCTCCGGCCGGGTGATGGAGCCTTCGACGAAGGCCACGTCGTAGTCGTCGGAATGCCCGGTGGCCACCTCGCGGAAGCTCACAACCTCCACGTGGCCCAGAATATCGAGCAGGCGCTCCTCAAGGTTGGCGATCTGCAACTGATCGCCCTCGCACCCTGCGAAGTCGAAGAAGGCGATTTTTGGTTTTGCCATGGTGTCCCTCCCCGGCCAGCGCCTAGATGGCTTCCTGGTAGGCCTCGATGTCCGTGTAGCAGAACACGGGACCGTCGATGCAGGTGTTCAGCTCGTTGATCTGGCAGTGGCCGCACTTGCCAAGGCCGCACTTCATCTTGCGCTCCAGCGAGACGAAGATCTGGTCCGAGGCGATGCCCTTTTTGCGGCACTCCGCGATG
>Ga0209800_10003510_pt1 | contig 12407 bp, 11 predicted proteins | sample Higcelweek8metaG_FD_187174 | JGI IMG/M metagenome (GOLD analysis project Ga0209800, IMG submission 187174) | Freshwater pond sediment microbial communities from the University of Edinburgh, under environmental carbon perturbations - High... | ecosystem: Environmental > Aquatic > Freshwater >... | reverse complement strand
TCTGCTAGATTCCACCAACGGTCGTTTGGATAATTTAAATCCAGCCGAAAAATCAACTCAAAATATCTCTATTTCCGACCAACTCAAATCTTCTCAAAAAATAATTGCCGACAGTAATCAAATTTATATTTTATCTCAAAACCAAATTAGATTAGTTGAAAAAAATAATTTAACCACCAAATTAAACTTCGCTGATTTTTCCTCTATTACACCCACTGATGTCCAATTTTGGAATGGTTCGGTTTATGTTTTAGACAATTCATCTCAAAATATTTGGAAATTTACGCCAAACTCTTCTGGTTATTCAGAACCTCAAAGTTGGTTAAAAAATAACCTCAAGTTAGAAATTGGCAGTAAATATTTAGCCATTGATGGTCAATTGTGGGCCCTAACATCATCAGGCATCATCAACCTTTACACCAGCGGTGTCAAAGATAATTTCAAACAAAAACAAACTTTTAATTTCTCTTCAGTTTCTTCATTTTCCACCGATGCCGACAGTGATTATCTAGTTCTCGCCGACAAATCAAAACTTATTTATGTTTATCGAAAAAATGGTGAATTTATTTCCAAATATAATTTAGACAAATTCGACGTTCTCGACATCACCCTCGACCCCGAAAATAAAATAATCTATTTTCTCGCCTCCGACCAAAAAATTTACAAAATCACACTTTAAAAAAACAATTCTCAATTTTCAAATACCAATAAATTATTAAATGTTTTAATTTTAAAAATTAATAAATTGAAAATTTATTGAAAATTGGATTTTGAAAATTGAAAATTATCAATCATATTTTTAACGAAGATACCGAATAAAACAAAGCATCTAAGTTTAATTATTGTTATAATTCCATAGTATGCGTTACTTCAACAAGGATTCCCTTGATTACCAATTTACTGAAAAATTTGAAGCCGGCATCGCCCTCACTGGCGCTGACGCCAAATCTTTGCGTGTCCAAACTCCCCAATTCATCGGTTCCAAAGTTGAAGTCGTCAATGGCCAACCAATTTTATTTAATTTAAAAATTCCAGTTTACAAATATTCTCAAAACGTCGAAACCGACAAAACTCTCGACCGAAATCTTTTATTATCCGAAAAAGAAATCGCCAAACTTATTTCCTTTCGTCATCAAAAATATATGATGATTCCCATCGCTATTTATCTTCACGGTAAATGGTTCAAAGTCGAAATCGGCATTGGCCGTAAAATGCGCAAGTACGAAAAACGTCAAAAAATCAAAGACCGAGAGATTTCCAAAATTATAAAATAACAAAAAACCCGCCAAAGCGGGTTTCGTTTGAGGAGATGCTCGGTATCGAGCCGAGGTCCGAAAGCAGACAGTAAAAAACATCTACAAGCTTAGATAAACTTTCTCTTACACCGACAACAGCTAAAATTTACCAAAGGCGTTGTCGTATCGATTATTGAGGGCATTACCCCTCTCTTTAATTTTTAAAAAATCGAGATTTTAAAAATAGCATTCTGATTTAATTTACACTTCTTAATTACCCTCAGAACAGAAAACTAAGAAATGGCTAGTTTAAGCTAACGCAGCAAAAGCTGGTTGAGCAGAAACAAAACCTAATTTACTAAAATAATTTTTAGCAACTTCGGTTAATTTAGCACCAAATTGATTTTTGGCATTTTTTGTTTTAACCCTGTTTAACGACTCAATGGATCAAAGTCGGCTTGCCGTTTTTTAAGGTACATACTCCGTCGATGCAATACATCTCCAGAGCTTGTATTGTACCAAATTTCCACATTCTTGTCCAAAAAAATCATGTTTTTACGTTTTACCCCCTCGTGCATTGCCATGCCGTAGCTTCAGTGAAGGCTGGTCAAAGAGGTGGCAGGGGGGAGATTGGTTTTATTTTCCCCGTCTTGTCAAAGAAGGGGATTAAGGGGAAGATTGAATTATGTCACTAATTCTCGACCTTCTTTTTCCCAAAACCTGTTTCGGTTGTGGCCAAGTTGGTTCATACTTTTGTCCCAACTGTCTTGCCAAAATAACGTATCATCAGCCAAAATATTCCTCCAATCCATCCAAAGAGGGGACTTTCAGTCTTTTTCGTTATCATCGGTCCATTCGTCAGGCAATCCAATCATTAAAATTTCAATTTGTCACCGATCTTACCGAAGAGTTAAGCAATATTTTTTCTCAAAAAATAATTTCTCAATATCCTCATTTACTCAAATATTGGCAAGAAAACAATTTTATCATCACTCCTATTCCTCTCCATTACCGTCGATTTTTATGGCGGGGGTTTAATCAATCAGAAATCGTTGGTCAACTTATCGCTCAAAAATTAAATCTTAATTTTTCTTCTCAAATAATTTTTCGGCATCGGCACACTTTTACCCAATCTCATTTTAAAAATCGTCTTCAACGTCAAAAAAATCTTAAAAACGCTTTCACTCCGATTCTCCCCATACCCCAAAACATTATTCTATTCGATGACGTTGCCACCAGTTTTTCTACTTTAAATTCAGCTTGTGATTCAATTAAACCCTTTGGCCTAAATCGTTGTTGGTTTGTGACTCTGGCTGGCTAGAAAATAGTCTTTCACTTTTAATTTGTTCCGCAGTTTTCATCTGAGAAATTGGTTCAATTCGTGGCAATTCATTATCTACAATTTGCCATCCTTCAATTGGGGTCAGCGAACTTAGATAAAAATTCTCAACCTCCAATCCATGGCCTGACAAAGATTCCCTTAATTCTGCCGTAATTTCTTCTTCAATTAAACTCCTATCAGTCGACAAAGCCATAGTTAAAGTATGGTTAGTCAAAACCTTTCTAATCCGGCTTCTAGTTACTGGTCTAACCACTTTTGACACAAAATTTTCCCCAATATTTTGCCAAATTTCTGGCAATCTTTCTGTATCTAGTTTTATCAAAGCCGTCGCTTCCACTGTTACAAATTTATTATCCGAAGTTACCGCATTAATTATTTCATCACCCATAATTTCTTTATTATCTTTCAGCACAATATCTTTGGCAATTGTATATTCAATCAACTGAGCATTAAATAATTTCACTCGATGAATAATTGGCACTTTAAAATGCATTCCCGGATACCACACATTCTTTAAAACTCCTCGAAAAATACTATAAATACAACCCACATGCCCTGGTGGAACAGTAACAATAAAACCACCAACTACTTCATCAACGAGTAGGGAAACCAACAAATTATCAATAGATGCCATAAGTAACTTAAATTATAACATTAAAAGCACTTGGCTAGTTCCATCAATTTTTCTTCAGGATTAGCATTTTTAACAATATAAGAGGAAATTAAAATTCCTTTTGCTCCCAGTTTCAAGGAAACAGTCACGTCTTCAGCTGAATGAATTCCTGCCCCCACTAAAACTGGAGTTTTACCAAAAAGATCAACTATTTTTTTAATTACCTCTGGTTTTTCTGTTGCCACTGATTTATCTTTACTTCCAATTAAACTTTTTGGCTCATACGCCATATAATCAACTTTCAATCCTTTTCCCCATTTTTCCGCCTGACCCAAGCTACTCAAACACAAAGTTACTTTATAACCACTTGGCCATGCTGCCAACATTTTTTTAATTGTTCCTGGAGTTTTTCGACATTCAGAATGGTTCAACAATGTTCCATCAATCCCCGCCATTTTCGCTTGAATTGGAGAAATAGACCCCGACACTGCTCCTTCAAACAATTCATCACTATTTTGAATCCACACTTCACCCCCAACCTTATCTTTAATCATTCTCGCATCCAAAGCCGATACTACTGGAATAATCTTTACCTTAGTTTTTTCTTCTACTTTACGGCAAATTTTTGCCAACTCCAAAGATCCACCATTAAACGTATTTTCATAAACTTTAAAATTTACTGCAATCATATTTGTTTTTAAATTATAATTTTTTCAAAATTAATTTCTTCTGATAGGCTGAAAAACTGACAAGCTGAATAGCTTAATTACTTTTTCAACGTATATTTCTGTTGTAACTGACTAATTCCACTTTTCAAAGTAGTCATAGTTTCAGTGTTATCAGAATAACTATCTAAATTGTTAATCGCATCAGTAAAATATTTTTGCATTTCTGTATTAACCCCACCGTCACCAGTTGACGAGGCCAAATACCACGTTTCTGCGTTATCCGCTACCGACACAAATGGCCAAACCTTTTGATTATCTTTCAATTTATCCATCATGCTTTTTCTGGGGTAAATTTCACCAAAAGATCTAGTTTGAGATTCTGCTGCATAAAGCTTTTCCAACACTTCGCTCGAACTTAAATATTCCATAAATTTCCACGCCGCATCTTTATGTTTACTTTTACTGTTAACTCCCTCAGTCCAATAACTCGCCCAATGGATATTAGTCAATTCCGCATCCCTATCGGTTATATCTCCATCAACTGGAAGCTGTGGTACCGTAGTAATTCCATAATTTAAATCTTTATTCAGCGCCGCCAAATCAAATACTCTCCATGAATTTCCAAAATAAAAAGCCAATTTACCATTAGCAAACAACTCAGTTGAATTTGGCAAAGTATCATCCCAAACGTTTTGTTCAGATTTAGCAAAAGAAGCATAATACATCAACGCATCTTCTAAATTGCTATCAGTGTTTAAATTTTTAGCAAAATTAATTCCATTTTGTTTAGTCATCAATCCTAAAATATCGCTCCAATGCTCCACATTACTATTAGCCACTCCCAGCCCAGCCCCTGCTATTTGAATACTCTCTTGTTTATCTCTCGTTGTTAATTTAGCCGCTGCTTCCCCCAATTCCCACCAACTTTTTGGTACTTCGATTTTAGCTTGGTTCAACAAATCTTTATTATAAAATAAAGCCAATCCATCATACATTAATGGTACCGATAACCATTTTCCATTTTCTTTCAAATCCTTGGCGTAAACGTCAAAAAAATCAGTATCCAAACCTATCCCTGTGGCTGTTCCTGTTGGTACTGCTTCCAAATAACTTCTGAACATCGGGATCCATGTATTATGAATTCTAAAAATGTCTACATCATCAGTTCCTTCAGTTCCACTTTTTGCTAATCTTGCCGCCAATCTAGTTCTATAATCTCCCAATTGATTCCTTTTATAATTTATTGTCACTCCTGGGTTTTTCGACTCATAATCACTAATTACTCCCGCCATTACATCCTCACTTTCCCATAACCCCCAATAATTTAAAACCACATTTTCTGTCTCTTTTTTAGGTTTATTCAAACCCAATACCAAAACAATTATCAAAACCAAAACCGCTACTCCTCCCACGATCGCCAGTAATTTACCATTTTTTACCCAAAAACTAGTCTTTGGTTTTTCACTTGGTAAATTATTTACTTTTGGCGCATCTTCAGTAGTTTTTGTTTCTACCACTTCTTTCTGTTCGAGTGAGTCTTCCGGTTGAATCTCTGGAGTTTTTCTTGGTGGTAATGGTGAGTTGATATCGTCTAAGTTCACAAATATATCATACCAAAATATGCTGCAATCTTACTATAATCAATTTTTATTGATAAAATATACCAATGCATCCGTTTTATTTATCACTAATCGCCAGTCTCATTATCAGCTCAATCTCTTTTGTGGGATTATTGCTTCTTTTAATTCGCCTCAAATCAATCCAAAAAATTACCCTATTTTTAGTCAGTTTTGCTGTCGGTGGCTTGCTTGGTGATGCCTTTATTCATCTTATTCCCGAATCTTTTGAATCAATATCCAACCCCTCAACCACTTCGCTTCTCATCCTCTCAGGTTTATTACTCTTTTTTATTCTCGAAAAAATTCTTCTTTGGCATCATTGTCATGAAGTTGACTGTCATCAAGACTCCAAACATATTGTCACTCTAAATCTTGTTGGTGATAGTGTTCATAATTTTATTGATGGCGCCCTCATCGCTGCCAGTTTCAATATTAGTTATTTAGTCGGCTTCACTACTACCATCGCCGTAATTTTACACGAAATTCCCCAAGAGATAGGTGATTTTGGGATCATGCTTCACCATGGTCTTTCAATTAAAAAAACAATTTTTTATAATTTTCTTTCAGCTCTAACCAGTGTCCTCGGTGTTTCACTAATCTATTTACTCAATCTTGATTTTTCCACTTATCTTTTGCCCATTACCGCCGGTGGTTTTATCTATCTTGCCGCCACTGACCTCATCCCCGAACTTCACCGCCACGACACCAAAATATCTAATTCCATTATTCAACTCATCTGCATCCTCACCGGTCTCGCCCTCATGTACTGTCTGCTATTTTTGGAATAAATTCTTTAATAACCGTGAACAACCCTTCTTTTTTACTACTTATTCACGCTTATATTGACAAAAGCGTGAAATATATTATAAATTGAGGCATTTTTAGAAAAAAATATTTGGAAAATTGGAGTAGGTAAATAGTGCAATCTCATTCGTAATTTACCCTAATCTACCGTGATTATCACCAAATACGTCATTGCGAGAAGCCAGTTACCAAAGCGACGAAGCAATCTCCTCGGAAATGTAAAATAACCCCATAAGATTAGATTTATTGATAAATTTTTGTTATAATACCTCCCATGCAACAGGAACAAGGAGTAAATCATCTCGATCAAGCTCTGCAAAGAAAAGCTGACGCTGTATCTCTATTATTAAGGATGCAATTAGAGATGCAACAAAAGGGAGTTTCTGCAGAAGACCTTCGAGAGGCAAGTCAATTAATACTTAGTCGACAAAAAAATCTTCCAGTTTGGATTCCTTATAATGACGGTACTTTTCATGGGAAAGAACTAAGACATATTAGGTCTGACGGTACATTTATAGAAGGTTCTGATGATATAACACTAAAACTTTTTGACGAAATACTTCCAAAAAGTAACGAAGAACCAAAAAAATCCATCCCAGAAATTGAGCAAACAGGAAAAACTGTTGAAATTACTTCTTTAAATCGACGACCATTTGAAGAACAAAGAAAAATTGACGAAGAAGAAAATATCCCTGTTGAATATAAAGTCCAAGGAAATCTAATATTAAGAACGGTTTTACCTAAAGATGGTATAGCTCTTCATAATGAACAAAACATAGATATTTTTTCATTAGATGGGGGATTCATTAGACATTGTAAAAGATTTTTTACCGAAGACTCAGGTGATTTTAAAAGAATTTTAGATGATAATTACGATGTAATTCTTCTTGATTTAGATGGTCAAGAACAATCCCCAGAACTTGGAAAGAACCCCGATGATGTTAGTAGGTATATAAGTAAGACAGAAGATGACAATTGCCGTCGGTTGTTTAATAACACATTCCTTTATTTCCAAAAGGAAAACTGTTTTTTTACCAATGATTTATGGTCTAAAGTCACCACCTCTCTTTTTGATCCTAGAAAAACAGGAACCCCACTTTATCTTAAAAGGGTGGAGATGGTAATTTTAAGTTACGAAGGTAAACCAATTTCTGAAAAATATAAATATATTTCTATTCCATTGAAAGATGGTAGACGAGAAGCTGTTGATTTTTTTAACAGATCCTTGATCTTAACTCAAGGTAAAGATGGAATTTTTCACGAAGAAATCGATGATCAGGTAAAAAATGGAAATTGAGTTTTTTTAAAAAAATATTACTTCCTTCATTAAGGGAGGGCAGGATGGGTTTGTCTTTTTTAGTCATTAGATCTTAGAAATTAGACCTTTTTATTTGTTATCATCTTCTATGGTCTTAAATATTTATACTGATGGTGGTTCTCGGGGAAATCCTGGTATTTCTGGTTATGGTTTGGTTATTTACGAAGATAAACAAAAAGTTCTTTATCAAGAAGGCAAGTTTTTAGGTGTCAAAACTAACAATGAAGCCGAATATTCGGGTATTATTGCTGCTCTAGAATGGGTTAAAAAGAACAAAACGAACTATAATATTACTCAACTTAATTTCTTTGCCGATTCTCAACTCATGATTCGCCAATTTCAAGGTTTATACAAAGTCAAAGCCCCAACTCTTTTACCTCTCTATGCCCAGGCCCAACAATTATTAGCTCAAATCAATTTGCCCACCAAATATACCGATGTCCGTCGTGATTTTAATAAATTAGCCGATGAGTTGGCCAATCAGGCGATGGATCGTCGAATCTAACATGAAACACCACTTAAATAATTTATTAATTGCTTTTGTTATCACTCTTTTTCCACTTCTTTTTTTATTCGCTCCTCTAGTTCTTAATTACAACAAAAGTGCCAGCAATACTAAAATTTTAACCAAAGATTATTCTCATCTTTCCCGATCAGAAATTATTAATAAATTAAATCAAGATTTTGTTTTGCCAGAGAAAATAAATTTAAATTATCAAGATAAAAATTTTCAAATTTCCACTGCCTCTATCTCTGCCAATATTGATACCGACAAAATTGCCAGCACTATTCTTTATCGTCGTCTTGATGAAGGTTTAATCAATTACATCAAATATTTTTTCAATCCCAAAGAATTTTCTCTCAGTCTGAATTATGACATTACCAGTCTTTCTCAAAACATCGAAAATATTGCTTCTCAAATCGACAAACCTTTTGTTCCAACCGAATTAGTTCTCAAAGACAAAAAAATCTCCACTTCTACTGGTTCTATTGGTCTTAGCCTTGATCAACCAAAGCTCCTCGAACAAATCATTAATAATCTAAATTTTGCCAATTTTACCGAAACTATTTCTCTTCCTGTCAATCCTATTGGTTCTCTTCCAAATGAAACTCAAGTCAACCAAACTGTTTCTCGAGCTCAAAAATTAATTGGTAAATCAATAATTTTAATCACTCCTTCCGATCGAGTCACTATTGGCGACCAAGTCCTAATCTCTTGGATTGATTTCGATAATGGTTTTCAAAAAGACAAAATTGAATTGTATTCCCAAAATACTGCTCAGAGTTTCAAACATGACCCCATCGACGCTGTTTTTAAATTTGAAAATAATAAAGTTTTAGAATTTCAGTCAGCTAAAAATGGTATTTCAGTTGACTCCAACCAACTTTCACAAGATATTGTTTCGGCTTTCACTAACTTAGAAAGTTCCGATAAAGCCAGCATTGAGTTCAACTTATCCTATCAATCTACTGATCCAAAAATTAAAAATTCAGAAGCCAACGATTTAGGTATCAAAGAACTAATTGGCAGTGGCACTTCCACTTTCAAACATTCCAGCGAAACCCGTAACGTCAATATTACCAAAGGTTCTTCTATTGTTAATCGCATTTTAGTCGCTCCAGGCGAAACTTTTTCTTTTGTTAAATCTCTTGGCGAAGTTTCTCTTGAAGCTGGTTACACCAAAGCCTACATTATTCGCCAAGGTAAAACCGAACTCGATGTTGGTGGGGGAATTTGCCAAGTTTCCACCACTTTTTTTCGAGCCATGTTAAACGCTGGTCTAGATATTACCGAACGCAAAGCCCATGCTTACCGTGTCAGTTATTATGAAGAAGATTCAAAGCCAGGTTTTGATGCTACAGTTTTTATCCCCAGTCCCGATCTCAAATTTGTCAATGATACCGGTCATTATGTTCTCATTCAAAGTGTTCTCGACATGCCCAATCGTCGTTTAACTTACGAAATTTATGGTACTTCCGATGGTCGCAAATCTGAAATTACTAATTATCGTCAATGGGATGCCACTCCTGCGCCACCAGATGTTTGGATTGATGACCCCACTCTTCCAGTTGGTAAAACTGTTCAAGATGAACATTCTGTTCCTGGTCTAAAAACCGCCTTCGATTGGACAGTCAAAAACAAAGACGGCCAAGTCATTCACCAAAAAACCTTTCAATCCAATTTCGCCCCCTGGGCCGCCGTCTACCGCCGCGGTCCAACTAACTGATTGTTCATCATATAATTTTAGGAATAGTTTGGTTTGATCTTATGGCTAGTCGATGAAAATGGTAACTTTGATATCCTATGTGTAGAGACGCACGATCGTGCGTCTCTACGGGAGTTACATTAGTTTGGGTTAATTCCAAAAGTAAGTGAATATGATTGGCATGATTACGGATTCTTTTTCTTTATTATTGAGTTTTTCCACGATCAATTTTATCGTTTTTATCATAGTGATATTCAATCAAAGCAGCCGTCTATCGTCAGGGAACAGTAAACTATGTCTTTATTTCAATATCAGATACTAAGTCACCTTGATGGTATTCATCACCATTTTGATTAAATTCAAAAACACTATATCCAACTTTTGGTATAAAAGTTATTGGTGTTTGTAAAATCATTTCTGGTTCGTTTTCACCATCCGTTTCAAAAGTAAGCAAATCAAAATCATCATTTATATCCAAAACTTCATCACGATGGTTTAACATTTTCTTACCATCCCCATTTTCATCAAATTCTATTATTGTAAAGAAAATTTTTTTTCCAGTCGTTTTTGATATATCTCTCTTAACTCTTGCCCAACGTAAATCTGTATCTCCGTCTTTATCTGTAAACATTGTCCATTCCATAGGTTCATTTTCCACTCCATCATATTTATGTCGTCGAAATGTTCCGTCTGGTAATTTTTCATAAACAGAGCCTTGATCTGTCCGGAAACTTTTTACAGCAGGACAAAAATCAATTATTTTTTCGGCTTTCTCAAAATTAGGTATACCTTCAGAAATTTCCATAATATATTCCTTAAAATTTAGTATAACAAAATTACAATTTCAGTCTTGGATTTCTGTCCAATTTCTCCACATCTTCCACAAATTCTTCTCTCAATGCCTTTTGGTAGGCCACTATTCCAATCATCGCCGCATTGTCGGTATTTAAATTTTTTTGTGTTGGCATAAAAATAGGTAAACCAACTTCTTTGGCTAACTTCCTTAACCTTTTTCTTAATTCCAAATTAGCTAACACTCCACCACTGGCCAATAATAATTTTGGTTGATATTTAATTATGGCTAATTTATATTTTCTCAACAAAGTTTCAAACACCGCATTTTGAAAAGTTGCTGCCAAATTATTTAAATTTTGATAAATTTTTTCAGCCGGCCAATCTTTCACTTTGTAATAAAAGCTAGTTTTAAGTCCAGAAAAACTATAGTCTAATATCTTTTTATCAGCCAATGGATGGGGAAGATCTAAAAAATCTGTTTTTCCATCCTTAGCAATTCTTTCCAAAATTGGTCCCCCTGGATAACCCAACCCCAACATTTTTGCCGCCTTATCCAAAGCCTCTCCCGCCGCATCATCCAATGTCTCCCCAATAATTGTATAACTTAATTTTTGTTCTATTCCCCGTCTTGTTAAAGAAGGGGTTAGGGGAAGATTGGAGAGATCAGGGGGAGATTGAATCAAAATGATCTTTGTATGTCCCCCCGACACTGTCAACGCCAGCGCCGGCACTTCTAATTTTCTCTCTGGTTTACCATTTTTATTTTTCAAAAAATTTGCCCACATATGTCCCTCAATATGATTCACCGCCACTAATTTTTTATTATATTTAATTGCCAATTCTTTGGCCTTATTTACTCCAATTCCCAATGCAATCGCCAACCCCGGCCCCAACGTCACCCCAATCACATCAATACTTTTAATTTCTCTCTCAATTATTTCTTCAGGCGACAATTTAAGCCCTGCCCTGTCAAGGGAAGGGTTTGGGAAGGGTTTTGCTCGTTTCATTGCTTCCGCAATTACCGCCTCAATTCTCTCTTGGTGTGCTCTCTTCGCAATATCCGGCACCACACCACCCCATTTGGCATGCAAATCAGTTTGTGATGAAATCACATTTGATAGCACTCTGTCGTTGTCCAACACAGCCGCACAAGTATCGTCACAACTGGTCTCTATTGCCAATATTTTCATTAAACTGTATTATTAAAATATAAAATTATGGAAACTAAAAACAGCACTTATTTAATTCTAAGTATAGTCTTGCTGATTTTATCAGTATTTGGCGGATTTTTCCTCTTTCAGAATTTTAAAAATACCACCAAAACTTCTTACAATTCTACTACTGTTCCCAAAATTGAGTTAATTCCTACAGATTCTCCCGAAACGGAACAAATAACCACCATTCCTACCATTGAATCATCTTCATCAGCCAAAATCACTTCTCTCCCAGCCACGTCTTCAACTACCAAAATCAGCCCTACCAAAGTTCCAACTAAAATTCCTACCCCAAGCCCTACCAAAACTATTACCCCCACCAAATCAACCACATCTTCATCAACAGGCCAAAAAGATTATAGTAACTCTACTGACGGCTTTTCTATTTCTTATTCATCTTCACGAGTATTTACTCAAGACACTGAAGCCAGTGGCAATCGTTACACTTTTTCCTCATCTGTAGGCAATTTTGCTATTCATGTTAGTTCTAGTGGTGAATGGGCTTGGACTCATTCAGGTCGCCAATTTAGTTCAGATTTCACTGTTTCCGGCCAACCAACATTCAGATACGATATTGCCACTCAAACTATTG
>Ga0209800_10003508_pt1 | contig 12410 bp, 9 predicted proteins | sample Higcelweek8metaG_FD_187174 | JGI IMG/M metagenome (GOLD analysis project Ga0209800, IMG submission 187174) | Freshwater pond sediment microbial communities from the University of Edinburgh, under environmental carbon perturbations - High... | ecosystem: Environmental > Aquatic > Freshwater >... | reverse complement strand
CAGCATTAAATAAAAATATGACCTGACCCTTATGCGCAATATCAGATAGGGGCAGATGGCCAGAGAGGTAATCTGGCATAAGAAAAGTAGTGCATGTTGCAGAATCAGAAACACCTTGATGCAGCATCATCTCTTCAGAGCCAGCCAAATCCTGAAGTTCAATAACCTCTTCTTTAGACTCAACTCCAATGGGGCTCTTGCTGGTACAATCTATCAGTATGATATCAGGGTGGATGGCATCCACCACCTGTCCAAGGTTACCTGGATCTGTGCATAATGTAAGCAGATAACTCTCCTCTTTTTGTAGATGCTCCACAACAGGTGAGTCATTAAATGCACAGAAGCAGACGAGTCTGGTAATCTCTCTCTCTTTATTTTTATCCATAGTCCTGATCTGTTCATGGTGCATGTCGCATCTATTACTCAGAGTAGTTACGAAACCACCAGTCATCCCAGTTTGCATTGATGATACTTTGCGCAAGCTCTCTGCCAGTATCAGTCTTAAGCCTCTCCATAACCAGAGGCAGCCATTTGGCAGGAGATTTTGCACCAGTATCATGACCTTTTTTCAACTCAATTATGAACGATATCTGATCAGCATCCCTTGCCAGCAAGGACTCACGGGTTTTGCCTGCATTGAACTCTTCCAGAATAAGAATCAACTCCCTGCCAAAGGGGAGCCCCTCTGCCATATCAGAGGCAGCTTTTGCCTCAAGTGCAGTGACATATTTTTTCTGGACATAGTTCAGATCACCAGTTCTGGCCTCTGGAAGATCGTGTAGCATTGCCATGGTAATGAGTTTTTCACTGTCAAGTCCAGGCTCTATACGGGAGATCGCAAAACAGATCATGGCTGTCATAAAAGAGTGCTCTGCAACTGTTTCCCCTCCTGATCCCAGGAAGGCATATCCAGAACGGTGCAACGACTTCAGCATATTGGCTTCAAATAGAAATTTAGTTATCCGTCTCATTATCTAATCTGTGATCATCTCTCTTTTCAAATCTGTTATTGGTTTTATCTTACACTGAAAACTGCCCTTCAATCGTGCTCCCATGTCACCTTCAGCACCTCCTGATAGGTGGTCTCTCCACTTACCATTTTTATAACTGCCCTTTCGCGCAGAGAGACAAAACCCTCAAGCTCTGCTCTTTTTCTCAACTCAGCTATATTCACATCTGCTGAAGTGACTCTTTTGAGGCTTTCTGAATAGGGCAACACCTCAAATACCCCTCTTCTCCCCTTGTAGCCTGTATATCTGCAATTGACACAACCCTTTCCACGCTTGAGTGTAACAGTGCCATTGTGGGTTACAGCACCATTATATACCAGAATCTTGTCATAATTAAGATTGAACCCCATGGCATTGAGTTCCCTGATATCCACCTCAAAGCTCTCTGTACAGAAGGGACATATGGTTCTCAGAAGTCTCTGGGCAATAATACCGATCAAAGAGGAGTGAACCAGGAATGGTTGTATCCCAAGGTCAAGGAGTCGAGTAACAGAAGAGACTGCATCGTTGGTATGGAGGGTAGATAGTACCAGATGTCCTGTTAATGCTGCCTGGATAGCGCTCTGGGCAGTCTGGAGATCTCTGATCTCACCAACCATTATAATGTCAGGGTCCTGCCGGAGAATGCTCCTCAATATAGTATCAAAAGTTACATCGATGGCAGGCTGAACAGCGATCTGGTTAAAATCTTCATGAATCATCTCAATTGGCTCTTCAATGGTGGTAATATTGACCTCTGGAGAGGAGAGCTGTCTGAGAGTGGAGTAGAGAGTTGTGGATTTACCGCTTCCTGTTGGCCCGGTAACCAGAATAATGCCGTGGGGCATCGCTATAAGCTTCTTATACTTATTGTAATCATCCCCTTCAAATCCAAGCTGTTCAAGATTCTGAAACAGGACCGCCGGATCCATAATCCTCATTACCACCTTTTCGCCAAAGGCAACAGGAATAGTTGAAACACGGATCTCCACCTCAACTCCATCTTTTTCTGTCTTGATACGGCCATCCTGCGGTCTGCGTTTTTCAGCCATATTGAGACCTGAGAGGGTCTTTATTCTGCTTATAACCGCATTGTGTACCTTTTTAGGAAGCTTATATACAGTGTGGAGAACCCCGTCAATTCTCATCCTGACAATGGATGTCTCTCTTTTTGGCTCAATATGGATATCACTTGCCCGCTGATCAAAGGAGTAGGAGAAGAGATGGTTCACAGCATTGACAATATGCTGATCTGTTGATGGAACCTCATCTGACGAGGTGAGGCGGACATACTGCTCAAAGTTGCCAAGTTCAATCCCAGTGGAGGAGAAGTGGTCTTCAGCTGCACTGATCGAATGTTTAAAACCAAAACACTCTGCAATCATCTTCTGGATGTCAGATTTTGAGCTGACTACAGGCAGAACCTTGAGATTGGTTACCCGTTCAACATCTGTAATTGCTTCATGGTTAAATGGGTTGATGGTTGCAACAATAAGGTTGCCTTCATTCATCTCCAGGGGAAGCAGCAGATGTTTCATGGCAAAGGATCTGGGTATGGTTTTTGTGACCAGATTCAGGTCAAGTTCAAGAGGATCAATCTTTTTGTATGGAACATTCAGAGCAGAAGCAACAGTTTCGTAAATAGTATCCTCTTCCACAGGCAGTTCAGGTCTGTCCCTCCTTCTGATATTGAGTGCAAGCAGCACATCAATGAAGCTTATGGGAGTATCCACAATATTGATAGAACCAGCATTTGCACGCTTCTTCTCCCGTTCAAGAAGAATCTTCTCCCTTGTGATATTTTCCTTAAGCAGAGCATTCTTTGCCTGTGCAGAGGAGATAACACCGCTGTTTATAAGGATAGAACATATTTTTTTTGATGAAACCATAAGTTAATTCCAGTTGAGTCGTGCAAAATGGTCTTATGAAGATAGCTCCGTATATATTTCTGACACCACGTCAGCATATTTTATCCTGGAATTACACCAGAATAGACAATTGTGCAAGTGGAAGGTGCAGAGCAGAGGTCAGTTCAGAGTAAAAATCAAAAACCGATTCCATCAGAAATGGTATCGGTTTTTTAAAATCTTCTTTAGAAACACAGGGCGTTTAACAGTAACGCAGCAAGTTCAAATGCAGAACCAGAGAATCGCTCTTCACCATCCATTGATCACCTCTATCGTAAGACAAGAACAGGTATATAGAGCTATATTTTTGAAGCCATGTAGTTGACACCATTGAGAAAAATTTTCATGCCAGGTGTTATCCTGGTCTCAACCACACCATCTACTATCTCTGCTCCCCTTTTTATCTTTTCCCCCCTTATTGTCCAGTCAGGGTGGTTTGTATAGTGGTTATATGCCTCAGGGTGAGGCATGAGCCCGAAAATATGGCCAGAGGGGTCACAGATACCTGCAATGTCATATACTGAGCCATTGGGGTTCATTGGGAATCTCTGCATGGCTGGCTCAAACAGTGACCTCCGGGTCTTTTCACCAGGAGTCTGGCCATTTTCTTCCATACCAGACTCAGCTCTCTTTAGAGCTGCATAACGCAAAACCACCAGATTCTCTGCAATGAGCCTCTCAACAACAGAAGGGGAAGCCACAAATTTTCCCTGTGCATGGCGGACTGGAAGTTCCAGATGGTAAGATGGTTCACCACCGGATCTCTCTGCACAGGAGGTATCTCCATCAATCACCTCTTTTTCTGTGGAACTGATTCCAGCATCAGCTCCTTTTGTAAACACGCAGGGGCTGTTGGGGTTCACAACCATATTGACCCACTGATCCCTGAAGTTGCCGCAATCATTCCAGGTCAGAGCGACGGAACGGGTCTGATAGTCTCTGTCAATTCCAGGCAGAAGTCCAAGATTTACAAGGGTCTGAAAACCGTTACAGATACCAATGACAAGTTTACCCTGACTGATAAAGGAGAGGATTTTATCGCCAATATGGTTTTTGAGTTTAAGAGCCTGAATAACACCAGCACCGTGGTCGTCGCCCCAGCTGAATCCTCCACCAAATGCAAGAATGTGAAAGGAGTCAAGTTCAACCTTACCACTTATGAGACTGTTGATATGAACTCTTTGAGCATCTGCTCCTGCAAGCTCAAATGCATGGGCAGTCTCAATGTCGCAGTTAAGACCAAATCCAGTTAGGACAAGAGCCTTAACCCTTTTTTTACTGTTATTTTGCACACTCACACTCTGTTGTTTCATATCATACCTCCCATGGGAGACTTCCAAGCTGTTGCAAGAGCCTCAACAGCAATATTCATGATAACACGGTTTTCCATACTCTGAGATTTACTCTCTGCATCCATATTCTCAGCAACACCTTTGATAATAAGATTGGAGTGTTCATCAGTCACCCTGCCTACACATCTGCACGCCATTCCTCTGAAGAGTTTTTCAAAAAGCGCTCTATTTTCAGGGGCAATGGTCACAATGAACCTGCCAGCAGATTCAGAAAAGAGAACCGTTGCATTACTGACTCTTTTACCACAACCATCCACACTTACCGGCACCATGGAGAGATCAACCTCCATGCCCATATTGCATGCAATTGCACTTAATGCAAGATGTGTGGCAAGTCCACCCCTTCCAACTGCATGGGCAGATGCCACAACCTCTGAAGAGATCGCCTTTTCCAGCGCTCTGTAGATCACCTTAAACCTGTCAAAAGCGACTTGAGGGACATTAAGACCAGTTTTATCAAGAAGTTCGTAATACTCAGAAGCCCCAAGTTCACTGTCAGTGCTGCCAAGTACATAGATAAGATCACCAGGCAGTTTAGGATCAAGAGTGACACATCTGGTAGCGTCCTCAACCACACCTGTGACAGAGAACTGTACCGTCTCAAGAGCAGAGACTTTGATAAATTCTCCATATTTTCCCTGAAGATAGCCATCCACATACATGCTGTCCTTCCCGGAAAGCAGAGGGATGCCATAAGCAAGGCAGGACTCTTTCAACGCCCGGCACGCCCTTACCAGCTGGGCTGCCTTGAATTTTCCATCTGGATTTCTGTCAGGGTGGTACTGTATATCTGGCCAGCAGAAGTTATCCACTCCACCAATGTGAGCAAGAGTTCCACCTACGGCAATGATTCTGCGGACCGCCTCATCAATTGTACAGGTCATCATGTGAAAAGCATCAATTTTTGAGTACCATGGCAGCAGAGCCTGTGAAAAGGCAAGACCCTTTGCAGAGTCGAGAACCGGGCGGATAACCGATGCATCTGAGGGGACATCCCTGTTGACTCCAACCAGTGGTTTGACAACACTTCCACCCTGAACCTCATGGTCATACTGCCTGGTGATCCACTCTTTGGAGCAGATGTTGGGCCTTGAGAGCATGTCACATATAAGGGTGTTGTAATCACGAGGCTCCTTGAGTACCGGTTCTGTCAACCCCCGCTGAGCAGGAGAGGTCCAGAGTGCATCAAATTCCCACTTTGGAAACCCCTTTTCAAGCAGATCCATATCCACCCATGCACAGGTCTTGTCATGATATCTGATATGAAGTTTACCTGTATCTGTATATCGTCCAATTACAGTGCTCTCAACCTCATGCTCTTTTGAGAGTGCAAGAAACCTCTCAATATTTTCCGGTTTTACAGCAATGGTCATGCGCTCCTGAGATTCAGATACCCATATCTCCCACATGTCAAGCCCCTCATACTTGAGAGGCACCCTGTCGAGCCACACCTCACACCCGTTGCTGATCATTGCAGACTCTCCCACAGATGAGGAGAGCCCTCCCCCACCATTGTCAGTGATAAAGCCAAAGAGCCCCTCATCCCTTGCAATCAGAAGAAAATCGTGCATCTTCTTCTGAGTATAGGGGTCACCTATCTGCACATGGCCTGCTGGTGTATTTTCTGAGAGCACCTCTGAGGATGCTGTTACCCCATGAATTCCATCTTTGCCAACCCGCCCTCCGCTCATTACAATGAGGTCACCTGGCTCTGTCTTCTTCTCATGGCTTGGTTTTCCATTGATCTCTTTTGGCATGATGCCAAGTGCTGTGACAAACACAAGGCTCTTTCCCATATACCCCTCATTGAAGAGAGTCTGTCCGAATGTGGTGGGAACACCGCTTTTGTTCCCACCATCCTTTACCCCCTCAATGACACCATCCAGAAGTCTTCTGGGGTGAAGCGGTGCTTTTAAAGGGCCACTATAATCAACTGGCCCGACACAGAACCCATAGCTTCCCATGATGAGTCTTGAGCCAAGACCTGTTCCCATAGGATCGCGATAGACCCCGACAATACCGGTAATTGCCCCGCCGTAAGCCTCCATGTTGGAAGGAGAGTTATGGGTCTCACCGGTAATGACATAGTTGTTGTCTCTGTCAAATGCGCCAACCCCGGCATTATCCCAAAGCACTGATACCACCCACTCTTTCTCTTCTTTGAGTTTCAGGGTCGGCTCCTGAATATATCTCTTAAAGAGGTTCTCCTCCACAACACTCTCACCGGTTGAGCTGTCATGATATCTGAAGGTTCCCCTGAAGGTGTTGTGGTTACAGTGGTCGCTTCTGGACTGTGAGATATATTCAATTTCAACATCAGTCGGGCCATCATGCAAAGATGCTCTCTGCTCTTCTCCTGCTGTTAATGCCATTCTTGAGGCTTTTACACTATCATTTAGAAAATAGTCCCGGATAATCGGGATATCTCTTGAGTTGAGCGCAAGATTACGTGAACTGCTTACTCTTTCAAGTGCCTCATCTGATTCAATGCTGATAATTTCAAATGCAGGCTCATGGTTCAGAAGAACTTTTGGTATTGTAAGAACTGCGCCCCTATGGCTCTCCCACTCTTTGCGTGAAAAGATCTTCCACTGCTGAATTATGGGGTTTGCAAGCAGCTCTCCTGCAATTTTCTCAACATCGTCGCGGGTCAGATCAGAGCCTTTTATGCAGTAGCGTTTTGAGGTATAGACACCCTCGCCCTCTGCAAAATCTCTCTTGAGCAGATCACGTATCGCTTCAATGGCAGTGCTTGCGGCATTGTCTCTCACCCCTGGCCTGAATCCCACCCAGATACACCAGTCAAACTCAATATTCAATGGAGCATTAGATGCTGTATCAACTGAAGAGGATATATGGTCAAGGTAAGATATCTGCATCAAACAGGGTATCTGAACAAGTGAAGAGATCTGTATCACAGGATTGGTCAGAATCTGATCCTTGACAGCTTCAAGCTCTTCTGTTGAAAGGTGAGCATCAATGGTTACAAGGTTAACTGTGCGTCCATCCTGAATATCAATGTTAAAATACTCAAGAGCTTTTCTCTTCACCCCCCTGGCTTCTGCATCAAGAAGTTCAGGTTTAAGGGCAGTTTCAATACAGGAGATCATTTTATTCACCATTTTATCCAACGCTATCCACCATTGAAAATTCTTATGATATCATTATAAAAAACAAAAACCATCAGAGCCACTAATATGGCAATCCCAACCTGGTTTGCCTTTTCACGTACCTTATCGCTTGCCGCCTTTCCGGTAATGGCCTCCATACCAAAGAAAAATAGATGTCCCCCATCAAGTACAGGCACAGGGAACAGATTTATAATTCCAAGGTTTATGCTGAGCATGGCAATGAAAAAGGCAAGGTTCATCATCCCCTCCCTGGCCTGTTCTCCTGCCATCTGAGCAATCATAATCGGTCCACCAAGTGTATCTGTCGAGACTCTACCCTGAAAAATCTTTACCACAGAGAGAACTGTAAGTGAGGAGATTTTCCATGTCTGTTTTACCCCCTCCACCGTTGCCTGAAGAGGGTTCAAGGAGATATTCTCAACTGCTCCGGCTTTTGCAGATATACCGATCATATACCTCTTCTGATCTTCACCAAAAATATTTTTAACCACCTTGTGTTCTGGTTTTACCATCAGAGAAAGAACAGTATCATCTCTGGCAATGACAATTTCAAGAGTCTCTCCTGTCCCATTGCCGATAATTTCAACCATATCATCCCAGGATTCAACGCTTCTGCCCTGTACAGATTTAATTGTGTCGTTCGGAAGAATTCCTGCTTCATGAGCAGGGGTATTTTCTCCAACATCACCAACTACTGGTCTGACAATATATATCCCTGAAAACTGGGCAATTGTATAAAAGATCAGAAAAGCAAGAAGAAAGTTGAACAGAGGCCCTGCTGCAACAATCATGGCCTTCTGGAACAGCTTTTTGTGGCTGAAAGAGAGGTTGATATCAACTGGAGAGATCTCTGCGTTTGGCTCTTCACCCACCATTTTCACATACCCGCCAAGTGGTATTATGGAGATGCAGTACTCTGTAAGCCCCACTTTTTTTCTGTAGATCTTGGGTCCGAATCCCAGAGAAAAGGTCTCAACCCCCACACCAAAAAAGCGGGCAACCAGAAAATGGCCAAGTTCATGGAAAAAGACAAGAATTCCAAGAACCACAACAAATGCAAATAACGAATGAGTCATGATATTCCTTATTGAGTCAGAGGAGTAACTCCCTATTTAAGATAAGAGGCTGCTCTCTTCATTTAATCAGCAGGAGCAATGTATTGATTTAACAAGACTGAGAGCGCTCTCTCTTGCCCAGGTATCAGCAGATATAACATCTTCAAGAGTGTAATTACAGGCTTGAGATCTGCCTGAGATACTTTTGTCCTTCATCTCTCTGTTTTTCAGCTTTACTCCAGAGTTGCTTGCAATATTTTCATGCATGTTCATAGTCTCTTCTATAATGGTAAATATCTCCAAAAAGTTAATCTGATGATCTAAAAATGCATTGACTGCAACCTCATTGGCAGCATTCATAACCGCAGGAAGGGTGCCACCCTCTCTGCACGCTCTGACAGCAAAGTTAAGAGATGGGAACCTTTTTCTGTCAGGCGGTTCAAAAATAATATGGCCTAATGCTGCAAAATCCGGAAATTTGAGCTTGAGGTCAAGTCGTTCCGGCCAGGAGAGAGCATAGGATATGGCCCCTTTCATATCAGGAATACCCATCTGGGCCATAACTGACCCATCACTGAAACCAACCATTGAGTGGACAATGCTCTGAGGATGCACCACCACCTCAATATCAGAGACTGGCACGTTAAACAGCTGTACAGCCTCGACAATCTCAAGAGCCTTGTTCATCAGAGTTGCAGAGTCAATGGTTATCTTACTGCCCATACTCCATGTAGGGTGGTTAAGGGCATCTTCAGGTCTGATATCTTTGAACCTCTCAAATGGCATATTTCTGAAAGGGCCACCTGATGCGGTTAGAAAAATTTTTTTCAGATACTTTGGAGAGTTCCCCTCAAGACATTGAAAAATGGCACTGTGTTCACTGTCAACAGGGTAGATAGTGACCCCTGCTGCTGCTGCCCGTGCCATGACAAGCTCCCCTGCCATCACAAGAGTCTCTTTATTGGCAAGGGCAATATGTTTACCAGCATCTATGGCAGCAAGTGCTGGCATGAGTCCGGCAGCTCCAACCATGGCAAGCAGTACAGTGTCCACATTTTCATGGGAAGCAGCCATGGCATACCCGCTATCTCCCCAGCAGATCTCAACATCATGCAGGGGGCGTCCTCCGATCTGGTTATTACTATCTATCTCATGAGAAGAGAGAATAGTTCTCAACAGATCTGCCCGTTCTCTATTGAGCACAACTGCAATCTGAGGTCTGAAGATCGCTATCTGCCTGGCAAGAAGGTTGACATTGTTTGCAGCAGCAAGCACTGTGACATCAAAACGGTCAGGGTGCATAGCTGCAATCTCAAGAGCATTTCTGCCAATCGAACCTGTAGAACCGAGTATGGATAACCTTTTCATATAATGAAGAACCTGAACAGATACGCCACAGGCGCTGCAAAAATAAGTCCATCAATTCTATCGAGTACCCCTCCATGTCCTGGCAGTATTGTGCCAGAATCTTTGATACCCCCAGCCCGTTTCAGGGCAGATTCAAAGAGATCCCCAAGCTGACCAGAAGCAGCAGCCACAATGGAAAAGAGGATGGCCACTGGAAATGAGATCCCATCAATAAAGATCAGTGAGTATATAAGCCCGATAACAGTTGCAGCCCCGAGACCACCAAGAGCACCCTCAACGGTCTTTTTGGGGCTTACATGCTTTGCAAGGGGATGTCTTCCAAAGTGAGAACCCACATAGTAGGCTCCTGTGTCACTCACTCCGATAATAATCCACAAGCAGAGAACCCAGTGTGCGCCATTATCACCATTTCTGAGTAAAACCAGAAATGAGAGAAACAGAGGAATATAAAAGACCCCCTGTATTTCTGCTGCCACAAAACGGAGAATGGAGGAGCCGGATCTGAATTTAAAAACTGCAACCAGTGACATGATCATCAGATTCAATGTAAGAAGGAGCAGCACCATTGAGATGGAGCCGATGTGGGCAGCAGCGACAATGGCTGTGCAGAAAAGATAGGCTATCCCCTGCACTGTCCGCGGAATTGAGGCTTGAGCTTCACTATCTTCCAATCTGATCAATCCGTCTGCTCTGGTAGAGTCATGATCAGATGGTTGTGCCTCTGACGAGATGGTATGGTGAAGATTTTTCTGAAGGGTAACCTTTGAGAGAGGAGAGATGATCTTAAAATATTCAGCCATCCCTGCAAGGCAGAGAAGCAGTACAAGGAGCGTAAAAGCAAGGGGGGTGCCCTTAAGTAAAATCAGAAATAGCAGAGGGATTAGAACTAATGCTGTGATCCATCGTTTGAGGAGCATACAACCTTTCCAAATCTGCGGTCCCGATCCTGGTACTTCTTAACCATCCCGACAAACTCCTGTTCAGTAAAGTCAGGCCACAGAGTTTCAGTAAAAAAAAATTCAGCATAACCTGCCTGCCACAGGAGGAAATTACTCAGTCTCATCTCTCCACTGGTCCTTATAACCATATCCGGGTCAGGCAGATTTCTGGTATACAAGTGGCTGGCAATGGTCTCTTCAGTTATTTTACCAGGGGAGAGAACTCCTTTTCTCACTTTTGAAGCTATTTTGCGAACAGCATGGAGAATCTCCTCCCTCCCGCCATAGCTCAACGCAAGATTAAGACGCATCTTTCTGTTATGTGCAGTGTACAATATTGTGTCATCAAGTACCTGCTTCACATCATCAGGCAGCTTCTCTTTCTGCCCTATCATCTGAAGAGAGATCCCCTGTTTATGGAGAGTCTCCCTCTCTGATATTAAGAATCTCTTGAGCAGCAGCATCAGTGCTGCCACCTCTGCCTTTGGTCTTGCCCAGTTTTCAGTGGAAAAAGCATAGAGTGTGAGCACTTCAATCTCCAGCTTCCTGCATGCTGTCACTATGGAGCGGACTGTTTCAGAGCCCTTTTCATGGCCAACGACCCGATTCATCAACCGTTTTTTTGCCCATCTCCCATTACCATCCATAATAATAGCCACATGTCTTGGCAACCTGGAGGGATCAATACCATGGAGCTGATATATGGCAGACTGTTCGTTGCAGTTGTGTTGAGACTTTTCAACGCCAACTTCATTAGAGGCGTCACACTTCAAGGATCTCTTTCTCTTTGGCTGAATATATTTTGTCAATTTTTGTTATATAGTCGTCAGTCATATCCTGAATCTGTTTCTGCCCCTTGAAATTCTCATCTTCTGAAATATCTCCATCTTTCTGAAGAGACTTCAGGGTGTCATTAGCATCTCTGCGGATGTTTCTGACTGCAACCTTGGACTCCTCACATGTCTGGTGAGCGCTCTTTGCAATCTCTTTTCTCCGCTCTTCAGTCAGTGGTGGGATGGATATTCTGACAATCTTTCCATCACTTGACGGGGTCAATCCAAGGTTGGCCTTTAAAATACCCTTCTCAACCTCTTTAATGGCACTGACATCCCAGGGTTGAACAGTGATAAGTCGGCTCTCAGGCACTGCAATGGATGCCATCTGACTCAGAGGTGTGAGGGTTCCATAATAATCTACTTTTACACCGTCAAGAATTGAAACTGAGGCCCTGCCAGTACGGACACGGGTCATCTCCTTTTCAAGATTCTTGACAGACTTCTCCATCTTATCCTTAGTCTCCTGGAAAACTTCCTTTATCATAAAAATGGTCTCCTATATTTCATGCTTGGTAGTTGCAGTCCAATCTGCCATGGTGGCTACAGTGGCTAACTGTTGTATATTCTGGTTCCAACATCTCTGCCACAAACTGCACCCATGATATTGCCCTTCTGATGCAGATCAAAGACCTGCAGCGGCAGGTTATTATCCATTGCAAGTGAGATTGCTGTCATATCCATAACATGGAGCTGCCGTTCAAGTACTTTCATGTATGAGATCTCCTTTATGAAGATAGCATCACTGTGAATGACCGGATCTTTGTCATAAACGCCATCCACCTTGGTGGCCTTGAACAGAATCTGTGCATTCATCTCCTTGGCTCTCAGCACTGC
>Ga0209800_10003502_pt1 | contig 12419 bp, 8 predicted proteins | sample Higcelweek8metaG_FD_187174 | JGI IMG/M metagenome (GOLD analysis project Ga0209800, IMG submission 187174) | Freshwater pond sediment microbial communities from the University of Edinburgh, under environmental carbon perturbations - High... | ecosystem: Environmental > Aquatic > Freshwater >... | reverse complement strand
CGAAAAATCGTCGGGAGGCGCGCCGGCCTGGCAATCCATGTGATAAAGATGCGGGCTCAGCCATGCATCCACGCTGTTGCGGAAAATTCCAATCGGGATATCACCTTTTAGAACTACACCTTTCGACCGGGCATATTCAGCTGCTTGCAGTAACTGCTTAAAAGCATGATATTGAATAAAATAATGTACCGCAATATCGTCGAAATGTGCCGAATTTTTATCAGTTAAAACTGCCAGCAACTCTGCAGATGGTTTACTGTAAATACCCCAGCGGCTGAAATCGGGCGTATTAAAAAGATCGCGCAGATAAGAAAAGGCAGCATAAGGTCTGAGCCAGTGGTCATTTGCTTCGAAAAACGAAAGAAATGCCGGATCATTGAGAAACTGGTGTTTACTCTGATCGTAAAAGAGTTTGAAAAACCTTGATTTGAGAGCCATAACAGCCTCGTAATCAATTTTTTTGAGCGAATTCAAGTACTTGCCCTGCGCTTCTATAATCTGCTGGTTTATATCGGAATCCAACTTTCCGATTTCCAAAAGATTGATATAAATCGGATGCATGGCATATACCGAAATGGCGGCATATGGATACGAATCCTGCCAGGTATGTTTGGCCACCGTATCATTAACAGGCAAAATCTGAATCATACGGATTCCGGTTTCATTTGCCCAATCGACAAGCAATTTCAGGTCAGTGAATTCGCCTACACCAAACCCATTGCCGCGCCGCAGCGAAAACACCGGGATAGCAACGCCAACACCTTTCCAGGGATATTGTGGAAATTCAAATTTCTCGTCGCCGATCTCGATTACATCCGGAATTTGTCCTTCCGGAAGACTTACAATTCTGTCAAACGATTTCTCCCAAAATTCAGTTTTCCCTTTTTCGCTTTGAATCAAATATTTATAGTGAACAGGAAACTCGGAAATGTTAACTACCACTTCGCCGCTCCATTGCGGATGATCAGGATTGCCAAGGGAAACAGCCTTCTTATCAACCCAGTTCCCCAGGTTTGCGGCACTTCCGCTCACAGCTACTTTATGCCCAGGTTTGATCCGGACCACATTTGGCTTGAAACGAAGAATAACAATACCTTCACTCTCAGCAGGTTTCGCTGAGGGAGCTTTAAATAATTTTCCAGGTTTGAGGATGGCATTTAAAAATGCTGACGAATGCAAAGCGAAATCAGGATCCGACATCGACCTCCACCTGTCGGATAGTATAATGAGGGAGACTTTCCTTTTTTCAGATTTAAAAACACGGTGAGGGCCCCATTCTTCAATGTTGGTTTTGAAGTTGTCGTCTTTCACAAAATACCGGTAGCTGAAGCCTGTCCCATCAGGAATCTCAACCTGATAAACCCAAAGGCCTGTCAGCATATTTTGCAGTGACATTAGCTTGGCGCTGTGTATTTTCCCTTCGCCCAAAGCAAGCAACGACCCTGTGATCATCAATTGTTGACCCGGGAATGTTTTAAATTCGATCTGAAACTGAACCAGCATAATAACAACTATTTATGAGGGATTGAAAATAGTAATTTTATCTGAAACAGAATTCATTCTTAAATCTTTTTTACTTTCGTTTAAAATCACATATGCCGCATAAATAAACATCCCATGATCATTCTTTCGAAAAACAACCATCCGGTACTTCTGAGCAAACTTACGCCAGAAGATTATAATCCATTGGCAACCTATTTACAGAGTTTGAGCGAAGAAACAAAAAGACGATTCGGCCCTCATCCATTTGATTTACTGTCAATTAATAGATTTTATGAAAGTCAGAATCAAAATACGGGTTACATTGCCCGTGATAACGAAACGCAGGAAATTATTGCCTATTCAATTGTAAAAGCCGGTTACCTCGAACACGATAGTTACAGGTTGCAATCCTATGGTTTACATCTCAGCCATGAAACCGACTGTACTTTTGCGCCTTCAGTTGCTGATGCTTGGCAAAGCCAGCGAATCGGGAATAGTTTATTCCTTTTTATTTTAAAAAATCTGCAATCATCAGGCATAAAAAGGATTATCCTTTGGGGTGGCGTTCAGAGCGATAATGAGAAAGCCGTTCAGTTTTATAAAAAGCATGGATTCAGGATACTTGGCGGGTTTGAGTATAATGGTCCGAATTACGATATGATTATGGATATTCCATCAGATTATGAAATAATGTGATTGCGCGAATGTGGGTATTTCATTTAAAGTTGGCAATAAAGGCGAGTCCAGAAACCGAAAGAGCTTGATTATTAATACGTAACAAACAAATATTTTAAAATGCCGGAATTAGGTTACCTTTGCAAAAAATTACATATCCGGTAAGCTTATCAGTTGTGATTCAGGGTTTAATACCTGAACATGTTACAAAAGCAGACATATACCGGGCAAAGCAAAATTATCAGATGGGAAATATTTTAGCCATTGTTGGCCGTCCTAATGTTGGGAAGAGCACTTTTTTTAACCGCCTCACAGGCTCACTTGATGCCATTGTTGATCCAACAAGCGGCGTTACACGCGACCGCCATTACGGGCATAGCGACTGGAACGGGATTGAGTTTTCGGTAATTGATACCGGAGGCATTGTGATGGGCGGCGATGATGTATTTGAACACGAAATTATTAAACAGGTAGAACTGGCCATTGAGGAATCGGATGTGATACTTTTTATGGTGGATGCTCACGACGGCCTCACCCCTCTTGATAAAGATGTTGCAATCCTGTTACGACGATCGCCCAAGAAAGCATTCCTGGTTGTAAATAAAATTGACAGTCCTGACAAGTTTCATGAAACTTCCGATTTCTATAGCCTTGGATTTAAAGATATTTTTGGTATTTCGTCAGTAAATGGCGGCGGCACAGGCGATTTGCTCGACGAAGTTGTTAAGGAATTCGATAAAGATAAACCCGAAACCTTACCCGATCTGCCACGGTTCACCGTTGTTGGTCGCCCTAACGTAGGCAAATCGTCATTTGTAAATGCTTTGTTAGGTGTTGAACGGAATATAGTTACTCCAGTTGCAGGCACTACCCGCGACAGTATTTTTACGCGCTATAATTCGTTCGGTTTCGATTTTCTGCTTATTGATACAGCAGGCTTGCGCAAAAAAGCCAAAGTATCCGAAAACATAGAGTTTTATTCCGTAATGCGTTCCATCCGGGCCATCGAAAGCAGCGATGTAATTTTCCTGATGATTGATGCCACGCAAGGCTGGGAATCGCAGGATATGAATATTTTTAAACTGGCACAAAACAATCACAAAGGTGTTGTAATTATTGTCAACAAGTGGGATCTTGTTGAAAAAGACACACATACGCATAAACATTACGAGGAAGCCATCCGTAAAAATATTGCTCCATTCAGCGATGTGCCGATCATTTTTACATCGGTATTAACCAAACAACGTATCCACAAAGCGCTTGAAGAAGCAACCGCAGTGTATCAAAACCGCCGCAAACGGATTCCTACCCGTAAGTTAAACGATGTACTGTTACCAATTTTCGCAGGCACTCCACCTCCTTTTATAAAAGGCAAAGAAGTGAAAATCAAATATATAACTCAGATAAAAACACCTTATCCGACTTTTGTAATTTTCTGCAACCTGCCGCAATACGTTAAAGATCCATATAAACGGTATGCCGAAAACCGCATCCGTGAAGAATTTAATTTTACAGGAGTGCCGATGGAAGTGTATTTCAGGAAGAAATAAAAATTTGGAATGTGAGGTATGAAATGTCGGATGTGAAATATTAAATAAATTACAATCCAGAAATCTCACCACTTTGGCTAGAATGTAAAATCACAAAAATCAAATAAAAATTGAGTTTGCCGGAGAGCCCAATCGCCCCTCGCCTTGTCGCCCTTTCTCCCCCTCAATCATTCTTTCCCGGCACCAATCGTTAATTAACTAAATGGAAAACGAATCTTCATTACGTATCGATAAATGGCTATGGGAAGTGCGGTTGTTCAAATCGCGCAGCCTGGCTACGGATGCATGCAAAGCCGGAAAGGTAAAAATGGATGGCAGCAATGTGAAAGCTTCGAAAGAAATTAAAATAGGCGACACAATTACAGTTAGCCTCAATCCGCTGTTCAAAACTATCCGGGTAAAGCAGTTCCCTAAAAGCAGGGTGAATGCAAAACTTGTCCCTGATTTCATGGAAGATCTCACTTCTCAGACTGAATACGACAGGGTAAAAATGATAAACGACACCAACAGCGAATACCGCGACCGTGGTGCCGGCAGGCCAACCAAAAAATCAAGACGGGTTATCGACCAGCTAAAAAACAGTAAAGATTCGTGGTGATTTCCAGTGCTGCGATTTGTGTAAGCACTCACGAAACAATATTCTCATAACTGAAACTGCCGGGTAAAACCCGGCAGTTTGATTTTAATAAGAAACTATAACCTTACTATCCTATCTTGTTTTAACGAGTTTACGAGTAATTACAGTACCTTCAGCAGTAATTATCCTTAAAGTATAAACTCCTTCGGGTAGTCGGCTGGCTGGTATCAGAATTATAGTTTCACCGGATGAGAATGCTTCACTCTTTGAGTAAATCATCTGGCCGGTCATTGAATAAAGCTCAACCGAAACACTTGATGGGCTGCTCAGCCTGACCGTGATCTGAGCATCAGTTTTCGCAGGATTAGGATAGATAACACCTGCGTCCAACGATACAATCTTGTCGGGATTACCGAGAATACTGTTACCACTCAGAGTAAGCATTACCACAGAGGCAGGACTGCTTTCCGAAATATTAACAAGAATCGTCTCTGTTTCGCATCCGGCCATTTCGGCATACAGGTAATAGGTACCGAAAGCCAGTTGTGAGAAATCAAAGTTACCTGAAGGATCAACCTGGCTGTAAAGAATTGTATTTCCGTTCTGATCTTTCAGCAGCATAGTAATTTTATCAATCAGGGATGCACTGAAATCGCCCTGGGTTATTTGTCCGCCAATTGATCCAATACCTGCAGTAAAACCATCGCTTTCAATCAGGTTAATGTTGTACGGAATATTCTGGGTACCGGTAACAGGTTGCACGGTGGTAGCATTCTGCCAGTTAAGTGTATTACCGTAATAGGTTGGCAGATATCCGTTTTCGAAAGGTATTGCATAGATTACATAGTTTCCAAGAGGAACCATCGGGAAATAATAGACTCCTGATGAATCGATAGTAGAAATATCAACGAAAGGAACAAAAGTATTGTTTGTATCAACCGAGAAAAGAAGCACCATTCCCTGAGTTGCTGGGAAATTACCAGCGAAAACCTGCCCGTAAAACTGGCCCCAGACTACTGTATCGCCTATTGATACTATGTTTGTTGATGTGTATGCACATCCATTTATTGCTGTTGTTGAAAGAGTTACAAAATAGGTTCCCGGGGCATTATACTCGTGTATTACGTTCTGACCAGTTCCAGTATTGTTATCGCCAAAATCCCAGGAATAAATACCTTCCAAGCCATTAAGGATATACCCTTCGAAATTCACAGAATTGCCTATCTGACTAAATGTAAAGTAGTTAACGCAGGTTGTAACCGAACTAACATTTACTGTGCCACACCATACACTCTGACAATCAACTCCTGAAATTGTAAGACAAACTGTATATGTACCTGGTGCACTATAAACATGCGATGGATTTTGCAGACTGATGGTTGCAGTGCCATCTCCAAAATCCCAGGACCAGCTTGTTGGATTCCCGAGAGAAAGATCAATAAAGTTGATATGATGACCTGATCCGGTCGAATCGGGCATATGTGTAAACTGAGCCTGGCATCCCGTTAAGGAATCATATACTGCCACCGTTTCGCAGTAGGTTGAATTGCAATATCCATAATCGCCTTGTATAGTCAAACATACATTATAAAACCCGGGTGACTGGTAAGTATGTGAAACATTGGGATTATTTGGAGAAGCAACCGTTTGCGTTGTTCCATCACCGAAATCCCAGGTCCAGGTCCAGATATCACCTTGCGACTGATCAACAAAGTTCATGGTTAGCAAGGAATTTGGTGCAGGAAGAGCGTCGAAATCAGCCTGGCAGCCTGTGTTCGGGCCAACTACAACTGTCATACAAATAGTATCAGAACAATTATTTCCTGAAATTATCAAACAGGCATTATATGTCCCCACAGCTGTGTATTGATGCGTTGGATTCTGGACAGTTGTTGTATTCATCAGACCTGATGCTGGATCGCCAAAATCCCAATACCATTGTGTTGGATTGCCTAACGAAAGATCCACAAATTTTACGAAATTAGGTAAACTGCTTACTGAATCCGGGAAATATGTAAAATTTGCCTGACATCCCGCGTTCTGTCCAACAACTACTGGGAAACAGAACATGTCAGAGCAATTCGGTCCGGATATGGCAAGGCAAACATTATACGTTCCAGCTTCACCGAAAGTAAAGATTGGATTCTGCGAAGTACCGATACCGACCGTTCCGGAAGTAGGGTCGTTGTAAAACCAGTTCCATGTAATTGAATATGCCGAAATGGATTGATCAATAAATTGAACTGTAAGTGGCGAAGTACCCGGAATTGAATTATACGAGAAATTAGCCTGACATTGCGAAATGGAATCTGGTATAACAATCTGCATGCAATAAGTGTCACTGCATAACGAATCTGATGAAATTACAGTCAGACATGCAGTGTAAGTCCCACTATATGCATACTGATGGGCTAAATCAGGATTTTCAGGATTATAAATAGTAGTAGTTACACCATCACCAAAATCCCAAGTATAAACACCGATGTTAGTTGTTGATTGATTGTAATAAGAGAAATAGACAAGTCGGGAAGTATCATTATCAAGGTATGATGTGTAGTAAGCATTGCAGTCTCCGGTAGCCGAATCTGGTATATAAATCGTTTTAATTTCCTGATCCCAGCAGGAACTCCCAGGCTCCCCAATTATCAGATAAACATCATAATAGCCCGGATTCTGATAGGTATGCACAGGATTTGCAAGATTTGATCCGAATCCGTCGCCAAAAATCCATGTCCGGAGCGAGTCCTGCCCTACTGATTGATCCAGAAATTGAAGAGAAAGCGGTCCGATAGAAGAATATGCAAAGTCCGCCTGGCATGCAGCAGGGGGAACAGAACATATCCAGAAGTTACAAACTATTGTAGTATTGTATTCAGGGTAATTATAGATTTGTACCTGCTGTGACTGCTGACAGTCGAGTGTTGATACATGAACAATTCCGCTGCTGTCACCCGGATAAGAAGGAAGAGAAGCATAAAAAAATCCGTTAAAATCAGTATAGGCTTCAACATAATAATAAGGCCCGTAAGCTGAATCAGATTGAACAACAACTGAATGGTTGACCACCGGAAGGCCGGTATCGATATTATTTACGTATCCGGCTATTCCTGTCTGCGACCATGCAAATGGGGTGATGGCAAACAGCAACAAAACTAAGAGTGCATTTCGCTTATTCATAAGTGATTATTTTAAAAATTATTGACTGGTTAGGCACAATAAATCCTGGTTAGATTACACATGTTAAACAAGGATCTTTCAGAAAGTTGCCTGCGAACTTAAAATTTTAATTTGATTGACGATCGCAATGCCGGAATAACTTCTTGTTGTGCAGGGGAAGCAGATGTTTTGTCAGGATTGAGAAGATATTTTATATGCGGCTCTATTTCAAAAACTATACGCTTATTCAAGTTATACGCTGCCGAAATATTTGCCATAAACCAGAAATTATTGCGGGCATAAGCATCAGGCAATTGATTAATACCAACGAGTTTGTTTTGTCCTGAGTTATATTCATACTCAGCCACAGTATTTGATTTCAGATAAAACAGCATTTCAACACCGATTTTCAAGCCTACGACAAATTTGCCACGTTGAATAATATCAAATCCTGCCATTACAGGAATCCGGAGATGGTTGTACTTCATTTCTTCCTGATAGGTGTCAAGTTTCAGCACACTGTCCCAAACTTTTGATTCACTCATATAATATGTCGGAACGAGGTTATAACGCTTTTGATCGTAGGCAAAAGTAATTGAATCCAGTTTCTGGTAGCTGCCGAGGTAATCGTTGTATCCAACCTCGTAATTGCTGTAAGCAATTGAAGACGTAACCCCTAATCCCGAAGTCAGAGAAAATCTGCCGTATATAATTTTCCCTTCTAACCCAAGAGAGTGCACCAAAGTGTTTCCGTCATTTTTAGGATTCCAGTCGAGACTGTAATGTAAAAATGGGGTAAAACCGAAAGCAGGAGGAGATTTTGGCAACAGAGGCAGCGGCTTTCCCTGATCCGAATGGTCGGGAATATCAGTTAAATCTTCTTCCAACTCAGTGGTATCTTTTAAATTGAAAATGCTATCAGTCTGAGCTTCAACTGCAGTTAAATGATGCTTCCCATCAGTATAATCCGTTTCATTAACTCCTGCTGCTGTGCTTGAAATTACTGAAAGCACTACTTTCTTTTCTTGTAAGGCAATTTCTTCATTTGCAACAACTGTACTTTTAAAAACCGGATTTGAAAATGTTTCTATCTGCTTCGAAATATGCTCTTCTTTGTTTGTTGAATTTACTTTTGTTTCACTTTCCTTACTAAATTTAAATGCCGGTTTTGATTGAGTTATCGATTGTGGAACTTCCGAATTGGATTGGGTTTCTGTTTTATCAGGTGTTGATGCGTTTATTTCCGGAGCAGAATTATCTGAACTCAAAGCAGGAGTTTTTGTTTCGGTTGCAGTGGGAGCAGGAGCAACTTCATTATTGAAAAACCCAAAGTACAGGACTACCGAAGCTGACAGTATAACCGCAGCAGCAAGCATATTTTGCCAGCGAAAGATACTTTGCCATATGCCGGTTGCAGCTGGCGCAGCTTCATCCAAAAACCGGCCCCGGGCGGCTTCGGATGGTGTTATCCTAAGATCCTGCAACGATTTCCTGAAAAAATCATCAACAGAATTTGTATCCTTTTTCATTGTTGCTTCTTTTTAAACATCTTAAATTGATTTCCTCATTCTCCTGTACACCTGATAATTGACCGTATTTTTCAGAATTCCGATTCAATCATTTGTTTATCAACTTTTTCTAAAATTTTTCGCTTTAGAATCGACCGTGCTTTAAACAACTGCGATTTTGAAGTATTCTCGGTACAGTTTAGTTCTGATGCAATTTCCTTATGCGAAAACTCTTCGAAAACAAACATATTAAATACCGTCCGATAGCCATCGGGCAACTCACAAATCATTTGAAGGATAATGTCTTTAGTGAGAAATTCACCCATTTTCAGAAATGAATCATCGGCAGTTTGCTCTTCCTGCAAATCTTCAACCATCGGATTTACAGAAACCAGTAAATTGGTTTTTGTTTTACTTCGGATGAAATTAAGGGCAGTGTTCACAGTGATCCGTTTCAGCCACCCTTCGAAAGAGCTGTTTGGCCGCTCGTCAAACGAGTTAATCCCTGAAAGAATCTTAATGAAAGCATCATGGAGCACATCTTCAGCATCCAACCTGTTAGCACAGTATCGCAGGCTAAGTCCCATCAAAACAGGAGCATAACGGTTGTGCAGCTCTTCCAAAGCCTTACGGTTTCGTTTCTTAACTTCGTGTATCAATGCTTTTTCCGATAACATCTGCCAATATTACACAAAGACAAACACTGTTAGGCTAAATAGTTGCCTGATTTTTTTATAAATTTTATTCCCACAGAAAAGGAAGGGCGACAAGGCGAGGGGTGACAAAGCGAAGGACGACAAGGCGAGGGGCGACAAGGCGATGTGTTTGGGTATCTGGAATTTGGAATTTAGGAGGTAGGAGGTATGATTGGGTTTTACTATTCCCTTATTTCTATTTACTATTTCCTTGATCCGATTTGGATTTTGGTTTTTGGAATTTGGAACTTGGTCTTTGGAACTTGGAATTTACTATTATTCCACCATCAACACCAATCCCTTCAAATATTCACCTTCCTGGTGAAAAATATTTACAGGATGATCAGCTGGCTGCGAGAGATGCTGAATAATACGAACCTGGCGGCCAGCATCAACGGCAGCAGCGGTAACTGCTGATGTAAAAGTTTGCCTGTCAACAACCTGGGAGCATGAAAATGTAAAGAGAATTCCGCCGCTTTTAATTTTTGAGAGCGCCATAGCATTAATTATGCGGTATCCTTTAAGAGCCTGACTTCGCGAAGCCACATTTTTTGCATAAGCAGGGGGATCGAGCACGATCAGGTCGTATTTATCTTGATCCATGGTTTCCATATATTTCCGGGCATCGGCGGTAATACATTCATATTCAGACGAATCGAATCCATTCAGGTTCATATTTCCTTCAGCAATGGAAATGGCCGAAGCGGAGCTGTCAACAGTATGCACAATTTTTGCACCTGCTTTGGCGGCGTAAACAGAAAAACCGCCAGTGTATCCAAACATATTCAACACATGACGTCCTGCGGCAAAACGGGCAATCAGTTCACGGTTTTCGCGCTGATCGAGAAAAAAACCTGTTTTCTGTCCGCTTACTGCATTTACATGAAACCGGTGTCCGTTTTCGAGCACATCGCATTCGCCGGTTTCTCCTGCAAGGAAACCATCGCTCACATTGCGGCCTGTCATTTTCCTGATGGATTCAGCACTCTTGTCATAAACGCTCGTTATTTTTCCTTCACTCACCTTAATTATTGCATCAGCCAGCAGTTGCCGGATATCGTGCATTCCCGTCGAATGGGCCTGCAAAACAGCCATTGAATCATAAACGTCAACAATAAGTCCGGGCATATTATCACCCTCGTTGTGCACAAGGCGATAGGCATTTGTTAGCGGATTATCGATTAGTCCAATTGATTTCCGGACCCTCCATGCTTCCTGAATTTTTGAAAGCCAGAATTCTTTTCCAATCTCCTGCTTTTTAAAAGTAAAAAGTTTTACCGCCAACGATCCCGGCATACAATGACCGGTTGCCAGGTAATCGCCTGAGGATGCATAACACTCAACAATATCTCCTTCGGCTGGTTTCCCGACGGTTTTAAGGATAGCGCCTGAAAAGATCCAGGGGTGAAAACGCAGTACAGGCATTTCTTTGCCTGGTTTCAGGATGATTTGAGGATAACTTGTCATAAATAAAGGTAAGCTGACAAAGGTACGCAAAATGAGAACGGAAAGATTGAAGTGGTATTTTGGAAAGATTTTGGATATCCAATAACTCCCTCTGCTTGTCTTTTGAAAAAGAGGATCATATTTCTTGCATGATCAGAAAATTGGGTTCCAGTCCAAATTAGTATCAGGGTATCTGCTGATCCATTCAGGGAATTTTTCGTAAGCCTTAAAATTTAATTTCGGTAATTAAACAGTTCTCAGGACTTATATTAGAAATGTCAATTAAAAGGCACCAAAAACACTGCAATTAAACTTCCTTCAAACATGGCTAATACTTTTTAAAAATAAAATTTATTTTCATACAATTGATTGTACCTTTGTGCGTTATTTAACATTAACCAAAAATAAGTTATGAAAAAATTATTCCTATTAATGCTCATTCCGGCCATGTTGATGACCATGAGCTGCAACAAAATGAAAGAGGAGAATGCAAGGCTTAAAGCCAAGAACGACAGCCTGTTAGCATTGGGATTCCAAAAGGATACCACAGTTATGGAATTTGTTCGTGCTTTTAACGAAATTCAATCGAACCTCGACTCCATTAAACTGAAAGAAAATATCATAAGCCAGAATACAAGCGGAGGCTCTGAAGTGCAGACGAGCGCGCGCGAACAGATTACTGGCGACATTAACGCGATTTACCTGATGTTACAGAAAAACCGCGAAATGGTTGCTTCATTACGCGCCAAATTAAAAAATTCAGAAGCAGGATTGAAAGGTGCTAATGTCAAAATTTCGGAACTGGAAACCATGATCGACAACCTCACCAAATCAATCGAAGCTAAGGATGCTGAAATTGCTGAGTTGAAAGATCAGTTAGGCAAAATGAACATAAAAGTTCAGGATTTAGGAAATCAGGTTACAAATCTGAGCACAAACGTTGACAATCTGAGTGCCGAAAACAAAGCAAAACAGCAGGCAATAGAAGAAAAAACCGCTGCTCTAAATACCGCTTATTATGTTGTTGGTACAACTAAGGAACTGAAAGAAAAGAAGATTATTGACAAATCAGGTGGATTTATTGGCATAGGCCGAGCCAAAACCGTTACCGAAGATTTTGACAAAACGTATTTCACCAAAGCAGATATTACCATTCTGAACGAAATACCTGTTAACAAGAAAAAAGCTGTGTTGCTTACAAACCATCCTGCCGGATCGTATAAATTCGAAGGCGAAGGCAAAAAATCAGTTGACAAACTTGTTATCCTGAATTACACCGATTTCTGGAGCAGAAGCAAATACCTGGTTATTGTTGCTGACTAAGAAAATT
>Ga0209800_10003498_pt1 | contig 12434 bp, 14 predicted proteins | sample Higcelweek8metaG_FD_187174 | JGI IMG/M metagenome (GOLD analysis project Ga0209800, IMG submission 187174) | Freshwater pond sediment microbial communities from the University of Edinburgh, under environmental carbon perturbations - High... | ecosystem: Environmental > Aquatic > Freshwater >... | reverse complement strand
TGGGGGGCATGTTTTGCCTAGTTGCGCAGCAAATTGTCAAACAGATCAGGAATAACAAGGCGATAGAGAGCCGCTGGCATGGCATAGGGGTTGCATAGTCTTAGGAAGACCCCCACGGGTTTAGTTTAGGGGATGGCCAAGCTATGACGATCAAAGAAAAGATGAAGCCTTATATGCGCGCGCCGCTTTTGAGCGTTGCGGCCATTGCTGCGCTTGTTTTTGTTTCGCTGGCTTGGGGCGCGGGGCATGTGTTTGCGTTTTTTAGTCTCGAAGGTTTGCTCATCGTGGGTGGCGGCGTCGTGGGCGCGGCGTTTATGAGTTATGAGACGGCGGATGTGCGCAAAGCGCTCGACGCGATTGTGCGCATGTTCAAAGAATCCAAAAACGAAGAAGAAGATTTGCGCAGCGACATGATGGCCATCATCTATTGCGCCCGCTTGCTGCGCGAAAAAGGCATGCGGAATTTGGAAACCATCATCGCACAAAGCGGTCTGCATGATCCGTTCGTCAAATATGGGTTCAATATGGCTGTGAGCGAATATTCGTCTGACGACGTTCGCGCCATGATGGAGACGGCGGCAAGCTCGTGCTATGAGCGCGATTCCGTTCCCGTCGATGTGCTGCACGCGATGGCGAGCCACGCGCCCGCGTTTGGTATGATCGGTACGCTGGTCGGCATGGTCGCGATGCTGAGCCATTTGGACGGCGATATGACGTTGATCGGCTCAAGCCTTGCGGTTTCATTCCTTTCCACGCTTTATGGCGTGCTTTCGGCGCGGCTGATTTATATGCCTGCGGCGGCCAAGTTGCAGCAAGAGGTTGATGCGCAGCGATTTCGCCAGCACTTGATTACCGAAGGCATGGCGATGCTCATTGATAATAAAACGCCGATGTTCATTCAAGATCGGCTCAACAGTTTCTTGCGGCTTGAAACGCAAAATTATGTGGATGTGCTCGGCGCGCAAACGCCTGTGCCGCCCATGCGTATGGCGAGCGCAGCATGAGAGCGCACACAACCGCCAGGCGTGTTCGGCAAACAGCCCATCTCGACGATTGGCTGATGACGTATGCCGATATGATTACATTGCTGCTTTGCTTTTTCGCGTTGTTTCTTTCCTTGTCTGTCACGGCGGCGAAAAGCGCACGTGAGCATGAAGCGCATGCGCAAATGCTGCTAGCGCAAGTTGAAGCGGTGCAAGCGGCCAAGCCCGAAGAGCCCAAACCACAAGAAGTTCCTGCTCCCGATCAAACGCAGCCGTCCTCTTTTGAAACGCGGCAATCTGCACTTCTCGAGACGGTACCTCCTGCGGCGCAAGAGGCGACGTCTGCGGTTAAGGATGAAGCGCCTAAGAGTGAAGCGCAAAGCCAGCCCGCACTCATCGAAATGCCTCAAGGCCAAAAAGGCCAAGCCGCGTTCGAACAAAAGGGCGATCGCCTCACCACGGTTGAAATGGACAGCGCGACCTTTTTCGATAGCGGATCCTCCACGCTCAGCGTGAAGGGTCGTGAGGTTTTGCACGGCGTCGCGGAAAAAATCGCGGGCGAAGCCTATAAGGATTATCAAATCACGGTTGAAGGCCACACGGACGACACGCCAATCAACACGCTGCAATTTCCTTCGAACTGGGAGCTTTCAACGGCGCGCGCTTCGGCGGTTGTGCATTTCTTTTTAGAGCAGGGGCTCGCCGCCTCGCGGCTTCGTGCGGCGGGCTATGCCGATACGTTCCCCAAAGTGCCCAACCGCGATGAGGCGGACAACCCTTTACCTGCCAACCAAGCGCAAAACCGCCGTGTCGTTATCAAGCTTGAGCGCATCGAAAAACCGGGCGCTTAATCCAACGTGCGGCGATAGACCTTCATCGCGATGCCCGTCATGACAATCATAAAAAGCGCAAGCGGCCAAATGTTGGGCCAGAGGTCTATAAAGCCCGTTCCTTTAAGCAAAATGCCGCGAACGATGCGGATGTAATAAGTTGCAGGTAAAAGATTGCCAATCGTTTGCGCCCAGCCGGGCATGCCGCGAAAGGGGAACATAAAGCCGGAAAGAAGAATCGAAGGTAAAAACGGCAAAAAGGAAAGCTGCATGGCTTGCATTTGGTTTTGGGCGCCCGCCGAAACGGTAAAGCCCAAGGCTAAATTGCAAATGATAAAAAGACCCAAAATGGTGAAAAGCAAAGGTAAGCTGCCAAGAATGGGAACGGCAAAAAGAAATTTTGCGGCAAAAAGAATAATCGCAGATTGAAGATAGCCGATAAGAACATAAGGCGCGATTTTACCCGCCATAACTTCGATGGGGCGCACGGGCATGGAAAGCAGATTTTCCATCGTGCCGCGTTCGCGTTCGCGCGTTAAAGACAGGGCCGTCATCATCACGCCAGTCATGGTTAGAACGATGCCCATTAAGCCGGGGACGATGTTGTAACGTGAAAACCCTTCTGGGTTGTAAAGCTTGTGTACGGTCACGGTGAAGGGATCGTCTTCAGGTTTCAATCCGGCGAGAGGGCCGGTCAGCTCGTGCGCCATCACCGTGGTGACCATGCCCGAAAGGGCGCTTAAGGCGCCCGCAGACGCTGTTGGATCTGTTGCATCGGCTTCGATAAGAATCGTTGGCTTCTCCTGGCGGCCAAGATCGCGTGAAAACGTTTGTGGTATGGTGACGACAAATTGCACAAGACCTTCTTGCAAAAGCCTATGCGCGTCTTGTTCGCTCTCGGTTTCATGATCGATCAAAAAATAGTCCGTGTTCTTGAGCCCCGCGATAAAGGCGCGGGCAATCGGGCTATGATCTTGCGTTAAAATGGCTGTCGGCATGTGCTTGGGGTCGGTGTTGATAGCGTAACCGAACAGCAACAATTGCATGACGGGAATCATAATCATCATGGCAAGCGTCGCTTTATCGCGGCGAAGCTGGATGAGTTCTTTTTTTAAAATCGCGACGGTACGGCGCAAGGAAAAGCCTTCACGTTGGGTCATGACGATCCTTTCTCTCTGTTTTGCGTCATAAAGTGAATGAAGGCGTCTTCAAGCGAGGGTTCTGTTTTCTGCCACAGCCACCCGCCTTGTGCGCGAAACGGCGCCAGTGCGGAGTCAAGTTCGGCGGCGTTCGTGCCGCTGATATGCAGCGCCTCGCCAAAAGGCGCGACGGTTGTGACGGCTGGGTTGGTTTCAAGCTGTTGCATCAACCGGATAAGGTCGGGGCCGCGCGCCGTCCATGTGGTGAGCCCCGCGTGGGCAACCACTTCTTGCGCCGTGCCTTCGACAACAAGACGACCATAGGCGATATAGATGATGGCGTGGCAACGCTCGGCTTCATCCATGTAATGCGTGCTGACTAAAACCGTCAGGCCCTTGGCGGCGAGCTTATGAATCTCATCCCAAAAAGCGCGGCGGGCTTTAGGGTCAACGCCAGCTGTCGGTTCGTCAAGCAACAACAATTCCGGTTCATGCAAAATACAAGCAGCAAGGGCTAACCGTTGCTTCCAGCCGCCAGACAGGCTTCCGGCCAATTGTTTGGCGCGCGACGTAAGTTCTAAGTTTTCTAAAGCTTGCGCGACGCGTTTTTCTGGCTGATCGAGCGCGAACATTTCTGCGACAAAAGCGAGATTTTCGCGCACGCTCAGATCGTCCCAATAGCTAAATTTCTGCGTCATGTAGCCAACGCGCCGCTTGATGGCTTCGGCTTGCGTGCGCAAATCAAGACCAAGGCAGGTGCCTTCGCCCGCATCGGGCGTAAGCAACCCGCAGATCATGCGGATGGTCGTTGTTTTGCCGCTGCCGTTGGGGCCGAGAAAGCCATAGATCTTGCCGCGCGGCACGCGTAGGCTGATGGCGTCCACAACGGTTTTGTCGCCATAGCGTTTGGTTAGCCCCGAAACATCAATGGCAAGGGACGCTTCGCTCATGGCGCACGCAAGGCAATGTCGAGCGGAAGACCGGGCCGTAGCTGCGGGCTGAACTGTTCCGGTTTGGCCTCAATCATGAAAACCAATTTATCGCGTGAGCCCACGCTGTAAATGACTGGCGGCGTATATTCGCTTTGTGAAGAGATAAAGGTGATTTTGGCTGGGATCGGCGCGGTGCAGCCATCGCAGCTTAAGCTAAGCGTTTGGCCTGCAGCCAGTTGAGGAACGCGGGCTTGCGGGACAAAGAAGCGAATTTTGATATTCTCTGGCGGAAGCAGCCGCACAACCGCCGATCCTGCGGCAACATATTCGCCGGGCCGATAATAGGTTTCCTCAATGTATCCTGCAGCGGGAGCTGTGGGCGCGGCTTCGCTGAGTTGTTTTTGAATCTGAATCTGTTTTTGCTGCGCCATTGCAATGGTGGATTCTGCCGCGTGAAAGGCAGCTTTCTTTTCATCGAGATCCGCTTGGCTCGTTGCCCCGGTGGGATTGAGCAACACGGCGCGGTGATATTCGTTTTGAGCGGCTTCCAGCGCGGCCTTGGCTTGCGCCTCTTCCGCTGCGGCAGAGGCTAAAGCCGCTTTGAGCGTGGTGAGGTCGAGCGCAAACAACCGCGCGCCTTGCTTGACGCCTTGGCCACGCGTTACGGTTAAGGCGTCTAAAACGCCAGCCGTTGTGGGGGCGATCATCAAATAGTCGCCTTCGACATAGCCTTGATAGACAGGGTCTTCAGGTTGGCACCCGGCTAAAAACAGGACAAGCGCGGCAAGATAAAGTTTTTTCATAGGGCGCGTCCTTGGCCTTTGCGATAGGCGGTGAGAATAAAATCCGTGTGCGTGAGCACCGTGGCGATGATCTTTTCAACTTCTTTTTCACCATAATCGCGCCAGCCTAAGCGCCGCAAAGCGGCTTCGCGGTGCGTTTTAAAGATGACGACTTGCCCTAAGATGGCGTGCGCGGCCAAGGTGGCTTGCTCGCTGGGATAAGGCAGGTTTGCGCCTCGTGCGAGAAGCGCTGTCAGTATTTCATGCATGGGCCGCATGGTTTCTTCGTAGAAAACGCGAAAGCTTGCCGTAGGCTCCATCTGCTCGCGCAAAAAGATGCGGGCCATGGAAGGCGAAACTTTCCCCCCGACCAACAGGCGCACAAAACGGCTTAAGACGCGATGCGTGAGGATTTGGCTTTCCGTTTGTGACAAGCGCGGGCGCGCCAACGCTTCGCGCACAAGCTGCGCCTCTTCGGTCAGGTCTTTTTTGACGATGGCTGCGATGTGCGCCAAAACGGCGCGATACAGCCCTTCTTTGCTTTTAAAATAATAGGGAATGGCCGAGATGTTGGCCTTGGCTTCTTGTGTGATTTGACGCGTGCTCGCGCCTTCATAGCCGGAAAGGGCGAAGTGTTTAAGGGCGGCGGCTAAAAGCCGCGTTTCGGTCGGAAGGGGCATTTTGCTCATACCCGCAAGGGTACGCGCTTGACGTCCAAAAATCAATCAATCGATTGATTGAGGCAAAGTCTTAGAGCTTTGCCGTTGAGATTGCGAACGTGACCGCGCAATCGAGTCGTGCGGGCTGCCGCCTAAAATCGCGGCGCAAAAGCGGTTCAATGTCTTCGGGCAGGGCCGCAGGCTTTGCGATCCTAACCGTTCCCTCTCCATCGGCGAAATCAACTTTCTTCGTCGAAGCGGGGTAGAGCGTGACGTGCGTGAGGCCTTTATCGTCCGTGTGACGTGAAAGCGGCACGACAAAATTGTTTTCGCCCCAACCATACCCGGTCGTCTTTTTCTCGCCGCCAGTGTAAAGCGCGCCTTCGATCGTTTTGCCTTGAGCGGTTTGAAACGGCATCAAAGCGCCAAGCCGGAAGGGCCCCGGCGTTTGGCCATTAGCCAAATACAAAGGATGGGGCCCCGTGCGCTTGGGATGCGCTTCGAAATGCTTGTCGATGTGATAGGTGCAAAGTTGTTGACGCAGATCATAGGGAACAAACGTATCAAAGCATCGCGCACCGTCAAGCGAACCGCAATAGGCATCAAGAAAACGAATATGCGCGGTGTACACAACCTGCTTTTGCGTCAGGTCATTCGGGGCATAGCTTGGCACGAAAAAGGTTTGCCAAGCGTTTCCGCCCGTTTGCATCATAAGGGCATCGGCTTCAAATCCGCTCGTGTCCGTACAAATGGCCCCACTTGTGATGGCGGGCGGTAACGGAAAGCCCCTCATCGTTGCGACGTTGAGTAAGGCTTCGTTATTTGTCCGGTTTTTCAGTGAGAACAAATCTTGGTAGCGTAAAAAAAGTAAATGTCCCGCTTGCGCCGTGCTGAGCGCGGCGGCGCGGCCAAAGGGGATCTTGGCTGCGCCGTCAGCGTGTGGTGGACAGCCTATTTTGCGCGCGCCTTCGAAATCGTAGGCGGCCACGAGGTTTTTCGCCTTGGGCGCTGCGTCTTTGCGGAACGGGAGGAAAAGGCTTTCCTGCCCCGTGCTGAACAGATCGCCAGCTTGTTTTTTCTGCGTTTCAGGTGCAGGGATTGTACGCTCAAAACGCAAAGCTTTGAGAAGCGGAAAATCAAAAAGCGACGGCATCGTCACCATTCCTTTGGTAAGCGCTCGTTTCGTTCTGCTCTTCAAACCGCAGCGTGCAGTCAGGAAGAGAAAAGGCGAGGGCTAAAATAGAATCAGTCAATGTGGCAGAGGAGATCCTCTATGCGCCCCATTTCGGCCACAATCTCGCCTCTTTTTTAAAAAAAGCAAGAAGGATCTTTATCCGCCCTCTTTTGTGGGCGCGGAAGCTAATAACATTATATATTTCAACATGTTATTTTATTGCCACTGCGCGAGCGTTAATCTTTTACGCCTTAAACAACGCAAAATAGACGACATAAAGCCAGCTAAGCCAGCCATGGATGAGCATCCATAAGAGAGATTTATTAGCGGTATAAGACAGGATCATCGCGACCACAGCGCCATAGCTGATGCCGTATTTAATGATTGCCGGGCTGATAATGCGCACATGGCGTTCGATAACAGTCATCGAAGATATCCTTTTCAAGTGGCGAGGAACGTCCTGACCTCCTTTGTCAAGGCTGCCTCGCTTTATACAGATAAGATCGAAGGGGAGTCGTTTCAAGGGGAGGGCCCGCGACCGCGTAGGGCTTGCCCGGAGCGGCGCAAAAAAGAAGAGGTTTTTGGGGGAGATGCCGTCTGGGCCCCGGATCAAGTCCGGGGCACTCTTTTCGTAAGCTCGTTCCTCGCTAACGAAAAGATGTGGTTGGGGCGGGAGGGATCGAACCCCCGTGCGCGTAGGCGCACAGAAAAAAGGCGGAGGTTCGAGAAACGACTTGCGATGGTTGGGGCGGGAGGGATCGAACCTCCGCATGGTGGAATCAAAATCCACTGCCTTACCGCTTGGCTACGCCCCAATATTGTGCGCGAGACTTATAACTTTTCTGACCTGAAAAGCAATGCGCTTTCACGGTATTGGTCAGAAAGAGGCCGCACCATAGCTCGGCTTTCTTCGTAAATCAACATTCTTAAGTGCTTGTTAAACAAAGGTACACAGCTTTTTAAGATTCAGGGGTGTAGGGGTGGAGGGAAGAAAAAGCCGTTTTTTATAAGGGGAGGCCCCAAGATGCCCAAAACTGCCACACTTTTGGATCGCACCTTTGATGAAGGTGTCGCCTTGACGGTCGAGGCACGCAATTACATCGCCTATCATGAGCAAGGCGAGAAAAGGCAAACCGATCTGCCGCACTGCTTGCATGTGGGGTATCACCACACGCGCGTGTCGGCGCGGCTTATTCAGATTATGACATGGCTTTTGGCCATGAAGGCTTTGCTATCGGGTGAGATTTCGCCGGAGCAATTCGCTTCGCCCCAATATCAGTTGGCAGGCGGCGAGGAATGCGAAAGTGAGATGGGCCCTGATTTAGAAGAGTTGCCGCCCGGCTTGCGCAATCTTTTGGATCGGACGCAGATGCTTTATGCGCGCATTCTACGGCTTGATGCCATGGTGCGCGGGAAATTAGCCGCAGGTGAAGTGCCAAACTTTGGCATGATCCAAGGCATTCAGATCATCGATCCGCCAACGGATCCGATGGAATAAAGGCCCCAGATGGTATGAGACTCTTTGTGAGAAGGTTGATTTCAGTAAAAAAACGGCGGCCCGCAAAGGCCGCCGTTTTTGATTGTTTCGCTGAAGCGAAGCGTTACGCCTTTTTCTTCGGCGCGGCTTTCACGGTCTTGGCCGTGGTTGTCAGCTTGATCTTATCTTCCTTAGCGGGCGCGGCTGCGGCCACCGGGGTTTCATCACCCGAGGCTTCCGCTGTCTTGCCACCGAGGCCTGCAAAACGCTTGTTGAACTTCGCGAGCTGGCCGCCGCGATTGAGCGCGCGATGTTGGCCCGTCCATGCCGGATGCGTCTTGGCATCGATATCAAGCTGGATACGCTCGCCCGCTTTGCCATAGGTGCTACGGGTTTTGATTTCCGTCGCGTCGGTCATGACGACCGTAATATCGTGATAGTCGGGATGAATGTCTTGCTTCATTGTTGTTTCTTTCCGTGCGCGGCTGACGCGTTACCATAAAAATCCCACGCTTAACCGCGCCTCAGGCGCGAAAGCGGCAGGGGCCTTTTCTAGGAAACTGTTCGCCAAAAAGCAAGAAGGGATTCGCCTTTTCGTCGGATTGTTTAGAAAAACAAGCAAAAACAAGGGGTAAGGCGTGCCCCTCGCGAGAGGGAACGGTGCCGATGTTTAAAAAGATCATTCTATAACAACGAATTAACATGATATTAGCCTCTATGGTTTTAGAATGAGGGCATAAGAAAGACGTATTTTTAAAGTCCTTTTTGAGAATAAACATGCGGAATGATTATTCCCTTTTGAAAAAGACCACGCAGGCCCCGTCAAGGCAGGGATCTTCTGTGCCGCCGCCGATGCTTACGTCTGAGGGCGAGGTCAATACCGAGGCTTTGGCTCTGGTGCGAGCGACAAATGTTTTTCCTGAGATTACCGCCGATGGCACGGTTCATTTGGACACGGGGCTTAAAGAAAAACGGGCACTGAAAAGCGGCTTTCGCAACACGCTTCATTTTTCACTCAATCACCATGTTGAATCCCACGCGGCAGGGAATTGGAAGGCGTCGTCCATTGTTGTCGTTGCGCCGTTTGAGGATGCCTATAAAAACATGCAAGCCAAGACAGCGCGCCAAGGGTTAGCGGATCGCACGATGGAAGGCATCTCATTGGGCGCTCTTCATCCGGTCGATACATGGTTTGTGCTTGGTTATGAGGCCAAGCTTGCTTTGCCGAACGCCTCGGTTATTCTTCCTGAAACGAACGATCCCCGGATCAAAGACAAGTGGCCGAAATTGCGCGAAGGCGAGCTGTTCCGTATTGAGGGAAACCGTACGATCTATAAAAGCGCTGCTTACACGACAAACGATTTTATGACGGTTATGAAAGATACCTCGGCTTTAAAGGATCAAGGACGCTTAACACCCGCACAGATCCAAGGCATTGTAAAATGCGTGCATGAAGAACCGGGGGCGAAGCTTGGTGCTGTTCTGCGTCAGGCTGGGTACGATAGACCTGTGGTTGATTGTGTTTATCAAACGATGTTTACAAAGACGAAAGAAATGGCCACCGAAGCGACGCTTCGCGCTAAAGGATTCGAACCTAAACCTCAATGGAAAGCACAGGCGCATTCGTGGTCTGGCGATACGCCGCAATTTGAAAAGGCGCTTGAGGCAACGGCAACTTCATTGGGCGCTTGCTATGGAGCCGCGCAGTTTCATGCTTATACGCCCCATAGCCATCTTGAAGACCGGATTAACGAATTCATCGTGGCGCGAGCGAAAGATCCGACCCTTGTGCCGAGCTCGCTTAAACGTTACAAAAACGCCTACGGAACGGATTGCGAAGAAACTTATGCGTCGCGCATCCAAGAAGCTCTTAACAAGCCGGAAATTGATTCCAAGACGCAAATTGCCGCGCTTGAATATCTTAAAGACCGCTTCAATGTTCGTTGGACGTGGCAACAGGAAAAGGGGCGGTATAACGCGCAATTGACGGACCCACCCAAAGACCAAGCTTCGGCGCATCATGGCCACAAGTCTTTGCAGGCTAGGCCCCGATTTTCAGCGCCCGCTTGCAGGATTTGATCATAAGGGCTTGCCCAAACGGTTGCTTACATCTTCTCGCAAGCGAGAAGGGCTATGTTTTTGGGCCGGTTTTCCGTTCCTGTCGGCACCTGCAGCGAGGCATCGAACGACAGAAGCGAGGAGGCCCGAGAGGTTCCGTTGTAATCCATTGAGTAAGTGGTTGTGGAGGACGCAACGCTCATGGCCCCTGACGCGGAACGAATTTGCAACCGACCGGCGCTGTCGGCGACCATCATAAAGTTGCCTGTAATATTTCGGATGGCGTCGCTTTCGGTCGAAGCAAGCGTTCTTGAAGCGGTTTCGTCACGCCCTGCGCCAAGGTCGAGCGCGCGGATGAAATAACCGCGCACATCGACCGTTCCATTGCTTCCATCTGCTGTAGCCCAGCCATCGGGGCAGGCGGAAAGCGCGAAAAAGGCAATCGTTCCGGTCGCTGTGCTGCCGCCACTCATGGATTTCCACTGATAGCTTGTGGCATTTGCTTTGGTCTTCAGACAGACAATAATATTGACCCCGTCCGAATCCAATTGTGAGCTTCCAAAGGAAGCCTGCGTGCAGGTATCGCCCGCAATAGTTGCGTTTGAAGGGCTTGCATAAAAAAGAAAACAGCACAAAAACATGAGAAAGAAAGGTGTTTTATAGGTCATCTTCTGTTCCTTTGAGGTGCCATGTTGCTTTTGGGTGGGAGCGGTTTCTATTTTATGCGTATTTCTGAAAGATTTTATTAATAACAGGGCGTTGTGAGGGCTTTCCTGAACTGAATACGCCTTTATTCATGGTGGAGGCGGTAGGAAAAGGGCTTGCCACCGGCTTTATTTGACTCTTGGCTTGGTTTTCAGGTACAAAGCCCTCGTTCCAGCCCAAATGGCAGCGTCTTTTTATAAAGGACGCCAAGGGAGCATGGCTCGAGGGGGATTGGTTCTTCGTCGGGCGATGTCAGGTCAGTCCACGCGTTGCGTGCACTGGCCCGCTTTCGTTTGGGTTTTGATCATGAGGCAGAATGTTTGAGAGTTTAAGCCAGAAGCTTACCGGTGCTTTAGACCGCCTGACACGCCGCGGGGCCTTGACGGAAGATGACGTCAACGCCGCGATGCGTGAAGTGCGCGTGGCGCTTTTAGAAGCTGATGTCGCTCTGCCTGTCGTCAAAGATTTTATCGCGCAGATCAAAGAACGTGCCGTGGGGCAAGAAGTCTTGCGCTCGGTCACGCCGGGTCAGCAAGTGATCAAGATCGTGCATGACGCGTTGATGACGATGCTGGGCACCGAAGCTGTGCCGCTCAACATTGCCGTGACGCCGCCTGCCGTTGTGTTGATGCTGGGGCTGCAAGGCTCGGGCAAGACAACGAGCGCGGCGAAGTTGGCTAAGCGGCTGACGGACGTTGACCGTAAGAAAGTTTTATTAGCCTCGCTCGATGTGCAGCGTCCGGCGGCACAAGAGCAGTTGGCTGTTTTGGGCACGCAGATCGGCGTGGAGTCTTTGCCAATTGTCGCGGGGCAGCTGCCGGAGGCGATTACGCGCCGGGCGCTTGAAGCGGCGCGGCTTGGCGGCTTTGATGTTTTGATTTTGGATACGGCGGGCCGTTTAGCTATCGACGAAGCGATGATGGCTGAGGCCGCGTTGGTGCGCGATATTGCGCAGCCGCATGAAAGCTTGCTGGTCGTCGATGCGATGACAGGCCAAGATGCCGTTAATACGGCCAAAAGTTTTGATGAGAAAATCGGCGTGACCGGGCTGGTGCTGACGCGCATTGATGGCGATGCGCGCGGTGGGGCGGCGCTTTCGATGCGCGCCGTCACGGGTAAGCCGATCAAGTTTTTAGGCACCGGTGAGAAAACCGATGCGCTGGAAGTTTATCATCCTGACCGTTTGGCCGGGCGCATTTTGGATATGGGCGACGTGGTTTCGCTTGTTGAAAAAGCGGCCGCGACGATTGATCAAGGCGCGGCGGAGGACATGGCAAAAAAGCTATTGTCCGGCAAAGGTTTTGATTTTGATGATTTGTTTCAGCAGCTCGAACAGATGCGCAAGATGGGCGGTCTTTCGGGTTTGATGAGCATGATGCCCGGCGTGGGGCGGATTAAAGAGCAGCTGAAAAACGCGAATGTCGATGACAGCGCGATTAAGCGTCAGCAGGCGATCATCCAATCCATGACGAAGGTCGAGCGTAAGACTGTCGATCTGATCGCGGCCAGCCGCAAACGCCGGATCGCCAAAGGCGCGGGTGTTGAGGTGTCCGAGGTCAATCGCCTGATGAAGCAGTTTATGGAAATGCAGAAAATGATGAAGCGCCTTAAGAAAATGGGTCAAGGCGGCTTTATGCGGAACATCATGCCCGGCTTACGCAGCGGCGGCATGAGGTAACTTTAATCACAACCAAC
>Ga0209800_10003493_pt1 | contig 12446 bp, 4 predicted proteins | sample Higcelweek8metaG_FD_187174 | JGI IMG/M metagenome (GOLD analysis project Ga0209800, IMG submission 187174) | Freshwater pond sediment microbial communities from the University of Edinburgh, under environmental carbon perturbations - High... | ecosystem: Environmental > Aquatic > Freshwater >... | reverse complement strand
CAGCCACCATTACCGTTATAATTCGAGACATAATAAATTGAATTAGTTGTCGCATTAACATTATTAATAGAAACTTGTGTATTTGTTTCAGGAATCAACGCAATATTAGGTGCTGTATTTCCCATATAAGGCCCTGAAAGGCCAGGACCACTGATAAAAAATCCAAATCCATCGTTGTAGCTCGAATTACAAGGTGGCGCATAGTTAGGATATTCCTCCGATGCAAACACATAGCGAAATGTTAGCGAATTGCCCTGTGGAATAAAATCAAACTCAAGTATGCTCCCATTAAGCGTATTATTGGTACAGATAATATTCATATCGGGATCATTCTGAACGGACATAGTGGATGAATTACCAACACCTCCAACAGGTGCACCTGCAATAGTACCGGCATTTCCGGTTGATAAAACCACTCCCCCTGCAATTCCAAAATTATTAGGCCCTGTAAAAGTTCCCCGCGAAAGACTACCTCCGTTGTAAGTAACATTGCTATAGGTAACTCCGTTTCCAACAAGAGATTGAACAAGTTGATCAGGAGTAACACCAGTATTTACAATTATTTGAGCATCAACATGATTCACAATCACGAGAAAAGGCAACAGAAAGAGAATGTAGCGTAGAAGAGTTTGATGCATACCTGTTTACATTAGCTGAGGGTTCACAAAGTTACATTATTATTAGTATTCAAATTCAGGAGTAACAGTTTTTTAACCAGAATGGTATTTAAGAAACACCATTTCTATGAAATAGCGATTCCAATAACTCAACCTCAAACGCGATTTGCAATTTATCCCCGGAAATAGTTACTTTTGCAGCTTATTACCAACCGGCCCCATAGTTCAATGGATAGAATTTCAGATTCCGGTTCTGAAGATTTGGGTTCGAATCCCGATGGGGTCACTTTTAATAATCATAACCACTTATAAGTTAGATGCTTGTAGGTGGTTTTTTGTTTTTTTGTCCAAATTATATCCATTTTTATGTCTGATAAAAAGAAACTTAAATGTCAAAATATTTATGCAGGGCAAAAAGCTATAAATCGTAAAATAACATATTAGTAAAATAAATAACAACAGGCGGCATATACGCCGCCTGTTTTATCACAGGAAAATAAAACCGAGGTTATACTAACCCGTGTGGATCAGAACACCTGCCGTTTCAGGTCGGTACATTTACAATAGGCGGTTGAACAGGAATCAGTACGAAATCAACATCAATGCTTTCGCCCGCAGCCAGATTCACCGTTTGAACTGCCGGAATATCAAAACCCGGCGCTGTGCATCCTATGCGATAAGCTGAAGCGGGCAAGCCTTCGAAAATGAAATATCCATCTTCGTCAGTTTGTACAAGCAGGTTAAAATCGGCGACGGTAAGAGTAGCATTAGCAACCGGCTCATTGGTAGCCGAATTGAATACATTACCCGAAATTTCGCCGGTTTCTGTATCCGTTGTTTTGCTTTTCCTGCGGTTTCCACCTCTTTTGCGGAGCAGGTTGTAGGTTGCAGCAAATTCAGGGTACACTTTACCGTTGAACCGCACAAAAGGATCGAAATGCTCGCGTAGAAGAGCTGTACAATCCTTGAACAGTTTTCGTATTTCGAGCCTGCTGCTTCGCCGGTCGTCGAGCTGACCACGAATGCCTGACATCGATTCAGAAAGTTGCTGGGCAAGGTTACGGAAAGCAGTAACTTCTTCCACTGTAAAACCAACAGTTGTAGCATCTTCGCTGAAGTTTTCGAGAACATCAGCAATATCGAATGCACTTTCGAACAGTCTGAATGATGAAAGCTTATACGACATAGTCCGGTATTGCCTCATTTTGGAGAGTAGTACTCCGTCATTATGCTTTTTGGCAATCAGGCTGCCAAGGTCGCTCATGCGGCGCACCTCCTCACGGAGCTGCTGAGTATAAGTAACCCGTTCGCGACGTACAAAAGATACAGGGTACACCAGGCCGGAGGTAATTTCAGTTAAACGGTCGGTGGTTGCAGCATAAGTTAAAAGTGCTGCTGTAAGGTCAGTTTTACCATCCAAAGCATCGGAGTTATTCTCAATAACGCGGTGCATTGACTTATGGTAGTTCAGGAGTGATAAAAGCGTATTCATTTTGTTGACGATAAGAATTAAATGAGAAAAAAAAAGATTGTTGCTTTTGTGTAATCCATTTTCAGGGAGGTTGCCTGCAACAGTAAGTTTCACCTGTTTTGTCAAAAAGGGTCTCTCTCATGTCGGGCAGGTAAGAACTTAAAATGTGTAAAATGATTTTTTCACTGATTAACACTTCCCGGGGAATACACATCCTTCTGCTTTTAGTTGGATAGTAGAAGTATGGCACCGATTGGCAAAATAATCTGAAAGTATTGATGCCGTAGTGATTGGGATTATTGATATGTCGTGCGGAATTGCTGATATTTTCTGCGGAGTAGCTGTATGCTTCTGCAGGTACACGGAACTTCTTTGCGGAGTTATCATTTAGTTTTGCGGACTGGCGTATATTATTAGGATTGCTATTAAAGTTTTGTGCTGTGTCGCTGAAATTTCCTGCGCGGTTACCATATGATTCTGCGGGTATTCTAATATTTTTGGCTGTGAGTCTGAAATTTCCTGCGGAATGGTTAAAATGGTTACCGAAGTTGCTGAAACAAACACCGGTTCTGTTGATGTTAATTTTTGGGAAGCCTACTCTGGGGGCGAAAATGCATAGCAGATTTTCCTTTATAAAAACACGGAATAACAGTTCAGTGAACTTTTGTGAGTCGTATAAATTACAATGAGTTATAGTGTGGTGCATTGTTACAAATCGGTTTGATGTTGCATTCCCAGCATTGGTTAGTAAAAGATTTGCTGCGAATGTAGTTTCAGACCTGACAAATAAAAAGGACAAAACTGAATATGAGCTGAATGTGTTGTTAATGCTGGGATACAGCGATTTTTAATGAATTTATAAATTATATAGTCAAGCCTATGCTGTGAGATTCCGTATTGCTATCTGTCAAATCAATTATTACAATTTTCGGAAAAGAGAATAATGATTTAGACATTCGACAAAACAAACAACAATAGTTGTATCATGATAAAACAACAGTTTACTTCAAGAAATTCAGAAGACTTTTTGAAACCTTATGATATTGTTCATATACTATTTTAATGCACTCTTTATTAGTCTATTAACAGTATATGCGAAACCAGTTATGAATATAAATAAAGAAATTAATTTTAATTTTGCGATTAAAAACACATGTGTGTTGTTTTGTTGCAGAAGCCGGTTGGCAAGAAAATAAGCATGAATTATTACGCTGATTGTAAATGGCAACAGTGATAATTAAAAGATCAATAAACAGTAAACTAAGAACAATGTGAACAATGTGAACACAGGTGAACACAGGTGAACGAAAGGACAAAAACAACTTTTAACTGACGTGATTTTATTTGCGGAAATTTCCTGTTTGCTTTTATAACATAAATGAAAATCTGTTTACCTGTAAACTGTATAGAATTTCTTTTCCGGCAGGAATCCAGCTGATAGAATTCAGTGACAAACAAGGGACAGTTTATTGCTAAATAAATATTATTTATGCAGTATTTCGATGAATTTAAGCCAAATTCACCTGTTCGCGCGCATTATTTGTAACGGATGAAAACCAGTAATCTCACGATGCACGCGTCAGAAAATAAGACGTGAGTAAACGAGTGATAAACTTTTCTTTACAAAGCTGTTCACCTGTTTATAATGACCAGTTGGAAATGATTCCCATTCAATAAATTATCTTTCCTCACTAGTTTTCGGTTATAAATCAAACAATGTAAGTTTTTTAAATTTTTAGAATAACACATATTTTCAAACCGTATTTTCTGTGTACGGTTTTTATCAAAAAAATGCAATTAGCTGCTTTTTTGATAATACAACAATCGTGATTCGCAGATAAGGATAAAAGATCAGATCACATCTTTACTTTGTTGATAAATGGGTCTCGCTTCAAAGTCGAACTCGATAATTCAAAAAGCCTGCCCCAAATTTGAGGCAGGCTTTCCAAAACATAATCATCTAATTGTGCTACTTATTAATTACAATTTTCTTTGTAATCTGTTGTGTATCTGATCTGAGAACCAAAGTGTACATTCCTGCTGAAAGTTCGTGAAGATCGAAGAACTCCTTGAATGTACCACTAACTTCCAGGTTGTCTTTTTTGTAAACTACAGCACCAAAACTATTCAGTACCTGCATCTCAAAAACTGCAGTTCCGGACGAGTTGATTGATAACCAGAATGCCCCGGTAGTTGGATTAGGATATATATTAACCAAATTAACATCTGGGTTTTCGATACCAGTGTGAAGCACTACTATACTGTTCGACACATCCGAACTGCATCCGTTCATTGTAACTACGTCAGTATATGTTCCATCTTCAAGTATGGTATAGGTTTGCGAAACTGCTCCGGCAATAATATCACCATCCCGGTACCATTGGTTTCCTGTAGGGGCATCACTTGTGAGAATATTTACATTCTGAGTAATAACAGGTGTTGCTGGCTTGGTGTTAACAGTAACCGCTATTGTTGAAGGTGTTCCTGTTCCGCACGTATTTTCGCCGCTTACCGTTACGTTTCCTGAGGAAGCTGAAAGGCTGAAATCAACTGTTATGCTGGTGGTGTTGGCTCCTGATACTATGCTGGCACCGGCAGGTACTGTCCAGTTATAGGTGGTTGCACCGCTAATTGATGCGACACTATAAGCAACGCCTGTTGATCCCTGGCATACCGTTGATATTCCCGTGATGGTTCCTGCTGCTAAAGGCATCTGGTTAACAGTTACTGCAAATGCGGGGGAAGAAGGTCCGTCACCGCAGGTATTCTGTGCTGCAACCAATATGTTACCCGAAACGGCTGTTGAACCGAAGTTAACAGTAATTGAGTTTGTTCCGGTTCCGGAAGCAATTGATGTTCCTGCAGGTAAAGTCCAGGAATAGCCGGTTGCACCGGAAACTGCAGCTACTGAGTATGCTATACCTGTTGCTCCGGCACATACCGTTGCAGTACCGGTTATTACTCCAGGCGCTGCAGGCAAAGGATTAACTGTTACATTATAAATAGTTGGTACAGCAGTACAGCCATTAATACCTGTATACGAAACACTTACCCATTTGGCACCTGGTGCCGTCCAGAAGATTGTTGTCACATTAGTTGAGCTTTGTGTTATAGTTCCGCTGTTGGGAGTCATATCCCAAACATAGTTAGTCATACCAGGCTCGGTTGTATAGTCAAGATAAGCTGACGATTCGCAGGCTACATTGGCACCGCTGATAGTTGGAACAGGTAATGCAAGAACAGTTACTGGGTAAGAAACCGGGCTAACAGCTGAACAGCCGGATAGAGTAGTGTAGTTAACTGAAACCATTTGCGTTCCAACTGTATTCCACGTAACAGTGATGGAATTGGTCCCGGCACCGGCAGTGATGGCACCACCTGCTACGCTCCAGTTATAACTCGTCATACCTGGCTCGGTTGTATATACCTCTGATGTTCCATTACATACCTCAACCATTCCACTTATTGTTGGGGTTGGTAGTGCATTAACTATAACTGCAAGTGACGAAACTAGCCCGTTTCCACATGAATTTGTTGCTGCAACTGTTACATTCCCCGAAGTTGCAGTAATCGGGTAATCAACCGTAATACTGGTTGTATTTGCACCTGACACTATTGTAGCTCCGGAAGGAACTGTCCAGATATAGCCAGTGGCTAATGGAACAGCATTAACTGAATAAGCAACACCACTTGTATTAGCACACAAACTCTGGAGACCTGAAATTGCACCTGGCAAAACCGGGGCAGGACAGTCAGAAATAAACACAAAGTCATTACCATATATAGTTCCACCAGGTCCATTTCCTACACAACGGAAGTGGTAAGTAGTTCCTAAGGAAAGGCCGGTTATGTTTGCTGTAACAGCTGTAGCCGTGCTACCTGTAACCTGAGCGGGAGTGGCATTAATGGTGTTTCCGTACGAAATGGTTAGTCCCCATTCAAAAGTTACATCAGTTGGTGCATAGTTTGCATTAACATTTCCATTGAGAGTGGCATTTACTCCTACCAGATTGGATGCAGCCTGAGTAACTACCGTGGCCGGCACAGCCGAAGTTGTAAATGTGATATCATTTCCGTTTGTAGTACCAATTCCATTGGTTGCAACAACCCTGTAATGATAGGTTGTAAATGGAGTAAGACCCGAGACAGATGCCATTACATTAGTTGCAACTATACCCGTTACGGTTGCCGGAGAAGCAGCAACTGTTGTTCCGTAAGCAGTTGTAAGACCGTACTCAATTGTAACTGTTGATAAAGAACCATTCGCAGTTACTGATCCATTGAGTGAAGCAGATGATGAATTTACTAAAGTAGCTGCTGTTGTAACAACAGTCGGTTGTGCAGCCAATGTTGTAAAAGTTGAATCAATACCATATGCTATTACGCCGTTACTTGCGACACTGCGTGCCCTGTAATGATATTGAGTTGCATTAGCAAGACCGAAGAGTGTTGTTTGTATGGGTGTATCGGCTGAACCGGAAACGGATGAAGGTGAAGCAGCAACCGATGTACCGTATGCAGTTGTTGTTCCATAATCAAAAAAGGTTGAAACGGTTGAACCAGCTGCATTTGCCGAACCTGTTATAGTTGCATTGTTTGCGGTAATCGAGTTTGATGCAAGTGTAAAAACAAACGGATCTCCGCCAAATTCGTAAGCTCCCACATCAGATGGATTATTACGCATCAATCCGGCAATGTCGAAAGGATTGCCTGCAATGTATACCCCTTTGTTGTTTAAAAGTGCAGATGTTGGAAAAAGGTTGGTCGCAGAAGTAAAGACCGGGTCAATATTCACTGCATTCAAATCATTTGATGTTGCTGACTGCCAATTGGCCAAGGTTGTTTGTGGAGCAGCTGCATAAAATCCGATATTGGGTCCAACACCATCAACAAAGTAATCATTGTAATCAAGCGCCGTAAAAGTATTGCCTGTTCCTATGGCTATTGCGAAGGTTAAAGCCGAGGGAGTACCTGAAACAGGCTGAGATGAGTTTTTCAACAGGTTGTTCCTGATATCCAGCTGGGTGCTGTTATTTCCCAATGTTAGACATACAGAAGAGCTAGAACCGGTAGCCGACAGAAAATTTCCTGACAGTAATACTGTATTATTATAAATCTTAAGAGAGCCTACATTATTTCCTACTGCTATCCCTACTGCAGATCCTCCTGCTAAAGGGTTTGTGGTTGAACCCGGGTAGGTAATATTATAGATCAGGTTGTTGGAGATTTCGCCAGTAGCAGGAGCATCAACGTTATAGGTAATACCGATTGCGCTAGTGCCGAGTATATAATTCAGAGGTTTCCAATCGTGTATTTTGTTACCAATAATTCTGATATTATTCCCTGTGACCATATAAATTCCCGCTATTGTCAGATTAGCAGTTGTTCCGTTTACTAATCCCATTATATCATTACCTTGAATCAGGATATTATCAGCATTATTTATTTCAAGGCCATGCCTTTCGATACCGCTGGTTTGAACTGATGAGCCCAAAGTGTTGTTGGTGAGTTGTACATTTGATACAGGATTTCCTGATGTTCCGGCAATGGAAATTCCAAAACGGCATGTATTTATAGTATTATTATCAATAATAATGTCAGAATACCCACCTTTACCCGGCAGAACATTCATAATTATACCATAGGTAGAAAAAGTTCCAGCTAAGGAAGATTGTATTACGCAGTTTTTCACAACTATATTGGATGCGCCTGAGGTTCCATCGTGAGTAAGCTGCACTACACTTGACAAAGCCGACGAACTATTATTTTGAATAGTCAGATTCTGGTTATTAGATGCGCTATTAGCTCCGTCAATAATAATATGTTGCGCCCCGTTAAACCGAATAGCACTGTTAGCTGAAGTACCCGAAATCACTGGTGAGTTACCAGCGGATGGCTTAATAGTCAATGTATTGGCTGTGCTACTGCCGGGATTGTGATTAATCGTTATAGGATATGTTTCGGAAGAATAAACAGCATCAGTAAGCTGGAATATTACAGGACAAGTGATTTCTTTAATATTGAAATCGTTGATAGCAGCGGTAAGAGTCGGGTAATTTTTGCCTACACCAACCGTGTATGTTCCGCATAATTGGGCTGCAATGTAATAAGAAGAAGGATTGCCAGGCTCTATCGAACAGGAAGGAGGATTTACCGAAAGCCCGCCAGCATCAGCAAATGGATATACTCCGGCTGCAGGTGTAGTGAATTCATCCTGGGCAACAACGAAGTAATACACTGTATCTCCCTGAGCAACACCTGCTCCGAAAGAAAAATTATACTGATCTGATCCTATCGAAACACCGGTTACATAATTCCATGTGCCGCTCATCAATCTTTTCCATGCCAGGCGGGGTAGCCCTGTTCCACTTGTCGGAACCCCATGTGGGTCGGTAATGGTAGCTGTTAGAGTGCGTGCAGTAACAGAAGCTGTAAATCCAAGTGGTGAATAGGAAATGGTTGGCCCGGTTATATCGTTCGGTATTCCTGCAAATTCATCAGCACCCATATCGGGAGCAACAGCCGGATAACTTCCATTTACCGGATAACCAGTATTTGGGTATCGTGCATCACCATCAAAATCTGTCGTAATTGCAATGGGAGACGTGATTATGGTTCCCGCACTTTCAACTTGTGTTGGTAATCCAAAATTAACATGCAGGTTGTATGGAGTAGCCAATGTATAGAAAAAAGGAGTGTTTTCGGTCACTGACTGTATGTCACTTGGATTAAACCTTAACTTAAAGCTTTCAAGTGTTTGATCACTATTAGTTCCATTAGTAAAAATTACCCGGTTTGTTCCAGGTGTTCCCGCATAAAAATTGTTGTTGTTTGAGTTTACTGAATAATTTGACGAGTTTGTCGATGTATAGCGCAATGCAGATGTAATACCACTTCCTGTTGGAGTTGATTTGTTTATTACAATATTATTGCGGATATCATTGAAAACAGGTGAAGCAGTTGCATTGAGCCCGGTGGTAGTGAAACTGGCTCCCGAAGAAACTGCATCGAGGTATATTGTATTATTATATACCCCCATTATATTAACTGATTGGCCTCTTAAATCCATTCCAATTATAGCCGGGGCAGTATTTGTAGCATTCGGGGCATACAGTTCTGAAACGAAATTGTTAAAAATAATCATATTCCCGATAGCTCCCAGGCTGTTGAAAACCATGCCGCTAACCACACTCGCTGCACCATTGGATGTCAAATTTTTAATAGTATTGTTATATACATTTAAGTTTGTCCCACTGCCAGTATAAAACCCCATTAGGGTACCGTTTGCATTGAAAATTCCATTAGCGGTATTATTGTAAAAGTTCTTCGTCACAGAACCATTTCCAAGGTAGAAAGCATATGCTCCTCCGGTAGAGGCTGTTGTATTGTTTAAAGCTAGATTATCATAGGTATTATTAGTTGTGCCGGTAGCTCCCAGGTAATAAAAATATGTACTCCCTGCGGCAAGTACTGATTGAACTCGGGTATTATTACTCACCTCATTGGCATATATATCCACTGAACCTTTTGTTGTTGGGTTGCCAAAAAGATATATGTAATTAACTCCTCCGGTTGCCGTTGCTGTTGCTGAGCCATACGTATTATTGGTAACGGTGTTATTATGGAAGCTGTAATTTGGCCCACCATGCGAAATATTGATATAGGTGCATGTACTAGTTGTTGCTGCTACCATGGTACATCCTGATATCAGATTATTATAAATATTAATCGTATTGGAAGTGGTGTTCGTGGTTCCCATATTATCATAAATGCCATAAAATGTTCCATTTGTTCCAGTATATTGGAGTGATATGGTATTCCCATAAAGATCGAGGCTGGCATTGGCTGATGAACCAAGTTGTATACCTGCACATTGAGCGGTGCCGGCAACTGCACCGGTAATACTGTTATTTGCAATTTTCAGATTGTTCTGGTAGATGGTGTATATACCATTCATGGCAACTGCTCCACCGCCAAAACTTGTTATGGTGTTACCGCCGTCTTTGCCAATCTCGTTGTTCTGATCAAATAAATCGTATGGTGCTACATTATTGTTATATCCCGACACAGATATCCCGGTATAACAATTGCTGATGGTGTTATTATATATATTTAAATTGGAATTGGAACCGGCAGCAGCTGTAAGTACAAGCTGTGTGGTTGCTGTCACAAGGTGGTTATTCGAGTAAACACCAACTGTAGAGGTATTAGTTTTGTTGAGCGAAATACCACAATTTTTGATCGTAATATTTTGCGAACCATCAGTCGTGCTAGCTTTCAGAATAGCAAATCCCCATTCCATCTGCGTAACAGAGGTTATATTAGCAACATTCTCCTGAAGATCGATGCCATCAAAAGTTACAAAATCGCAACCGGCAATTGATATCACTGCATCCATTACACCGGCTCCATTTGCTGCAGTTATCATCGGATTAGCTCCTGACCCTGATTTCTGAAATACAATTTGATTGCTGGCTGTACCAGTAAGAGTGGTAATACGACCGTCAGCAAAGGAGGTAAATGTTTCGGAATAACCTGATGCGATATCGAAGGTAACACCTCCGGCTCCCACGCCCTGAGCATTCAGGTCGGTTATGGCTGCTGCAACGGTTGCATAACTGCCGGGAATGGTTTTAATCCCGGTAAGCTGGGCAAACCCCAGGCTGCTTAGAAACATTGCAAGAACAACTAAGAATAAATACTTTTTCATAAACTTGATTTTGGGTTATTTGTATGTATTGATTAATTTTCGAATCAGGTTGGATTTAGTTTCCGCCTTTGAGATTATCCTTTTCTTTTCCGACTTGCTTTTCCAGGTTATCTGATAATTTTTTAAGAACCTGGCTTTGCAATTGGATCTTGCGGATAAATTGGTTCATATCATCCGCTTCTAATAAATCCGTTTCTTCTTCCGAATCCGGATTCGGAGCTCTATTTGTTTCTTTCTTTACTTTAGTCATGGCAGCAGGTATTCTATTAATGAAAATTCTTATTTAACTAGTGATTGAATTGAAGAAGAATGCATAAATATTCAGCACCAAATCGTAAAGCAAATATCGTTTAAGAAATAGCGGTACACCTAATATTGTACCCCTTCAAAACCTGTGCAAGCACTAAAACGCACCTCTATTTTACCTGAGCAAACCGTTTTTAATGGAATATGAAATAAGCCATATAGTTGACATTAAGGATAATACAAATATTTTCCAATAAGCCAAAACGGTTTCTTGCCGGGCATACCGATGGATCATGGATAACAAATAAAAAGGAAAGAAACCCGATTTGGGCTTTTTTAAACCTGGGAGAGGAATGTAACCAGGTTAGCATCTGAGTTTGTAATGCCTAATTTTTGCCGAAGCCTGTATCTGGCATTTTCGAGCGTGTTTAATTGCTGGCCTGTGAGCTCGGAAATCTCCTTAGTTGTCATGTTCAACCTAAGGAAAGCGCATAGCTTGAGTTCACTGGGAGTAAGATCGGGATACTTTTTTAGAAGCGAATCATAAAATTCTTTATGTACCTCTCTGAACCGGAGTGAAAACTCTTTAAGTGTTTCCTCTTCAGCGGTTTTCTTGAGCTCCTTCCCTACCCGTTTCAAAGCAATTCGTGTTTCTTCGTGGGTGGCTTCATTTTCGAAGAGCACTATCTTCTTAGAGAGATCTGTTAACATCTCGCCTTTTTTCATCAGCGACATCACATTTAATGTTAGTTCTTTCTTTTTAAAGTCCAGTTCCTTTTCAAGACCTTCCTTTTCAAGCATTGATTTTTTGGCCCTCAATCTTAGCTGATTCATTATTAAAAGGATAATAATAATACTGAGAATAAGCGCAATAATAACAGCAGTGTTAAGGATATTTCTCTTTTCCCGTTCAGCCTTGTCGGTTTGCTCCTTTTTATCAAAATGGTATTGCAACTCCATGCGCGCAAGGCTTTGTTTATTCTCACCCAGGGCAAGGCTATCCTTCCATTGATTTTCGAGTATTGTAAATTTATACGCTAAAACCGTATCCTTCTTTGCCAGGGAAAGCTCATGAAATAAGTGATAGGATCGGTAAATTAATTCTTTCAGGCCCTGCTCTTTTGAAATATTTAGAGCCAGGGTGATATTCTCGTTAGCTTTAGAATAATTTTTAGCAGCCAGTTCAACCTCACCAATACTCAAACGACAATTTGCGATCCTCGACATGTTACCGACTTTGGTGAAAATTTCCAATGCCCTCTCATAATACTGCATAGCGGCTGTATAATCCTTTGTTTTGAAATATACTTTCCCGATATTAAGATAATGGCTCGCTTCCAGTATCGGATTGTCAGTTTTTGTAGTAATGATAAGTGCTTCTTTGAGGTATTTAAGCGATATT
>Ga0209800_10003491_pt1 | contig 12449 bp, 11 predicted proteins | sample Higcelweek8metaG_FD_187174 | JGI IMG/M metagenome (GOLD analysis project Ga0209800, IMG submission 187174) | Freshwater pond sediment microbial communities from the University of Edinburgh, under environmental carbon perturbations - High... | ecosystem: Environmental > Aquatic > Freshwater >... | reverse complement strand
CTTTAACGGCTCTGTTAACCATGTCTGCATCCAAATGACAACCCTGACCAGTATTTATTTGAATAGCTGGTGCTCCTGCAGCCAAAATTCTTTCTGCATCATTCATAGTTTGCTGATCTCCCTCAACAATAAAGAAATCGAATTCTGTTTTTTTGTCTTTTATAGTTCTTTCAAGTAAACTTGTTTTCCCAGAACCTGGAGAGCTTACAAGATTTATTGACAAAATATTTTTTGCTTCGAAATAACCACGATTCCGTTCAGCTAACAAATCATTCTTGCGCAGGATGTCTTGTTCAATCTTAATTTCAATTGAATGCGAATGGTCGTGTGAATGCCCATGGCTATGATCGTGAGGATGTGAATGTCCATGTTCGTGCGAGTGGTCGTGACTTTCGCTGTGTCCATGACTTCCATCGTGGTTGTGGTTATGCTCGTGAACAGTTCCGTCAGCATGTATGTGACTGTGTTTGTGTTCGTGCGAGTGGTCATGACTTTCGCTGTGTCCGTGACTTCCGTCGTGGTTGTGGTCATGCTCGTGAACAGTTCCGTCAGCATGTACGTGGCTGTGACCGTGCCCGTGCGAGTGGTCATGACTGTCGTTATGTCCGTGACTTCCGTCGTGGTCGTGGTCATGCTCGTGAACGGTTCCGTCAGCGTGTACGTGACTGTGTTTGTGCAAATTATTTTCTTCTCCCGGTTTTCTAATTGTTACAGAATTTTCATCTGAGCATCCGCATGTTCCACACATATTGTTAAGTTTTTATTTGCTAAATTATTTTTTTAGTGCCTAAAGTGCCTAGAGTGTCTAAAGTGCCTAGAGTACTTAGGGTGCTGGCTTATTCTTTCAATCGTATTTTTATTTTGTTTTATTTTAATTCCATTTAAGTACTTTAGTGCACTTTAGGCACTCCAAGTACTCAAGGCACTTCTTACTCCCCTACCATCGATTTTACCCTCAATTCTTTCCCTGCAATAACATCGTTTTCGAAACTACTGCAAACTGGACAAGGAGTAAAAATATCATCTACTTCAAACTCATGCTGGCACTGTAAGCACTTTACTTTTCCGGGGATGCTAATAATAATTCTTTTTGCATTCTTAAGAATAGTATTTTTTACAGCTTCTTCCATAGCAAATTCGAGTGCTTCATGAACAACGCCCGAGAGTTCGCCAATTTCGAGTTGAATTTCAGAAATTGATTTCACATTTGATTGTTGTGCATTTTCTTCGGCAATCTCAACTATACTCATTGCTATTGATAATTCATGCATCGCGTTTTATTTATTTGTCAAAATTAGTAAGTTTATTAATTACACTCAAGTCGGTATTCGTTAAATGTTTAACAAATACGAGGGAGCTGTTCACCAGAGAGCATATCAAGAATTCTTTGTCCACCGATACCGGTTGTAACAATACTTTTGCCTGGATGAGCAGAAACTATTTCTCCTATAATTGCAGCTTCTTCGCCAAATTCGGTGTTTCTCATTGCTGTGACAACTTTTTCTGCGTCTTTTGCTGCAACAATCATTACAAATTTACCTTCGTTTGCGACGTAAAAAGGATCGAAGCCAAGCAATTCGCACATTCCGCGGACACTATCTTTAACTGGTACAGCAGCTTCGTCAATTTCGATTCCAAAGGTTTTTTTACCAGCAAGTTCCGAAAGTACAGTTGCTAGGCCACCACGTGTAGCATCACGGATGAATTTTACGCCATCCGACACTTCAAATGCCTTGTCAATAAGTTTATGAAGACATGCGCAGTCTGACAAAACTGGAGATGAAATTTTGAGGTCGTTTCTAGCACTCATAACTGCAATTCCGTGATCCCCAATAGACCCATTGATAATAATTTTGTCGCCGGCAGCAATATTTGTTCCTGTACCGATATGTTTTCTGCTTTCGTCAATCAATCCAATTCCAGCAGTATTGATAAAAACTTTGTCGCATTTACCTTTGTCCACTACTTTAGTGTCGCCAGTAACAATTTTAACCCCAGCTTTTTTTGCTTCGGCAGCCATACTTTCAACAATTTTTGTTAGTTCTTCGATTGAAAAACCTTCCTCAATAATAAAAGCTGAGCTTAGATACATTGGTTTAGCGCCTGAAACTGCGAGGTCGTTTACAGTTCCACAAACAGCCAGTTTGCCGATGTTACCACCTGGGAAAAAGACGGGATCCACGACGAATGAATCAGTTGTAAAAGACACCAAACTACCCTTAAGATCAAGAACAGATGCATCGGTCTGATTATCCAGAATATCGTTCGAAAAGTGTTTCACAAATAATGAGTCAATAAGTTCGTGTGACAGTTTTCCGCCGCTTCCGTGTCCAAGTAATATTTTTTCGTTTTTCATTTTCTTATTTTTGCCACTAAGGCACTAAGTGATTTTTTTATTGTTTTATGTTCCGCCGTGGCGGATTCTATTGTTCAATTTTTTAGGCTGAGGCTAAGGAAGATTCGCTAGGGCTTTAGATTCTGCAGTTTTATTCTCTTTTTTCTAAGGCAAAGGTTAGATTATCTAAGGCTCTAACCCAATCCCCCCATTATTCCAACATACCATTAATCCATCATTCCAATTTTTATATTTTTGTTCTTTCTTCTATTTTTCTTTCTTCTATTGTTTAGGCTAAGCATAATTCAGCAGTTATTTAATACTCATCTGTAATCATTAACTTTAGGCACTTTAGGCACTCCAAGTATTTTAGGCACATTTTCTAGTCTCTGTTATACCTATAAAACGCTGCACACGAGCCTTCATGTGAAACCATACATGCACCAACAGGATCACTTGGAGTACAAGCCTTTGCAAATAGTTTGCAATCTTTTGGCTTTTTTAAACCTTTTAAGATTTCACCACAAATACATCCTTTATCTTCCCTCGTTGGTTCCACATCAACATGAATATTATTTTCGGCATCATGAGCTTGGTATTTTTCCCTAATTTTTAATCCACTGTTTTCTAAAATTCCTAATCCGCGCCACCAGTCAGGACCTAGCTCAAATACTTCGTTCATACTTTTTTGAGCAATCAGATTTCCTTCAGGTTTTACTACTCGTGTGTATTGGATTTCGACCTTTGGGTTGTTTTCTTCAACCTGTTTTACCAGCATATAAATTGAATGGAGCAAATCTGTTGGTTCAAACCCTGCAATTACACAAGCTAATCCAAACTTTTCTGGTACATCTTTGTAAATTGCGGTGCCAGTAATTGCGCTTACGTGGCCGGGAGCAATATATCCGTCAATTTTTACACCTTCGTCAATTAGAGCAGCCATTGCTGGTGGCATAATTTTGTGCGAACTGAAGAGATAAAAATTGCTTAAATTTTGTTCATACGCTTTCAAAATTCCCAATGCAGAACCTGGAGCCGTTGTCTCGAAACCTATACCGAGAAATACTATTTTCTCAGTGGGATTTTCTTTTGCAATTTTTAGAGCATCCAAAATAGAATAAACAATTTTTACATTTGCGCCATTCGCTTTTTCCTTATCCAAACTTGAAGTTGAACCCGGAACCCGAATAAGATCTCCGAATGTTGTAATAATCACATCATCGAGTCTTGAATAAGCAATAGCTTTGTCGATGTATTCTCGTGACGACACACAAACTGGACAACCCGGACCAGAAAGTAACTCTATTGTTGGTGGCAAAAGACTTGGAATTCCGAATTTCTGAATTGCCATTGTATGTCCACCGCAAACCTCCATAAAAGAAACTTTCTTCTTTGAGATTTTTTTTATCTCATTTACTATTTTCAGAACCAGTTCTTTGTCGCGGTATTCGTCTATATATTTCATATTATTAAGTCCGGAGTCCGAAGTCCGGAGTAAGGAGTTAATTTATACAATTCTATGACCCGTCTCTTTTTCCTCTTCATCGAGTTCGTTATTCAAATCTGCAAATTCTTCGAACACTTTTAGCGATTCGAGCGCATCTTCTTCGCTGAGTTTTTCGATTGCTAATCCTGTGTGCAATAAAATATAATCACCGATTTTTACATCTTCAACCATTTCGAGATTTGCTTCATATTCAGCTCCGCCCACTGAAACAACAGCAGTTTTGCCGTCAATGCTTATTACTTTTGCTGGGATACTTAGACACATATTTTTATAGTTTATTTGTTTGTTGTTACTCGCTTTCGCTCAATTTGTTTGTTTGTCTTCTCTTAGCGGCTATTGCCAATTGTCCTAAAGCAATTCCGGCATCGTTTGCAGGTGTTTTTTTATGGCTGTACACCTCAAAACCATTTTGCTCAAGCAATATCTCCACTTTGCCCAAAATGTAAGCATTCTGGAAACTGCCACCAGACAAAACTACTTTGTTTATTTTCCTAAGCGTTCTGATTCTCTCAGCCACTGCAAAAATACAATAAATTACAGTATTGTGAAATTTTGCAGCAATCAAGCCCTTACTCTTGCCATCATTTAAATCGTTTACAATTCCGATAATTGTTTTATCAAAGGAAATTGTCTCATTAAAATCAAATTCATACTTTTCTTCCACAACTTGCAAAATCGCTGCTTCGAGTCTCATTGGTGCTTCTGCGTGAAAATCGGAAACTGGGCAAATATTAGTTATTGCAGCTACTGCATCAAAAAGACGGCCTGCACTTGAACTTTCAGGACAATTCAGTTTCTTTTCAATTGCAGTAATTATTATTTCAAGTTTTTCTGCCTGAATAGTCTTTAGAAAATCAAGTTTCAAGTCTTTTAGCTTGCTTCCATAAATTCTGTAAAGATATGAAACACCAGTTCTCCAAGGCTCTTCAGTAACTTTATCGCCACCAGGCATAGGTAAATAATCGAAATGAGTAAATCTTTCAAAATCATTTAGATCGCTGATGAAAAATTCGCCTCCCCAAATTTTATTATCGGTTCCTAGACCGGTTCCATCCATTGCAACTCCAATTACCATTTCGTCTAGACCATGCTCGGCCATACATGAAGCAATATGAGCATGATGATGCTGTACTGCAATCGCCTTAATTCCAGTTTCTAATGCATATTTCGAAGATAGATATTCGGGGTGTAAATCATGAACAACCGTTTCGATATTCAATCGGAAAAGCTTCTGAAAACGAGCGATGGATTCGGTATAAAATTCGTAAGTTTTAAAATTTTTAATATCACCAATATGCTGGCTTAAAATTGCCTGATTCCCTTTGCCAATACAGAAACAATTAACCAATTCGGCTCCAGCAGCGAAAATTCCTTCAACATTCAGATTTAAATGCACAGGATTTGGTGTATAGCCGCGCGAACGTCTGATAATTCTTTGTGTTCCATTAATATTTATTTCAACAGAGTCGTCGGCACGGTTATAGATTTCTCGATTATAAGTGAGCACAGCATCCGACAGATTTGTTAACTTAGAAAGTGCTTCTTCGTTGTCAATTATTATTGGTTCATCCGACACATTACCACTTGTAAGAACAATTGCATCAGTTTTCATAATTTCGAAAAGCAAGTGATGCAAAGGCATATATGGCAACATGATTCCAGTTCGGACAAATCCTGAGCTAACTGATGGAGCAAGATTTAATTTCGTTTGAAGCAAGATTATTGGCCTGCGCCAAGATAATAAGCTTTTTTCTTCAGTTCGGTTTAAGATTGCATACTTTTTTGCGGCTTCAATATCTCGAACCATTACCGCAAAAGGCTTTTGTTCTCGGCCTTTAGCTTCACGCAATCTATTAACAGCTATTTCATTGACAGCATCACAGGCAATAAAAAAGCCACCCATTCCTTTTATGCTGACAATTTTTCCATTATCAATAAGTTCGCTGGTTATTTTCAGAATTTCTGCAAAGTCGCTTATTTTTTTATCCTCTAAGTGCAGACAAAATTCAGGGCCACATTCAGAACAAGCTACTGGTTGTGCATGAAAACGTCTGTCCATAATATCTGTATATTCCTTTTCACATGCAGTGCACATCTGAAATGGCTCCATTGTAGTCTTTTGTCGGTCATAAGGCAAATCTTTAATGATTGTAAACCTCGGGCCACAATTTGTGCAGTTTGTAAACGGATAATTTATTCTGTTTTTCTGAGTTTTAATATCTTGCAGACAATCATCGCAAGTTGCAATATCTGGAGAAATTTCTGTAACTTCTTCCGATACACTTTCGCTTTTCTTTATTATAAAATCTTTAAAATGTTCTACAGTTGCGAAATCCTCAGTTAATGAATTTATTGATGACGCCAAAGGAGCGGATTCGTGGATTGTACTGATAAAATTGTCTAGTTTTTCAGGACTACTTTCAGCGTGAATAAGTACTCCATCGTTACGATTCTCGACCCATCCACAAATTCCACATTTCAGTGCATGTTTGTAAACAAAGGGACGAAATCCGACACCTTGAACAAGTCCTGTAATCTTTATCTTCTTTGCAACAATTGACATCCGTTCAAAAACCAATTAAAAGACAAAAGTAGAAAAATTGTCGTAAGATTCTCAGTGATTGCCTAAAATAGTTATGTTTGATAGCAGACAGTGTCTCATTTTAGTCTGTTTAGTAATCAAATGAATTGTTAAAAGATTTTTAGAATGAAACGTCTAAGCATTTATGATTTTCATTATATTTGTAAAAAATAAATAACTATGACACAGAATCAAAATGAACCAAAAGTTAAGGGACTAGGCTGTTTAGGTTTTACAGTTTTTGGATTACCACTAATTATCGGATTGTCAATTTTCGTCCTTTGGATTGGATGGTATGCATGGTCGTCTTACAACAAGTGTGTAACTGCTAACGAAACTGTAAAAAATTCGTGGTCAAATGTCGAAAATGCTTATCAGAAACGTATGGATTTGATTCCAAACATCGTTGCAACTGTAAAAGGTTATGCAGAGCATGAACAAGAAACATTTACAGCGGTTACTGAGGCTCGTTCAAAGGCATCTTCAATAAATCTTGATGGTGATAATCTTACCGAAGAAAACATTGCTGCTTTTGATGCTGCACAGGAAGAACTTACTGGCGCACTTAGTAGATTGTTGGTTAGCGTAGAAGCTTATCCGCAATTGCAGGCAAATCAGAACTTTATGGATTTACAGAATGAACTTAAAGTTATCGAAGCCGACATTATTGCCCGCAGAGATGAATTTAACACAACTGTTAAAGCTTATAACGTACTTGTTCTGAAATTTCCGAGAAATCTTTTTGCAAAAATGTTTGGATTTAAAGAAAGAAGCTATTTTAAAGCTAAAGAAGGAGCTGAAGATGCTCCAAAAGTTGAGTTTTAATTAGTAGAGCTGTTCTAACAGCTTTGCCACACCATTATTAAGGTTCGATTCAATCACATTGAATTCGGACCTTATTTCTTTTGGAGCATTTTCTACCACATAAGTGTTCTTCGCAATCGAATACCTAAGCATATCCAAATCATAATAATCATTGCCGACAGTGACAATATTCTCCTTTTTAACTGAACAAATGTCTTTCAAAAATTCTATTCCTGAAGCTTTAGAAATTCCTTCTGGCAGAATTTCAATCCATACCGATTTTTTATCAAACGGACTTGTCGCTCTTACAATTTTCAAATTATCAAATTCTTCACTTAATTTTAATTGATGATCCGCTTCTTCGGAACAGATTATTACAAACTGTGAAGCCGTTTTAGGACAAGTGCTTACGGTTTTTATGCCACGTGTTTCATAATGACGTAGTCTAGTAATAAAATCAGTTCCAGGATTTGCAGAATGAACATGATGAAAAAAGTGATTATTAGGAACTGGAAGTTGAACCATAAAATCGTAGTTTTTCAAAATCAAGGAACTATATATTTCGGCTGTTTTATTTTCATCTATAAAACTCTTCTGCAGCAATTGTTTGTGTTTCCAATCGTAAATCCCTATTCCCGACGACAACACAATATAGTCAACCGGAAAATCATCATTGATGACATTTCTTAATGAAAACAGATTTCGTCCAGTAGCAATGACTCTTATAATTCCAATATCTCCTACCCTTTGCAACTGCATTATTGTTTCGGCAGAGACATCACTATTATCATTAGCAAGTGTACCGTCAAAATCAGTAACAAACATTTTCACACCTTTATCTATCATCTTCGAGACAATTCAAACTTTACAAATTTAGCATTTGAATAAGAATTTAAGAGAGCACTAACTCAGTACTTATTAACATTTGGAATAAAAAAAAACGGAAAATCCGAATTAAGGAATCTTCCGTTTATGAAAAAGTTTAACTGAGAATTATTTTACATCCTTAATATAAACCCAATATAGAACATTAACCCCTTTTGATTGTCCTGGGACTTCGTAAGTAAAAACAGGTGCTACTGCAATTACTCTCTTGCAGAATTCATCATTTTCGAAATACCACTCTTCGAGAAATCTTAATTGTTTGATTTGAGATTTATCTATAGGAATTTTAGTAGCAACTTGTTCAACATTTTCAGCACCATTGGCAACTTCAGCATATTCAAACACAAACCATTCTTTCTCAAATAATCCTTTTATTTTGTCTTTTGGAATTGCTTCGAAGTTTTCATAGTCACCCACAACATCGTAATAATATGCTTGTAGGTCACCAGATTTTACGTCATCAAAAAGTTTCGTTGCAAGTTTGTTAAGGTCATCTTCTGGAACATTCATCCAAAACCAATCTCTTTCGAAATCTTCTGGAGTTACAAGCTCCTCATTTACGACCATTACATCATACATAATTTTCTTTGTAATTACTTCCTTGTCTTTTCCATCTGTTTTATTATTACAGGAAACCAGAATAAAAGTAAAAGCAAAAAGCGCAATCAATAAACCAAATCTTGTTTTCATAGCATTGAAGTTTTAATTATTAATGTAGTGAATAATGAAACTTAAATAAAGTATAAACTTACAACTTATAAATGAAAAATTAAGCAAAAAATCGAAAATCTTTAAAACTTTTTTACAAAGTCGATTACGAATCTATAAATATCTTCGTAGGCAAAAAGATTAAGATCTTGAGGAATATCAGATGGCTGATGATAATTACTATTGTCTCCATGTGTGCAGACAAAAACTGCATCCACTCCCTTATCATAAAATGATGCATGATCACTAGACCACGTTGGACCGGTGGTTGTTAGTTCAACAAAATATTCATTGTTTTTATTCATATCAATAATCAAGGAATCAATTTCTGGATATTCTTTTGCATTGAACATATACACTCCGCCATCGCCAGTACCAACCATGTCAAAATTAAACATTACCTTAACTTTGGACAATTCGAAAGGTGGATTTTCAGCCATAAATTCGGAACCGAGCAAACCAGCTTCTTCTCCACTGAATAAAGCAAAAACCATCGTATATTCTGGTTTCTTTCCCTTTGAATAATAATCAGCAATGCTTAAAACCATAGCGACACCACTTGCATTATCATTTGCACCAGGATACATAATATCACCCATCATACCAAGATGATCGTAATGACCACCGATAAATACGATTGAATCACTTTTTCCCTTAATGTAACCAACAATATTTCTTGTTTTATAATCCTTTACGAAGTCGTTTTCGATTTTTAAATAGACAGAATCCGCTTTGTTGTTCACCAATTCGGGCTTAATCTGGACATTGACATAAGAATTAATCTTTGTTCTTGCTGTATATTTCAACCTACTTGAACCTTCTATAACTCCTTTAGCATTAATGTAATTTTTAGCAAAAATAGTATTAGCGAAATTGTACAATTCTGGATTATTAAGAGCAGTAGAATCTATACAAATAAAATTTTCAGAATGATCGTCCGACAAGAAATGCCTTAAAACCCATTGATTTGTAAGTGTAGTTTTTGTTATCCATTCTATTTTAAAATTGCCATCTATTTCAGGAGAAGATGGTATTACAATAAAATCTTTTGCAGGAATTAGCAATGAATCATCAAATCCAAAAATTGGCATTGCTGCAAATCTATTTATGTCGGTGGTATATTCTTGATAATAAGATTCGCTGAATTTTTCTAATCCTATTTTATCAAATTCTTTTTCTAAAAAACAAGCAGCAATGCTGTCTCCATTATTAACATAACCACGTCCGAAGTATTTTTCAGAACAAAGCTCATTAATTATTTTTCTGGTATAATCCATATCCTGGGCAAAACCCAAAAATGATATTATTGACAACAAGCCTATAAGTTGAATTTTTTTCATACAAAATTTTTAAACAAAAAATGCAAACAATCCACGAGCAATTAGCAGATAAATAAAGATACCTATTACGTCGTTTGAAGTAGTAATAAAAGGGCCCGTCGCAATTGCGGGGTCAATTTTTATCTTGTTCAGAAACAATGGAATGAATGTTCCGAAAACTGTCGCAAATACAACCACAGCAAACAAAGCAGCACTCACTGTAACTGTCAAAGCAAAGCTATCAGAAAAAATTAGATTATAGAGAAAGATTAGCGTCGAACAAACTATCCCGTTTACTAGTCCAACCTTAAACTCTTTAAACAACTTGCGCGACATACTATGCAAGTCAATATCTCCGCTGGCCAGACCTTGAACCACAATAGCAGAAGATTGAACACCAGCATTTCCACCTGTTGCAACAATAAGAGGTAAAAATAAAGCAAGAACAGCATATCTTTCAATATCCTCTTCGTACAAACCAAGGATTAATGATCCAGCTATTCCACCCACCATACCGATAAGTAACCACGGAATACGCGAACGAGACTGCCGAATTACACTATCGGAAAAGTCGACATCCTCTGTGATACCAGACATCAACTGATAATCTTCTTCAGCTTCTTCTCTAATTACGTCAACGACATCATCAATAGTAATTCGACCAACGAGTCTGCCTATTCCATCAACAACTGGAACTGCAACCAAGTCATACTTTTCCATTATTTTTGCCACTTCTTCGGCACCTGTATCTGTTCTGACCGAAGTTATTTCAGGATCAGAGATACTCATAATTTTTTGATTTGTCGAACTAAAAAGAAGATCTTTAAGTTTAACAGTGCCTTTTAAAACGCCATTGTCATCAATTACATAAAGATAGTAAATTTCATCTATATCCTCAGCCTGATCGCGCATCTCGCCCAGAGCTTGCTTCACGGTAAGATTCTCATTAATTTTTACGAGTTCTTTAGCCATCAAACCGCCGGCAGTATCTTCGTCATAATTTAAAAGATCAACAATATCTCCTGCTTGCTCTAAGTCCTTGATTTGCGAAATAATCTCATCACTTCGTTCATCATCAAGATCGCCAAGAATATCAGCAGCATCGTCAGAATCCATCTGACCAATCAAGTGCTCAGCAATTATTTCATTTGGTAAAATCGCAAGCAGTTTTTCTCTTTCATCATCCTGAATTTCGACAATAACGTCTGCTGCGGTCTCGTGATCTAATAATAAAAATAGAAATTTGGCATCGTCGATATCTATTTCTTCAAAAAACTCGGCAATATCGGCAGGATGCATTTCAGCTACAAGTGCTAATGCAGCTTCATTATCTCTCTGCTCAATGCTCGAACGAAGATTATCGAAGAATTCTCTATTTAGTTCTAATGCCATATTCCAGATTTATCTGCAAAATTAAAATTTCTTTCAGTTAATAATTATTCTGTAAAGTAATTAATTACTGTTCGATAACAAATTTGTTAAAACAATAAAATCCTCTGGGCTAAGCTGTTCAGGTCGCAAAGCGAAAAAAGGATGGCTTAAATCTACATTTTCTGTAAGCATTCCCTTAACAGAATTTCTTATAGTTTTGCGCCTCTGATTAAACGCCATTTTTACAACCTGAACAAGTTTTTTCTCGTCAACACCATCCAATTTTGTGCGATATCTGGTGAGCCTGATTACTCCCGACTTAACTTTTGGCGGTGGAACAAATACATTTTCGTTGACAGTAAACAAATATTCAATTTTATAATATAATTGAACAAGAACACTCATAATACCATAGGTTTTATTGCCATGTACTGATGCCATTCTTTCTGCCACCTCTTTCTGAATCATACAAACCAGTTCTGGAATTTTCTCTTTGTTTTCAAGCATTTTGAAAAATATCTGAGAAGAGATATTGTAAGGAAAATTCCCAATAATTGAAAATTCAGTTTTAAAAATATCGTCTAATGACATTTTTAAAAAGTCGCCATGAATAAGTCTAAATTCGTTATTGAAGTATTTCCCAAGATACTCAACTGATTCTGTATCAATTTCAATCAAGGTTAGATCGAGCTTTCTCTTTATTAACTCAGATGTTAACACTCCTGTTCCCGGACCTATTTCTAAAACCGGCGAATTCGAAAAATTATTTAAAGATTCTACAATTTTGCATGCAATGTTTTTATCTGCAAGAAAATGCTGTCCAAGATGTTTTTTGGCTTTAATCATGCTGCAAAGTTCGTATTTTTAATCAATAAAGCCAAACAAATATTATCTTTGTCACAAATAATATGAAGTGAATAAAAAACTAAAAAATACAAT
>Ga0209800_10003487_pt1 | contig 12461 bp, 7 predicted proteins | sample Higcelweek8metaG_FD_187174 | JGI IMG/M metagenome (GOLD analysis project Ga0209800, IMG submission 187174) | Freshwater pond sediment microbial communities from the University of Edinburgh, under environmental carbon perturbations - High... | ecosystem: Environmental > Aquatic > Freshwater >... | reverse complement strand
AAATAAAATATTTAACCCGGCAGTCAGGGCTCCTGTAATCATTGCTGCCCAGGCGGCAGGTGTTGTTCCTTTGCGCCAGTATAATCCTCCTATGATCACAGCGCCTGATCCGCCGACAAAAATTGCCCCCGAAATATTCAGGAACAGGAATACCTTTTCTGTTTGCTGAAACACAATACTGAGTATGAAAATTGTTATACCCACACCTAGAATGGAAAGTTTAAGGTATTTCAGATGTTCTTTGGGTTCAAAAGGCTTTTTGCGAATCGGCATCACAACATCCTGAATCAATATACTGCCCCAGGAGTGCATGTAAGTATTATGACAGGTAATAGCTGCTGCAAGCATGATAGCGGCAAAAGCTCCTTTCAGTCCGACAGGCAGCAGGTAGTTTAGCACCATCGGAACACGTAACTGGCTCTGATCAGCTGGCGCAAATCCTGCAAGCATTGTGTTGATGTTATCAGCTATCACTTTATAATTGTCATGATGAAAAATAGTGTAGGCTATTATGGGAACGATCATAAGGAAAAGTCCCCATTGCGGAACCAGTCGCCAGTTGGTGAGCACATCAGCCATTTTTGCTTCGTGTGCACTTTTAGCGGCGATATTAAACGAGGAGTTTCCCTGCCACGACAGTTTGGTATAAATCAACCCGAACATGCCTATAAAAAAGAACCAGGGATTGAAATCCTGCACTTCGCCGGCATCGAAAGGATTAATGAGTGATTGACCTGCAGGTGCTGCTTTCACGGCTTCGCCTATATCAGACCAGCCAACCTGGACAAGAAGAAGTATTACGATTACTACAAATACGATGTTTACAAATACACCCTGAATAAAATCAGTGAACATTACAGCAATATGACCGCCGGTAAAAATAAAGTAAAGCGGAACCAGTACCATAACTGCTGCTGTCAGGATGTAGGTTATAGAGTATGGTCCGAGGAAGCCTATTTCAGGAATACCACAGAAATAAATAAAGAATTTGGCACTTACAGCCGGGAATATGATCATGTTCACAATCCCCGAAAGGAAAGCGAGCATACCGGCAAATATCCTGAAAGATCGGCTGTACCTCATTTCAAAAAACTGGGCCATGGTAAGTGCCCGGGTTTGCCTGAACCTGTAAACAACCCAACCGGTAACACTAATGGTAACAAGAATTACCGCAGTCGGCATTTCCCACCAGCGCGAATTGAATCCGGCGTTGAAATTCTGCTCCAAAGCGCCAACAACTGTTATTGCGCCAAGTGCTGCCGTACCATGAAACATGGAAATAATATAGCGCCCGCCGGTTCGACCGGTTGCCAGAAAATCGCTGACACTTCGCATCAGGTTTTTGCTCAGGAATACCATTCCAAGCATTACAATAAAAAGAACAAGGATAATGCTCCAGTCGAACCATGTTAAATTCATATTCCTGTATTTATTAGTTACAACAAAGTTATTAAATGCTTTTTGGGTTGAGCTATTTTAAGTTGGTTTTCATTTAAGGCTGATTATAAAATTTCCTTTAATTGTGTCTCCGGCTTTTAAAGGTCTGTCTTCAGTTTTATGATGTCCGGCAAAAAACAGATCGCCGCCACCTGTATTAAAATCAGCAACCAGAAATCCAATTTTGCCGTTTTCATGAAATGCTCTTACACTGTGATTAGTATTTGAACTTAAGTATAGTCCTGAATTATTTTTTGTCCTGATCGAAGCTTCGCTAACATTTGATTTTGTAGAGCAAAAATCATTATTTCCCAATGGCCTTAAATCATCTTTCCAGCTATTTAACGGTTGTTCCCAAAGACTTTGTTTATTGCTTCGGGTGTTAAGAGTTGCTGTTCCTGTTTCTCTTCCTATGTGATCTTCAGGATAACCTGTCCATATTCCTTTTCGCACCCAGTTTAAAATATTGAAATTTTCGGGAAGGTAGAAAACCATTCCATACTGACGTGGATTTATATCCTCACCTAATCTAAAATCATATGCAAACTCAATATTCCCGTCTTCTGTAATTTTAATTAATATTTTGCCACGGGCTTCATTAAAAGTACCTTCAGTTTCTGAAAGCAATGTGTCATTCTGCAATTTGCATTCAAACCTCGTGCATTTCCATCCTGATAACATATCATTCAATGGCTTGATAAACAGGTTGTGCTGCGGCTTACATTCTTCTGTTGCCTGAGCTAGCAGCATAACTGATGGAGGATCTGTAAGAATAACATTGTCACCTGAAATTGCGGAAACTAACTGACCTGATTTGTTATCGAAAATATAGGTGAAAGTTTCGCCTTTTATAATGGTTTGAATTCCATTATCGGTTTTGCTTAATTTGTAATCAAGCATGTTTGAAACTTGTTTAGTTGCAATTATGTCTTTTTTGAAAGGAATCTTATAATGGTCAATTTCAAATCCTCTTGGGCTAAGAATTTCAATTTCTAAAAATGGCTCATCGCCTGTTAACTTCCCGGTTTCAATGGTTATAAATCCCTCAGCTCTTGGTGCAAGAGACGTATTTATTTCTCCACTCTTCACTCCAGCTTTCCATTTGAATTTCAGTTCATTGAAATCGCTGAAATCATGACGGTTTTCAACATTAAGCCTGATTTTCCTTTCTGAATCTGGATAATCGAGTATAGCGTTAAAAATTTTAACTGGCGAATAAGCCTTTTTTACATGAAAATATTCAGGTTTCGGCCTGCGCCATCCATCGAATATTCCCCATTCACCATATCCTACTGCTGTAGAATCAGGAAGATAAAAAATGTCATCAATTCCGGCCCAGATTGCTGCACCTAAAATGCCTTTCGACGAGTAGCAGTTCTCCCACATCCGGCTAAAACCTTGACCCCAGTTATCACGAACTCCCGGATCTGTTAGTATTTCGCGCCGGTTATAGGTATTTATATGGCAATATTCGCCATAAAGTAGTGGCCTCTGATACTCACGGTTTACAAAAGGATCTTCATCACCCGGATAATGGTAATTGGCAATTGGCATTTCAATGCTGCCGAAATTATTATATCCTCCATTCGCCTGATCATGGAAAGTTTTAGGGCGAGTATTGTCAATTTTGTTGGCAAGTTTGTGCGCTTCATGCCAAATGGTACTCCAACGCGATTCATTTGCCAGGCTCCAAATCAAGATTGAAGGATGGTTGAAGTTAAATTTAATATTTTCGGCAGTAGCCTGTAAAATGTAGTCTTCAAAACTGTTGCTTTCAGGGTTTTCCTGGTCCCATTTCGAATTGGCGCTGTGGCCTACCCAACAAAAGGGTGATTCAACTTCAACAAACATTCCCAATGAATCGCATGCATTCAGAAACTCTTCACTTGGTGGATAATGTGATGTACGGATATAATTATTGTTGGCATTCCTGAATAAAATTACATCCTGAATACATTGTTCAGGAGTTACTGACCTTCCTGTTAGCGGATGGGTTTCATGCCGATTTGAACCATGTAATTTAATTGGTTTATTATTAACAAATAACTGGTTTCCAATTACTTCGATGCTTCTGAATCCGATTTTTTGCGAAACAGTTTCAATCAGCTGACCTTTAATGAATAACTGAAGCGTTAATGTGTATAAGTTTGGATGTTCGCAATCCCATGCTTCTATATCCTGAATTTTGCTATCGGCCGCTACACTTGATTTTTCATTTGGATTAATTGCATTGATATAATTTGCATCTATTCCATGTGCGTGTATTTTGCCGTTTTTATCTGTTAGAATGTATTTTACTTCGATACTTTCAATTTTTTCATTGCTTTGGTTACGAATAGTGTAGTAAGTTCTTAATGTGCCATTAGTGATTTCATCAGTTAAACCGGCTTCAATCCTTACATCCGAAATATTGATTTCAGGGACAGCAATCAGGTAAATCTTTCTATAAATCCCACCAATCTGAAAAGCTGCGTATTGTGTTGTACTTGCCAGTGAGTCAGCGATTGATTCATTTTGTACAGCAACAAAAATTTTATTTTTACCTGTTTTAATAAATTCTGTAATATCAATTTCAAACGCTGTAAACCCACCAAGGTGCGACCCTGCATATTTATTATTGATCCATATTTTACACCAACTTTGTATGCCGTCAGCCCTTAGTTTAATTCGTTGACCTTTCCAGTCCGAAGGAATTTCGAAAGTTCTGAAGTATTGAGCAGGTTCACCTGTTTTAATTTTAAACCCCTGGTTTGTCCAATTGCCAGGTACTGCTATTTTCGCCCAACGCGAACCATCCAAGGGTTTAACTTTTTCCATCGCTACGCCTGTTTCAGCATTGAATTGCCAGGTTGCGTTTAAAGAAATTAAACAATTATTATCCTTGGAAACAGGAATTGTGGTAAACCAGATGTCTTTCCGAATATCATTTAATGCACTATTTTGTGAAATACAGTCGAACCTGCTAAATACTAAAAACAGCAGCGAAAGGAAAATGGTGAACCCGAATGATTTCATTTAGTAGTCGTTAATTTTTAAAGAATTATTCAAAAAAAGACCTAAAATGCCATGAATGGCTCAGAGGATTTATTCGGAGACCGAAAATTTCCAAATTGTTTCGGACTTATATTGTTCGCCGGGTCTGAGAATTACATCAGGAAATTCGGGATGATTCATCGAATCAGGGTAATGTTGTGTTTCCAAACAAAATGCAGTGTGGCTGATGTGTGGCTTGCCGCATTTACCTTTTAATGATCCGTCGAACCAGTTAGAAGTATAGAGTTGAACGCCTGGCTCTGTTGTAAAAACCTCAAGTATCCTGCCTGATTGCGGATCAAGAACCTTTGCAGCAAGCGCTAATTCACCCGATTGGTTGCGGAGCACAAAATTGTTATCGTAACCTTTGTAAAGTTGATTTATACGTTCACCAATCGGATGCGGCGCTGTAAAATCAAAAGGAGTATCAGCAACTTGTGCAATCTTGCCAGTTGGAATGCAATTATCGTCGGTAACTGTATATTCATCAGCAAAAAGCTGTAGTTCATGCGCTAAAATATTGCCCGACCCTTCGCCACTGAGATTGAAATAACCATGGTTAGTTAGGTTTACCGGCGTAGGTTTATCAGTTTCAGCAAAAAGTTTCAGACTGATTTGATTCTCATTGTCTAAAGTATAAATTGCTTTTACTTTTAAATTTCCGGGAAAACCTTCTTCCCCGTCCTTACTTAAATATTCGAGCGTAAGTCCAACTTTGTCATTTTCTTTGAATGTGGATGCGATCCACAACTTCTTGTGAAAACCTTCGTGCCCGCCGTGAAGTTGAAATTCACCCTGATTGGCTGAAACTTTGTATTCGATTCCATCAATGCTGAATTTTGCACCGCCAATTCGATTGCAGGTGCGGCCTATTATACAGTTGAAATAAGCCGGATTTTCAATCCATCCATCCCAATCCTGCATCCCAAGCACGACATCAGCAAGTTCGCCTTTTTTGTCAGGTATTTGAAGCGAAACTACGGTTCCTCCATAATTGGTGATTTTTACAACGACTCCATTGTCATTCGAAAGAGTAAATATGGATGCTTCACTTTCATCCGGCAAATAACCAAAATGTTCGGTTGTTACATTCATGAAATCAGGTTTAAACGGCTTGTTGTTAGTTGATTATATTCTATGGATCGAAGTCCGGATGTAAATGTAATTATCTTTTTTCAATCAGCAAATATATTAAATTTGTATATTCTTTTTTTAGTTTTATGTAAAATATTTAAATAGTTATGGCATCTTTGTAAAAAAAATACCAAACATGTATATGAAAACAACTTTACCTTTCCGTGAAATTTTAATCACTGCAGTTTTTAGCTGTTTTTTGGTGATGCTGGCTCAAAGCCAAACAATTTATGATAGCAAGGACTTAAGGTTTTTAAACAGTGACCTTCCTCTGCAGGTTCGTGTGGATGACCTGGTTTCGAGGTTAACAATTGAAGAAAAAGTATTGCAACTGCAGCACACAGCACCTGCTGTTGAAAGGCTTGGCATTCCTCGGTACAATTGGTGGAATGAGTGCCTGCATGGTGTTGCCCGCAATGGTATTGCAACAGTTTTTCCCCAGGCTATAGGTATGGCTGCCACGTTTAATCCGGAGCTGATACTGCAGGAAGCAGATGTAATTTCAACAGAAGGCAGGGCTAAATACTATGAAGCAATCAGCAAAGGGCAGCACGAAATATACCAGGGGCTTACTTTCTGGTCGCCGAATATTAATATTTTTCGCGATCCGCGATGGGGAAGAGGACAGGAAACTTATGGCGAAGACCCATTTTTGACAAGCCGCATAGGAGTAGCTTTTGTGAAAGGCTTGCAAGGCAATGATCCTGATTATCTGAAAGTAGTAGCTACTGCAAAGCATTTTGCTGTTCACAGCGGACCTGAATCGCAAAGGCACCGCTTTGATGCATGGGTTAGTGAAACTGACTTCCATGAAACCTATTTGCCTGCTTTCGAAGCACTGGTTACCGAAGCAAAGGTATATTCGGTAATGAGTTCATATAACCGCTTGTTTGGAACTCCTACATCATGTAATACCCGCACATTGGTTGATATTTTGCGTGGGAAATGGAAATTTAACGGTTATGTAGTCTCTGATTGTTGGGCAATTTCTGACATTTACAGCTTTCACAAATTTGTTCCGGAAGCCACTCAGGCGGTTTCACTAACCTTAAAAGCGGGTTGCGATCTTACATGTGGAAATGAATATGTAAATCTTATCGAAGCTCTCAATCGCGGCTATATTTGCGAAAATGATCTAAATGTTGCCTTAAAGCGTTTGTTTACAGCACGTTTTAAATTGGGAATGTTCGATCCTCCATCGAAAGTAAAATATACTTCAATTCCTGTTACTGCCTATAATACTGATGCTCATAACAAGCTTGCAAGAGAAGTTGCCAGGCAAAGTATAGTTTTATTGAAAAATGAAAATAATACATTACCTATTTCTAAAAAGATCAGGAAGGTTGCTGTCATTGGGCCTTATGCAAACGATACAACTGTGTTGTTGGGCAATTATAACGGCATTCCCTCGAACCCTGTTACGGTTTTAAAGGGAATTCAGAATAAAATTGGAAAAGGGACAAAAGTTTCGTTTGCTCAGGGCGTTGAGAAACCTGAAGTTCATGCTCAGGGCAAAAATCCAGAGAATGCTGCCGCACTCGCACAGGAGGCATTATCAGTCGCAAAAACTTCAGATATAGTGATTTTTATAGGCGGAATTTCTCCCGATCTGGAAGGAGAAGAGCTCAACCTTGAGGTTCCCGGGTTTATGGGAGGAGACAGAACTTCGCTGGATTTACCTCAGAATCAAGTTGATTTACTGATAAAACTTAAAGCCACAGGCAAACCTATTGTGCTTATTTTGACAAACGGAAGTGCTTTGGCTGTAAACTGGGCTGATGAAAATTTACCTGCAATTATTGAGGCCTGGTATCCGGGACAGGAAGGTGGAAATGCTGTTGCCGATGTTTTGTTCGGCGATTATAACCCGGCAGGGCGACTTCCTGTAACTTTCTACAAATCAGTTGAAGACTTACCTGCATTCGAGGACTATTCAATGAAAGGCCGTACTTATAAATATTTCACCGGTACTCCGCTTTACGCTTTTGGTTATGGACTTAGTTTTACTTCTTTTGATTATCAAAAAGCTCTGGTTCAAAATCCAGTTCTTTCAAAGATTGATTCGATAAGTCTTTCAGTTATGGTTAGCAATTCCGGTAATTATGATGGTGACGAAGTAATACAGGTTTATGTAAAGCAGCCTGGTGATGGTAAGAATAATCCAGTAAAATCTTTAATTGCTTTCGAAAGGATTAGTTTCCTGAAAGGTGAAACCAAGAATGTTTCATTTTCAATTCCTGTTTCGCGTCTTCGTCACTATGATCCTGAAATCAGTGATTATGCAGTTTCGGAAGGAAGCTATGAAATTTTAATCGGATCGTCCTCCAACGATATCAAATTAACATGCACAGTTAGTGTGAAATAGTGAGTTAGTGATAAGCATTGATACTTAAGATTAATAAGTATATTCAAAGCAAAAAAAACGCCACCTGAAAATCAAGGTGGCGTTTTTTGTATTATCAAACTTCTTATTAACCCTGAAGTTTAAAGTAGATAGGCATATTAAAGAGAACGCGAACGTTTTTCCCGTTTTGTTTACCAGGGTGCCATTTAGGCATCATGCGAACAACACGTAATGCTTCTTCGTCGCATCCGCCACCAATTCCACGTAAAATTTTAACATCAGTAACATTTCCTTTTGAGTCAACAACGAAGGAAACATATACGGTGCCCTGAATTCCGTTTTCGGTAGCTTGCTGCGGATACTGAATATTTTCAGCAAGGAATTTGTTGCGTTCAGGTTCACCACCTGGAAATGCAGGCATTTCCTCTACAATGGTGAAAACCTCTTTCTTTGATTCTTCAACCTCAATAACTTCTACCTTTGTTTCAACAACGATTTCTTCAATTGCAACTGCTTCATTGGTAGTTGTTTGAGCCAAATCGTCCTGGTTAAAGATATCAGCATCTTCCACAACTTCTTCGGTAGTTACGATAGGAGCAACAAATTTAACTTTTTGCTCAAGCGCAGCTGGAGGAGGAGGAGGAGGAGGTGGTGGCGGAGGAGCTTCTTCTTTCGGCTTGTCCATATCAATAAATTCAGCGCTTGCTGCTTTCTCAATATATTTAGCCCTTTTTTGCGCATAGTAGCTTGATGCCAGCGGGTAAGCAAGGCCTCCGAGCAGAATAATAACTGCCATAATGAGGGCTTTGGTTACATTTTTTGGATAAAGTTTACGCAAAATGTACGCTCCATAAGTTTTATTCCTGTGCTCAAAGACGATTTCGTCCATTGGAGCTGCAAAAACTTCTTGATTTGTCATTTTTGTGTCTTAGGTTAAATGTGATCAACAACTTCTGTTAACACATATTGATTTATTTTGGGGCCGGAGCTGAAACTGCTGTTCCATTTATCATCTGCAGTTCAATATCCGAAATATCTACAACTGCATAGTTAGCAACAGTAGTAATGGCCATTTCATCAATGATGTCAACAATGTTTCTGTATTTAGCCTTTTCATCGGCTTTTATGAGGATGATAGGGGCGTTTTTGTCAGATTTCTTTAGGTCCTTAATTCTGCGGGCTAAAGTTGAATCTGCCATAACCTCTTCTCCTTTAATCACCTTTTCCCTGAGTTCTGATACTGCTTTGAAGACGGTTTTGTTTCGCTGTAGTAACATTTTCCGGATTCCGTCTTTGCTATAATCTGTTTTAATCAAATCAGGAAGTGGTAATTTGGGATCGGCAACACCAAAGTAATAGTAAATCTGGTCATTACCCGACATAAGAATGTTGATGGTCCTGTCAGCTTCAATTTTTGGAGCTTCTTCGTTAGGATTATCTTTCTTTTCGGGCATGGTGATTTCCATTGCTTTTGGCTTGGCAAATGCTGTGGTAAGCATAAAAAAGGTGATAAGCAAACACATTAAGTCAACCATGGGGGTCATATCAATGTGCGTCGAAAACTTTTTGGCTTTCTTTTTGCCGCCTTTTTGTTTGCCTTCCGCTTGGATTATTTCAGCCATACTATGATTTCTTTAAATTATTAACATTATATGTTTATTCTTCCAATTTTGCTTCTTCCTTCATGAGGTTGGTCGTAAGGTTAAATTTGTTAACCTGGTTGTCCTGAAGAATATCCATTACGTGTTTTACAGTTTTGAAATCGGCGTCGGAATCACCTTTTATGGCTACTTCGGCATTTGGATTTTGCAGACGGATAAAACGAACCCAAAGATTTAACTGATTGTCAGTTGAATCTATCGGAATACCTGTTTGAAATACTTCCCTGTCTTTTGAGTCGGGAGTATTTATCCAGGCTTTCATTTTTTCAGCCGGCATACCAAATGAAGCCCATGTTGAAAAGGTTTTTAATTCCTTTTCATTAAAGGTAACATTGTATTGTTCCGCCATTTTTTTCAAAACTTCTTTTCTTATTAATACAGCTGTGTCCTGACCATTGTCGAAATTGAGGAACACTTTATTCTCTTTATCAATAAGAATCGTAATAACATCCTTTTCAGGAGCTGTCTTTTCGCTAACCGAATTTGGAGTATCAATAACTGCAGCTTCGGTAGGGCGAAAAGATGTGGTAAGCATGAAGAATGTAAGCAATAGGGCAAATAAATCCACCATAGGCGTCATGTCTATGTGCGGAGTCCTTACCGGTGCTTTAATTTTTGGCATGTTTTTTTATTTTGTAGTGTGAAAACCCGGCGCTAAGCGCCATGTAGCTTCTTATACAAGGCTTTACCCTTATTTGGTCTGCGCTGCGAAGGTCTGTGTCAGACTGAAACCGGCTTCGTCAATTTTGTAGGTCATTCCATCAATCTTGGTCGAGAAGTAGTTGTAGAAGATGATGGCAAGAGTGGAACCTGAAATACCAAAAGCAGTATTGATAAGCGCTTCCGAAATACCGGTTGCCAGAGCAAGAGCATCAGGTGCACCAGCTTGTGCAAGAGCAGCAAAAGCGCGGATCATACCCAATACTGTTCCGATAAGACCGATAAGTACTGAAATTGAAGCAAGGGTTGATATAATAACCAGGTTGCGCGACATCATTGGGAGTTCCAATGCTGTAGCTTCTTCAAATTCTTTTTGTAATGAAAGGAGTTTCTGATCCTTGTCTAATCTGGTGTCTGTTTGTAATTCTTTGTACTTGATAAGACCAGCCCTCATTACGTTTCCGATTGAGCCTTTTTGTTTGTCGCAAGCAGCAATTGCCTGATCAATCTGGTTGTTCTTCAGATAGTTCTGCAGGTTAGCTACAAATACATTTGCTGATCCGGTTCCTTTTGCTTTACGAAGTGTGAGTGCTCTTTCGATAGCGAAAGTAAGAACTACAAGCACGCAGGTAATAAGGATAGGTACTACATAACCTCCTTTGTAAACCATTGCAAGGTAATTTCCGGGAATTGGATGGCCTTTAGGATTGCCACCTTCAAAGTTAACAGGATTTCCCAATACATAAAAATAGATCAGGAATGCGATTGCCAAAGAAACCAGGATGGCACCAGTTGCGAAAGCTGAACGTAAAGTTTCTTTCAACGATTGACCGTTTTTGCTCATTGTTTGTTAGGTTTTAGGATTAGTGATTTTTATTAATTGTTTATTTAAATTTTAACTGTAACTCAAAGGCAAAGATAAAAGATTTTATGGTTTAAAAAATTCTTTACGTATTGCCTCTGCTTTTTATTTAAGAAATATAACACCCTGATATTGCATAATTTAGTCAGGATGTTATATTTAGTGATCAATATTAAGTTTATATTATTCGGGTTTTGTTGCTGATGATTTGAATTCAGGGCAACGTGGTTTCAGGTCATCAAGTGCATCTTTTGCATTCTGGTTTGCAGGGTCGAGTATTACAATTTTGTCCCAATATCCCAGCGATTCGCAATATTGCTTATTTACAAGGTAATAGTACCCCAGATAATTGTATGCTTCGAGGATATCTTTACCATATTTAATTGAATCTGCACTTGCTTTTTCAACCAGTTTCTCATAAAAAGGTTTTGCAAGGCCCTGCTCAGTATCAGGATCTAAATTTGAATAAACCCTTGCTCTGAATAGGTAAGCTGGTTCAAAATCCACACTCATCCTGTTTACCATTGCAAATGCGGAATCGGCTTCTGTCCAGTTTTTTGCATCAAAATAGGCACGTCCCATTTTATAGTAATCATTCACGCCGCCTGTTGAACGCTGAATTTTTAATTTATATGTATCTCCAGCTTCCTGATGCCTTTTCGATTTGATATAAGCACCGGCAATTTCATTAAGCAAATCCATGTTTGTCGAATCAGTTTCAAACGACTTTGTGAGATTAATGATTCCAAGTGAATCCTTGCCATTTTTTATCTGTATGCGGCCATAATAGAGGTAATCCTTAGAACTGATTTTCTCTTCCGGTGCATTTTTGAAGAATTTTTCAATGTAATAGTTTGCACTGGGGTATTGCTTTTCTTCGTAATAGGAATAAGCAAGTGCCCGGTTAAGGTCATTGTAGGTTACCGAATCAGTTTCCAGAATCTGCTGTATCTGAACGATAGCATCTTTATAATCTTCGGTTTGTATGAGCATATTTGCATACCTCCGTTTTGCGGCGATATTACTGCTGCTCAGATCAAGGTATTTCTTGAAATACTTTTTCGATTCTTCGGGCTGGTTTGTTTTTGCATAAAGGAAACCCATTTCGAGGTATGCCGGAGCAAACGAAGGATCGATATCAAGCGCTTCCTGATAATAGGACAATGCATCAGGATATACTTTAATTCGCGTATATAATTGACCAAGTCTTACACGCGCTCTTTTTGATTGAGGGGAGTAGTCCTGCGACCTTTTGTAATTTGCTGCAGCCTGGCTTCCGTTGTTAAGTGTATAAATATAGTAGTCGCCACGGGTAAGGTAGAGTTCAGGA
>Ga0209800_10003486_pt1 | contig 12461 bp, 9 predicted proteins | sample Higcelweek8metaG_FD_187174 | JGI IMG/M metagenome (GOLD analysis project Ga0209800, IMG submission 187174) | Freshwater pond sediment microbial communities from the University of Edinburgh, under environmental carbon perturbations - High... | ecosystem: Environmental > Aquatic > Freshwater >... | reverse complement strand
TTTTTATCGCATTGCGCTGCAATCGAAAGTTCCGATGATTCTGACGTATCTCGATTATAAAAAGAAATTCGGTCTTGTCGGCAAACTTATTTATCCTTCAGGGGATTATCAGGCTGATATGAAAATCATGAGCGAATTTTTCGCCGAATGCACGCCGGCTCATCCCGAAAACTATGTGACTCCGCAGTTTTAATTAGGCATAAGGCGATAGTCGTAAGACGAGTGGAGTGATGAGTAAAATTCAGTGGTAGTGGTCTGCTGAAATTCCCGACCGAAGCGTCGGGATAGCCAGTTTTATTCGTGATTCACACTTCACTTCTTCCTTCGTCATTCCTTGTTCAGTGCTCAGTGTTCTTCAACGTTTACCCCAAAAATGACTATAGTTGGTTCCTTTGAAGACGACTACGGACGTAGTCGAACAAAAATAGCCCGGGATTAAATCCCGGGAGCCAAATAAGTACGCGAAGCACCTTTGAGTTGGAAAGTCACGCGGCTGCTTACGGAATTGCCTTCATTAGCACAGGGCAGACGCGCATCCGAAGCGGCGGACGCTGATCGAATAATATTAGCCTCGGGTCCCGCCGTGCGGGATAAATTCCACCCGAGGGACATATAAGCACGCGAAGCACTATAATTATTAAAAATTCGAGTCAGCCGCGATGGAAGAAATACAAGATGTGAAAATGAGGGACTTCGTCCAGTTGAAAATGTGGAAATCACGTCAGACATGACAAATATTTGAGACGTTAGAAATACGAATCAGGCATCAGTCGTTGTGCGTTGAGCTCTGTGCGTTGAGTGTCAGGCGTTGAGCTCTGAGCGTTGTGCATTGTGCAAAAAAAAGCCGCCCGGGTTGCGGACAGCTTTTTTTGAAGTGATTCTATCTTTTATACGTTCTGAAGAATATTCAGAATCAATTTCCAGAAACGATCAACAGTAGGAATCAAGAGCTTTTCAGCAGGACTGTGAACGCCACGAAGCGTCGGTCCGAAAGAAACCATATCCATTCCCTGGATTTTTTCGCTGAATAAACCACATTCGAGACCCGCATGAATAGCGCGAACCACAGGTTTGTAACCAAATTGTTTTTCGAATTGTTCAACAGTGATTTTCAGTATAGCGCTGTTGGGATCCGGTGTCCAGCCCGGATATCCGTCGCCGTGTTTGTATTCAAATCCGGCCAGACGAAATGCCGAAGCAACCATATTACAGACATTCTGTTTCGCACTGGCCACCGAACTGCGCTGGCTGGTCGAAATGGTAATGGTGTTGTTGTTCATTTTCACCGAAGCCAGGTTGGTCGATGTTTCAACAAAACCTTCAATATCCTGTGCCCAGGCAATAACACCGTGCGGCATGGCATAAATCAGATCAATCAGTTTCGAAGCGGTTTTGGCATCAATAACATGTGTGGCCTGTTCCGTTTTTTTGATGGCCATTTTTACATCCGCATCTGTCACTTTGTATTCCTGGGCAACAGCCATATCCAGCGCACCAACCATTTTAAAAACATCGCTTTCCTTGGCAGCCGGAATCATTACAACTGCAACGGCATCGCGGGCAATAGCATTGCGCAGATTACCACCATCAAACGAAACCAGACGTGTCGTCATTTCGTTACTGAGTTCCCATAAAGCACGTCCCAGAATTTTATTGGCGTTGCCTAAGCCGCGGTGAATGTCGTCGCCCGAATGTCCGCCTTTCAGTCCTGACACAGTAATTTCAACGGTTGTCATTCCTTCCGGAGCTGGTTCCGATGTATAGTAGCGTGTACCAACGGTATCTTTTCCACCGGCGCAACCAATGAAAATTTCGCCTTCGTCTTCGCTGTCAAGATTAAGCAGGATGCGGCTTTTCAGCATCTCGGGTTTTAAGGCAAAAGCACCGGTAAGTCCGGTTTCTTCATCAACTGTGAATAAGCACTCAATCGGACCATGTTCAATATCTGTTGAATCAAGCAAAGCCAGCTGAGCAGCGACTCCGATTCCGTCATCGGCGCCCAGTGTGGTTCCGGTGGCTTTCACCCATTCTCCGTCAATGCGTGGAATAATGGGGTCGGTATCAAAATTAATATTGCTGTCAGCCTCTTTTTCACAAACCATGTCAATGTGACTTTGTAAAGCAACCCAGGGTTTGTTCTCAAATCCGGGTGTCGCTGGTTTGCGGATTACTACATTGCCGACTTCGTCGGTGAGTGTTTCAAGATTATGCTGCTTTCCGAATTTAAGCAGGTATTTCACCATCAGTTCTTCTTTTTTTGAAGGATGAGGGATTTCACAGATTTCGGCAAAAAATTGCCATACCTTTTCGGGTTGCAGGTTTTGAAAAACGTTTTCCATGTCTGTTATTTCTAATGTGTGTTGTTTTCGGGTTTCAAATATACATCATTTATTATTGTCGACTTAAATGCTGGGTGTTTTTTCATACTTTTGTGATTCAATCAGGACAAATGGCGATTACAAAAAACAGGGGCGACCGCCCGACACGTTTTGGTTTTGGTGAAGGAGTGCGCGATGCAGCAAACTGCAATTCATCGGTTGTTGGTCTTGGCGCCGATATTACCAGTTCTGTCAGTATGAATCTGTTTGCCGATGCGTTTCCCGATCGTTTTTATTCATTGGGAATTGCTGAACAGAATGGAGTTGCGGTGGCATCTGGACTTGCGTTAACGGGATTGACACCGGTTTTCAGCACCTATGCTGTGTTTGCAACCATGCGGGCAGCTGATCAGATCCGTGTTTCGGTGTGCTACAACAATTTACATGTGGTGATTGGTGGCGCTCACGCTGGTATTTCTGTTGGTCCCGATGGCGCTACACATCAGGCTTTGGAAGATATTGCGGTTATGCGCGTGCTGCCCAATATGTCCGTCATTTCTCCATGCGATGCCACACAAGCCCGACTGGCAACCATGTACGCCATCAACGAACATTCAGGTCCTGTTTATATTCGCTTTGGACGCGAGGCGGTGCCTGATTTCACATCGGAAACCGATGCATTTGAATTCGGAAAAGGGCAGCTGATGCGCGATGGCAGCGATGTAACTATTTTTGCAACCGGTCATATGGTCTGGCATGCACTGCGGGCCGCTGAACAACTGGCTTTACAAAACATCAATGCAAGAGTTATTAACATTCATACGATTAAACCGATTGACCGGGAGATCATTGTTAAAGCAGGCCAAGAAACCGGCGCAATCGTAACGGCCGAAGAACATCAGGTTGCAGGCGGCTTTGGATCGGCAATCGCAGAGGTGCTGGCCGAATCATGTCCGGTGCCGATTGAATTTGTTGGTGTAAACGACAGCTTTGGCGAATCGGGACAACCCGAAGAGCTGATGCTGAAATATGGATTGAGTGCAGAAAATATTGTGGCAAAATCATTGAAAGTGCTGGCGCGAAAATGAAAAAATCAAAATATATACTTGTTGTTCTGCCGGCATTATTAATTGTTGCCGCCATTGTCTTTTCAAGTCATTGTGCAAATAAATCATCAGAACAGAACAAAACGACAGATGATTCAATTCCAAAAAATATTTTGTTGGGCAAATACAATCCTGCACAGGAAGCCGGTTATTCGCTCATTAGCAGCAAATACACACTGAAAACCGGCATATATCTGCGCACCGAAGTGTACAATGCTTTTATTGCCATGCGTGACAGTGCACTGAAAGATGGCGTTACACTGAGCATTGTGTCGGCCACGCGCACCTTCGATCAGCAGAAAATCATCTGGGAAAACAAATGGAACGGTCGTCAGTATGTGGGCGGAAAGCTGCTCAATACGGCTTATCCCGACGAAGTGGAACGCGCAAAAGTGATTCTGAAATACAGCAGCATGCCCGGAACATCGCGCCACCACTGGGGCACCGACATTGACATCAACAGCGTCGATCCCGCGTATTTCAAAACAGCAACAGGAATAAAAGTATTGCAGTGGCTCGAAACACATGCAGCGCATTTTGGTTTTTGCAGACCTTACACTGCATTTGGCAAAACCCGTACAACAGGCTTTCAGCCCGAAGAATGGCACTGGAGCTATTATGCGGTTGCATACAAATTACAGCAGGCATATAAAAATCAAATCAAATATACCGATATCGAAGGCTTCGATGGCGATGAAACAGTATTTTCTGTACGCGTCATCGATAATTTTGTAATGGGTGTTGACTCGGTTTGCTGGAAGTGATTCCTGATGGTTTCAAAGATATAAATTCCGAAACGCTTGCAGCAGTGCATACGAAACCATTGAATTGTGGTTTCGGCCTTCCAGCTCAATGTATTCAAAATCCAGCGCAGCATAATTTCTTTTCTCAAGTAACTTGTCCAGGCGTCTTGTTCCGTGCAGAATCAGATTCATATGTTCTTTACTTCCGGCAGCAAAAAACAAATTGGCTTGCAACGATTTTGTCTGATCATGGAGCGTTTTTTCTCTTTTAAAAATATAGTAGTTGTTGGTCCACAACGAGGGGCTTAGAGCTATAAATTGTGTAAACATCCGGTTTTCCCGGAAAAGACAATACATGACAAACAGTCCACCGAATGAATGTCCGATGATGGTTCTGTCAGTACCGGTGTTGTAAGTTGAATCGATGTGTGGAATCAGCTCGCTGGCTATAAAAGCGTAAAAGCGATCGGCATGACCAAAGTTTTCCCGTTTGTTTTTTGATGCTGCCTTCTCATTACACACAGGTGGAATATAATCGCGCCGGCGCATGGTCATATATCCCGAAGGATGTCCTATTCCTATAAAAATGGTGCTGTCGGCTTTGCTTCCGGCACGCATTCCACCAATGATTTGCAGAAGTTTCATCCCGGAGTTCAGGTTTGCATCGAGATAATAAACTGTGTGATATTGAATGGTGCTGTCGTATGGTTTGGTCAACGCAATATTTATATCATAGGTATAGTCAACAGAATTTGAATACAGTGAATAATTTCTCCAGACCGATTGTGCAAAAGCTGGATGCAATAACAGAATCAGCACAATAAATATTGAAACTTTTTCAATCTTGTAAAAATTCAATTTCCTCATAATTTAATAATGACTTGTCGCGTGTCTCAATGCTAGCTACTAAAGCCCGTCTGCAGCGATTACACTACGCCCGTATCAGGATGCAATTTAAGCAAAAAATCCTTGATATTCATCCAGCGTATTCCGTGCTTATCCGTATTCCAGCCATATTCATCAAGTGATAAAACGATTTTCGGAAAATGATCGGCTACTTTAATCAATGGCGCATACTCACGATCCTCAACACCTTCGCCAAGCAAAGTAGCACACACTTGTATATACATTTTCTGTCCTTGCTTTTCGGCAATAAAATCAATTTCCTTGTCTTTAAGTTTTCCAATACTGACCTGATAATCGCGAGCAATAAGTTCGTTCAGCACTATGTTTTCGAGCTGTCCCGACAGCTGTGAACTTCTGCTGCCAATAGTAGCCAGGGCAAATCCTGTATCGCAGATGTAATATTTCTCCAGTGTTTCAAGATGTTTTTTTCCCTGTACATCAAATCGTTTTATCTGATGAATAAAATAAGCATCCATCGTATATTGAATGTAATTCAGAATAGAATCCGCCGAAACATTGATCCGCTGAGATTTTGAGTAGTCGCTGATACTGCGGGCGCTGGTAATATTGCCACAATTATCGATAATGAAATGCAGAAGTCGGTTCAGCATGTTTGAATCACGGATGGAATTCCGCAACACAATATCCTTTAACACGATGGTGTTATAAATTGATTCAAGGTATTGTTGCAGTACCGGCTCATTCCACTGAAGCTGATGAAGTCCCGGGAAACCGCCATATTTCAGATAATCAGCCCATGCGTTCGTTTGATCGGGTTGATGCTGTTTGTAAATCTCTGTAAACTCAGAAAACGACAGTGGGTGAATCCGGAAACCAACATAACGCCCCGATATCAGTGTGGCCAGTTCCGATGAAAGCATATGGGCATTCGATCCTGAAATATAAATATCATATTTCTCTTCAGCAAGAAATGATGCAATGGTCTTTTCCCATTCCGATATTTCCTGAATTTCATCAATAAAAATGTAGTACCGGATTTTCTTTTTCCGGCATTTATTGCTTACATATTTATGTAAATCAGAATAGGTCTTCAGAAAATCGAATTCGTAAAGCTCCCTGTTGATATAAACAATTTGTTCTTCCGGTATACCGCTTGTTTTCAGATGGGCAATAAGTTGTTTCATCAGTGTACTTTTCCCGCAGCGGCGTACACCTGTAATGACTTTTATCAGCGGCGTTTCCACGAAGGGAAGGATTTTATCAATATAGTGCTGCCGTGTTACCATTGCCGAATATTTTTATACAAATATACGAATATTTCGACTATAAACGACAAAAAGTAATAAAATATAATAAATGTCGACTATAAACGACAAAATATTTAATTTTGCAAAAAGTGTCGACTATAAACTAAATTAAATTCAAATTGTATCGGCAAAAGGTTTGAATTATTCATCTTTAACCAGGTCGCCTTGCTCATTCCATTCTTTCGAATACTTGACTGATGCAGGTATTCCATACTTTTTTTCCGTTTGGATTTGTTCGTTTTCAAACCATGTTTTAAAAATGCCCAGAGGACCGCCGAAGAAATAATTGCTTTCACTTTTTATCTGGCCGTTTTCATACCATTCCTGCCACAGACCATGCTGAAATCCGTCTATCAGTCTGCCTTCCAGCTTTTTCTGGCCATTGTCATAATACGTTACAATATCAATGTATTTCTTTATCGGTTGAATGTGGCGTTCCGATCTTGTATAATAGTCGTAATCATCCGGACTATCCCATTCTGAATCACTTAAAACCAATTCTGTTTCGCTCAGTTTGATGACAAACCATGTTCTGGTCCCAAGCAAAAGGGTCGTATCCGAAAGAAACCGGAATTTGCTTTTGTATGCCATTTCCCCCTGAACAAAGTCAACGGAATCATTCTCCTGAAAAAACATAATCATTGTATCCTGATATTCTTCCACCATTTCCCAGGTCCCCAGAATCAGGTCTCTATTGCTTTTATTTTCCTGGGCCGCCGATGGTGATATAATCAGCAACGTCAGAATAGCAAACAAAATCAGCTTCATTTTTTATTGTTTCTGTTGCGAAAATAATTATAATAGCTGGAATTGGCAAGTTTTATAAAATAAAAATGATTATATTGTAGTCTTGAAATATGATTAAAATATAGTCACTTAATCAATGATTCTCCACTGCCGCTCATATTACAGTCTGCGATTTGGCATGATGGCGCCCGAAAAGGTGGCCACAATGGCGGCTGCATGCGGATTTCCGAAGGTGCTGCTGGCCGACATTAACAACTGCACGGGCTGGGTCGATTTCATTAAACAATGCCGCAGCGAGCGCACTGAAGGGATGCTGGGCATGGAGTTCCGGCGCGGCAGCCGTTTGTTGTATGTGTGTATGGCCCGCAACATGAGCGGCTTTCAGGAAATCAACGAATACCTGACGCAGTGCAACATGACTGAAAGCCAGCCAGCCGATTTTGCGCCGCCGTTCAATCAGGTTTTTGTATTGTACCCGTGGAACGAAAACTCGCCAAAGCAGCTCCGGGCCAACGAATACATTGCTGTCCGACCGTCGCAGGTGCCGCAGTTGAGGGTGCTCAACGACCGCAAATTACGTGGCCGCATGGTGGCCTGGTGGCCGGTTACTTTTGCCTCAGCGGCTGACTACGACACACATTGCCATCTGCGCGCCATCGACAGCAACACGCTGCTTTCAAATCTGAAAACATCGCAGCTGGCTATGAACGATGAAATTATGCCTGACCGCAAAGCCGCATACGAAGCCTTTTCCGAATGTCCCGATTTGCTTGCCAATGCCGAAAACCTGCTGCGCGACTGCGCTGCCGATGTGCAGCTGGGCGTGGTGCGCAATAAAAAAACTTTTACCGGCAGCCGCTACGACGATAAACTTCTGCTCGAAAAGCTGGCTATGGATGGTTTTCCGGCACGCTATCCGGGCAAGTCAAAGCATGTGCTGGAGCGCATCCGCAAGGAACTTGAAATCATAGACCGGCTCGGATTTTCGTCGTATTTCCTCATGGCGTGGGACATTGTGCGCTATTCCATGTCGCGCGGATTCTATCATGTGGGGCGGGGAAGCGGCGCCAACAGCATTGTGGCGTATTGCCTCTACATTACCAATGTCGATCCGGTCGAGCTCGATCTTTATTTCGAACGCTTCATCAACCCGAAGCGAACCAGCCCGCCGGATTTCGATATTGATTTTTCGTGGAAAGACCGGACTTACGTGCAGGACTACATTTTCAAACGCTACGGATCGAAGCACACTGCCCTGCTGGGCATGATGCAGACTTTCCGCGACAAGTCGGTCTACCGCGAGCTCGGCAAAGTGTACGGACTTCCGAAAACCGAGATTGATGCGCTGGTCGAAGAGCGGAAATCGCTCAAAGCCGATGACGACATCATCCGGAAAATTGTGGCTGTAGGCGAAGCCATACGCGACTTTCCGAATCTGCGCAGTATTCATGCGGGCGGCATTCTGGTATCCGAAGAGCCGGTAACGATGTATTCCGCGCTGGATCTGCCTCCCAAAGGTTTTCCGACGGTGCAGTGGGACATGTATGTGGCCGAAGATCTGGGCTACGAAAAGTTTGATATCCTCAGCCAGCGCGGCATAGGGCATATCGGCGATGTGGTGAAATTCATCGCACAGAACCGACGCGAAAAAATCGACATTCACGACATCCCTGCATTTAAGCGCGATCCGGCCATTGCAGCGCAGATCGAAAAAGGAGAAACCATCGGTTGTTTTTATGTCGAAAGCCCGGCCATGCGCAGTTTGCTTCGGAAGCTCGATTGCCGTGATTACCTCACGCTGGTGGCGGCCAGTTCCATCATCCGGCCGGGCGTGTCGTCGTCGGGCATGATGCAGGAATACATCCGGCGCTACCACAATCCGCAGTCGTTTCAGTATCTGCATCCGGTGCTCGAAGAATTGCTGCACGAAACCTACGGTGTGATGGTCTATCAGGAAGACGTGCTCAAGGTGGTGCATCATTACGCCGGACTCGATCTGGCCGAAGCCGATGTGCTGCGCCGCGCCATGAGCGGTAAATACCGCAGTAAGGAGGAAATGATGCGCATTGTAAACGGTTTTCACGAAGGCGCTGCGAAACTGGGCCGCCCCGAAGCGGTCACCAAAGAATTGTGGCGGCAGATTGAATCCTTTTCCGGCTATTCCTTCTCAAAGGCTCATTCGGCCTCGTTTGCCGTCGAAAGTTACCAGAGTCTTTTTCTCAAAGCGCACTATCCGGTAGAGTTCATGACAGCTGTCATCAACAATTTCGGCGGCTATTACCGCAGCTGGGTGTATTTTTCCGAGGCGCGCCGCAGCGGAGCCAATGTGCTTCTTCCATGCATAAACACTGGTGATTATATCACAACGGTGAAAGGAAATGACATTCGCATCGGCTTTATTCATGTGCAGGGACTGGAGGAAAATTTCATCCGTCCGGTGCTCGAAGAACGGCTCCGCAACGGGCCTTTCGCAGGCATGGCCGATTTTATGGCGCGCATACATACCACGCGCGAGCAGCTGGTGTTGCTGATCCGCATTGGTGCTTTTGCATTCACGGGCAAGTCGAAACCCGAATTGTTATGGGAAACGCTGGCCGGGCAGGATGCGCGTAAAATCCCCGAAGCCTCGGGACAGTTGTTTGCTTCGTCGCACCGGCTGCCGGAACTTCCGTCGCTCGAAACGTCGCAGCTCGAAGATGCCTACGATGAAATAGAATTGCTGGGGTTTCCGGTGACATACACATGGTTTGAACTGCTGAAAACCGGCTTTCGGGGCGAGATTCAGGCGTCGGGCATGAAGGCGGCAGAAGGAAAATATGTGCGCATGATTGCGCCGCTGGTCACCATCAAGCCGGTGCGCACCAAAAAAAATCAGAAAATGTATTTCGCGAGTTTTCTCGACTTCGAAGGAAATTTTTTCGAGACAGTGCACTTTCCCGACAGTCTGCGAAAATATCCATTCCGAGGAAACGGTGTGTATTTGCTCTATGGCAAGGTGATCATCGATTTCGGTGCTTTGAATCTGCAGGTGGAAAAGATGGCCAAGATGGAGCTGCGTGGCGACCCGCGGGCGTAGAGCGCACAACGCACAGAGCACAACGCACAGAGCATGGAGTTGCTGTGCTCCCGCACTCATTCTCGTTCTGTATTTGGAATGCTGCATAGGTCATGTCTAGGCTGCGCGCTCGAACTGAAGTCAATCTTCACCCTGCTACTGTCACTCTGAGCGGAGTCGAAGAGTCGACAGCAGGACAGACTCCGTCGAAGAGTCACTCGGTCTTTTACATGCGGCTCAATGTACAACAGCTATCTCGCTACCGCAATTTTCACTTTTTTCTTTTTCAGCGGCTCATCGCGGAGCAGGCGAAGCAATTCCGGAACTTTAGTGCTTTTAACAGCGGCAAACGAAACAAAATCAAGCACATGAATCAACCCCAATTCGTCTTTTTGTAGTTTGCCTTTTTGTAATAAAAGTCCGACAATATCCACTTTGTTTACTTTGTCTTTTTTGCCGGCGCTGATATAAATGGTTGTCCAACCGGAGGGTTTCGGAACGACTGTATTTTCGGGTAATGGCTCTACTGGCGGCTTTTCAGTGATATAGGCCGGAAGCCTTTCCTCGCCAGAAAGCAACAGAAACGCATTTCCCTGCGCATGCATTCTGGCAGTACGACCGTTTCGGTGCGTAAATGCGGTCTCAGTCGATGGCAATTGATAATGAATGATGTTCTCAATCAGTGGAATATCAAGTCCGCGTGAAGCAAGATCTGTCGTAATAAGCACACGGACACTGCCATTGCTGAATTTAATCAGGGCACGCTCACGTTCATCCTGTTCCAGACCGCCGTGAAAGATGTCGTTTTCCAGCTGCCGCTCAGACAAGAATCTGCTGATTCTCTCCACTGCTTCGCGGTGATTGCAAAACACCAGTGTGGAATGATTTCCCAGATGACACAGCAAACGAAACAATGTTTCCGTTTTTTCGATGCTATCGGACATGACAACTTTAAGCGCCAGACCTTCGGCAGCCTCAGTCGTGAGATAATTCAACTCAACCGGGTTATGTATGCCCGTAAAATCCGGAATAGCGAGTGAATGTGTGGCCGAAGTCAGCACGCGTTTTTGCAATTTTTCAAGCTGTTCAACGATGAAACGCATTTCGTTTTCAAAACCAAATTCCAGACTTTTGTCAAATTCATCCAGCACCAGTATGTGTATTCCCGAGGTGTTGACATGCCCGCGCCTGAGGTGGTCTGCAATACGACCGGGCGTACCAATCAGAAGTGCAGGACTGGCCTGCAAACTTTTTTTCTCCGTTGAAACGGAATGCCCACCATAGCAACACAAAGACCTGAAGCCGGTTTTCATTGATTTAAAAACCTGTTCAATCTGAATTGATAACTCGCGTGAGGGCGCCAGAACAAGTGCCTGCACCTGATCTTTATTTGCATCCAGCATTTTGAGAATAGGCAGCAAAAACCCAATGGTTTTCCCGGAACCGGTGGGAGCCAGCAGTATCGTGTTTTGGTGCTTTTCAATGGATTCAATGGCCTCAACCTGCATGGAATTCAGGTTTTCAATCTTTAGATTTTCAATGGCTGCTGCAAAAATGTTGGTCGTGTGAGTCATGCTGCAAAGATACTACGAAATAAAATGAAGAAATCGCAGCCAATACTAGCCGTCGATGTAAAAAAATAAGTACTAAACCTAACACCTAATGCCTATCGCCTATCGCCTAACGCCTTATGCCTAACGCCTAATTAAACTGCGGATCAGCCGGCAGATGTGTCCAGAAATTATATTCGTCGCCAAGTTGTTTTACCAGACCCGACCAAACCTGTTCAGGTTTCATTTGAATCAGATCATTTAATTTCGGGATTGTTACAGCCCAGGCATTTTTCTTTAATTCACCTTCGAGTTGATTGGCATCCCAACCGGAATAGCCAAGAAAAAAACGAATGGTATCGGGCGAAATATGACCCGCCAGAATATTGTCAACCACGCTGGTGATGCGGCCACCCCAGAATAAATCGTCGCCGATATGTTCGCTGCCTTCGATGATATCGCCGTGCGAATGAATGAAGAAAATGCTTTTCGGATCAACCGGTCCGCCTATGTATAAAGGTGCGTCGAAATCGCCGAGGTCCGGCATGATTTCACTGATATTGGTTTTAATCGGCTTATTTATAATAACACCAAAAGAACCATCTTCGCCATGATCGACCAGCAATACGGCCGAGCGGCGGAAATAAAAATCCTGCAGCAGCGGCTCTGAGATCAGAACCCGCCCTGTGGCCGGCGCTACTGCATTGGTTTTAATTTCAAACATGGCTCTTGTTGCTGAATGATGATTCTTTAGTACATTTGACGGCG
>Ga0209800_10003481_pt1 | contig 12484 bp, 5 predicted proteins | sample Higcelweek8metaG_FD_187174 | JGI IMG/M metagenome (GOLD analysis project Ga0209800, IMG submission 187174) | Freshwater pond sediment microbial communities from the University of Edinburgh, under environmental carbon perturbations - High... | ecosystem: Environmental > Aquatic > Freshwater >... | reverse complement strand
ACCGCGGAGAAGTGAATTTCCAATTGTTGGGCAGCACGGTGGATACCAACGTCATTGAGGCTATCCCCATCTTCGAGGAGATCTTTAACGGCCGTTCTTTTTTCGCGGATCTTTCCAAACCGGACAGCCCATTTTCCCAGCTCGTAAACTCGGAGTACAACCTGGATGATGACAAATACTATCCCGGCACCGTCCCTTACAACCAGATGTTCGACGCGCTGCTGTATCTGGGCGGGACATTATCATCTGAAAGGAATCCTGAACTTCGGAGTGATATGGTAAATGTAAATCAGTTGGTATCGCAACTCTATGAAGAGCTTACCAAGGGCGGTTGTGATGATGATAAGGTGATTAATTTACTTCGTCAGGCCGGGTCACAAATGGGCGAATTGAAACTGGCCTATGCTCAGCAGCATTCAAATGAGCCGTTGGGGGATGCCCTGTATGATAGACTCAGTGAAAAGAGGTTTAAAGATGCGCTGCCTCTCAATTACGAAGTCATACCGAGAAAGGTAAACAGCACAGGCGTCGATAATCCTGAATGGGTCAGTCGTTTGTACAAGGCTTTCAACATCGGATTATTCGGAGGTACGGATGAAGACGAAGTAATGACGGTTTTACAAGAAGCCTACTATTGTGGTTCAACGGGAGCTCTTGAGAAACTCTACAACGAGAGGTATCCCAACGAGCTCAAATTAGAAGATGAATTGTACGATGAACTCAGCGGAGACGAGCTTAAAGACGCGCTGAAGTTATTCTACGAAGGACTTGCCAATGAATCCAATGTTGAATCCAATCCTCAATCCTGCCGGAAGGTAGCAGTCCACGGCACGCTGACTCCGCGGACTAGCGTTGATGTCAGAACCTTTTTCAAAAATATTCTCGTCGATTGGGACAACAGCGAATACAAGACGAAAGACGGCCAGACGGAAGACGGCAAGCCAGCAGGCCCGATACGGACCGACATTACCAAGGAATCCTGGGAGAAGCAGGTGTGGGATGTTCTGGATTTCCTTTACAACGATGGTCCCTTTGAAACGGCCCGGGCCATCCTCGATGCCATCAAGAGTAGCGGGAAGATGCTGACCATTCATCTGGACAAGCTCGCCTTCTGGGACTCCTGTATTCCTGGGTGGGCAGGCCGCAATTCGAGCTCCAGCCCGGTAAATGGCAAAATGGAGTATGCAACGCGAGTAGGTGGAACGCCGGAAATTGGAGAGCCAGGCAGCGGCAAGGGAGGTGGCAGCGATTCCGAAATCACTTTTTCGCCCCACAATTGGGATCCCGAATCGAGCTCGGCTTCGCTTGCGGCCCGCGATGAAACCCTGTTACATGAGCTGGTACATAGTTTACGTCAGATGCGAGGTCTCGAGGACCAAGTGGTCTTCACGGTCCCCCTCGAAAGTCTGAGAGACACAGACCCAAAAGGTGTACCAAAAGTTGAGTCAAACTGTAACAAAGACAGCGACAAAGATTGTAACAAAGACAGCGACAAAAACACTAATCCTTTCTCCCAGCATTACACCAACCAGGAGGAGTTCTTCGCCGTGGTTTTAACCAACATTCATCGCTCGGAGAAGGGGCGCGCCGGAGTGAGGCGCGACTACAAATATGATTCTCTACCCATGTCGCCGCCCATGTCCAACGCGGCGAACTTTGCATCGGTGTGGAAGCCCCAATTGCACTACCTGTGCAAAGACATGCCGGATGTCTGCCGTCGCATCGCCGGGGCCCAGGGCACCTTCAATCCGATTTTCGAACTGTATCGGCTGGAGGACCGCTACCCTCCCGGCGCTGCGAGGAACGCACCTGAGGATTTCTGATCCTTTGTAGTTCGCATCTCCGACGCTTATGGCAGTTATCCTCACCATACGATACCTGCATCGTCTCGGCACCGGGAAACGTGATGGTTCCCGGTTTGTCCGATCCCACCAACCTTGACCGCTCAATCCCAGAAAGAATGACCGGTAAATCCCACCAGGTATGACCGCAGAATAAAGCACAGACAGTTTAATCGATTCAATTTAGATTTCCTCTGACGTTGACTTTTGTTGTTAACAAAAGAGATTCAAGGCCTGTGGATTAAGCTGGCCTGTTGCTTGATTCATTTGGTCTATCTGTTTTTAATATTTACTTTCGAAATTACGATTCCCGCCAGCATGCAGGAACAGATTTGCTTTGGAAAGCCTTGAGAGTTTGATTCTTTCAAAACCCTTTATCAATATAACAAAACATTGAAAAAGTGTTTTCTGTCAGAAAACAGGTAGACTCAGAATTAATCGAAAATCAGGAGATTGGTAATGAAAATTGAATTGAAAAGATATGAAAAGAGACAGACGAGTAATAAACGCCTGCCTCCTGAATCTTATCCAATTAATCAATAAACTGCAATTTATTGGTGAAAAGAACATTCTTACTGTTGCGAACAGTAACTATATATGATCCTGCTGAACTGATTACCCTGTTGAAATTAAGTGCAGCTGACTTGTCAAATGATTTTGAAAAGATCATTCTTCCCTGTAAATTATATACACTTACATCAAGATTTGTCCTGTCCTGCGAGACGGTGAGGTACAGGATATTCTTTGACAAATGTGCAGTGCCTGATAATGATGCAGGTGTTTTTAACTGTCGGCATAGCGGCAGGGGATTCCACGATGACGGCATGCGGGCCGCGATGCCGCGTCCGGCAGTGCTCATGTAAACAACGCCGAATGTGTTCATGTCGCCTGTTACAAATTCTCCGTTTGCAAGACCGCCGTATTCGTGAGCGTCGTCGTTTATGCGTGTCCAGTTTGCACCTTCGTCAATTGACTGGAAAATACCGTTAACATTGTCAACAGTTCCTGAAATGTAAATTGCAGGAAACGATTTTCCTTCAGCGGCCTTTCCGAAACCTATGGCTTCGCAGGCTGACACGTTTTCAATTTTACTGAAATTTTCAGCTCCGTCAATAGATCGGCTAAGGCCGTTTGGTCCAAGTGCAATCCAGATATCACCTTTTTTACCGGGTGCAAGCCTGAATTTTTTACTGTCACTTGATCCGGGGGATGAGACCTTTTCAAATGTAGCCCCTTTATCTGTGCTTCTGTACATGTCGCCTGAAGATTTTTTGTATGCATAAAATACGTCTGTGTCCTCAGGATCTCCTGCAAGAAATGCTCCGTCAATTCCTGTGACTTCGCTCCATGCTGAGTTCGCATAACGCTGCACAGGGTAGTCGCCATTTACGTCGTTACTGTCAATTAGTTTACACATGGGAGTCCAGAGTGTTGTGGTTCCGTCTGCGGAAATTGCCACACTCAGACCCTTTTTGTAAAGTTTGGAAACGCTTTCGTATGTGGCTACCGTCCATGTTCTGCCGCTGTCTGAACTGAACTGGACAGGTGATATAGGCACTTCCGAATTCCCCGTAGGATTTGATATGCGCACATCGGCCACCTTTACAAGTGTACCTGATTTGGGTGCAAATGCAAGCGTTTGCGTGGTTCCGAGATTCACGTTTGTTCCGCTTACCTTTGTTTCATGCCGGTTTGACGGATATTCTGTTATGTCATCGTGCCTGAAACCGTCGTAATCTCCAATTATCGAAATGAGCGGACCGCCTGGGATGCTCACAACTTCAAACGGTACAACTTCCTCGACACCATGCGAGAGGACTTTCCACTCTGTACTTTGTCTGAGTACCGGATATTTACTCGAGTCGTATTCAAAAGCAGTGATGTTGTCTGTCGCGAAAATGCCGTTTCCGGAAGTGGCAAGTACATGCTTTGAATCAAAAGGGTCAATGCATACACTTCCTGCCCAGTGAATGGAACTGCTGTACATCCATCCGATTCCGTTCTCGTTCATCTGCTTTGCAGTAGGTGAGACTCCGCCGTCCATCCAGTAGTACTGAAATGAGGGAACCCAAGTTTTGCCGCCGTCATTTGTATAGTAAATGTTGGACCCCCACCGGTCTTGCCATTTGTCAGTTGACTTTATATACCAGAACTGCGGCCCCCTGTATCCTACAGAAGATGCGACAATTTCAAGCGGATTATCGGGGTTAATTGATATGCCGCTGTAACAGGCAATATATGTTGTGTCCGCATCTGCTTCAGTCTTGTCGGAAGCGTCAGCAAGTCGTGGATCAATGAAGTTTTCCGGTGATATATCTGTCCAGGTTTTACTGTCTGTTTCATATTTAAGAAGTGCTCCGCGGTTGTACCAGTCATTTATCGCACCCCATCCTTCATCCCATCGCATTGTGTGCGGACCGGCGCCATTGCCGAATGTTATGTAAAGTGTGCTGTTATCAGGGGTAATGGCTATGCGCTGCGGCATTAGTTCCGGAACATACCCTCCTTTGGTTGCAGGTTGTGGTCTGCCCGGAACCACTGACCAGCTATCACCTCCGTCAATTGACTGGAAGACATTATCACCCTTGCGCAGGAACCCTGCGTAAAGTTTATCGGAACTGCCTGGCGCAAATGCTACAAATGAGAAACCTGAACCGTTCCATGTGGTATCGTATTTTGCTGCGGTTGTAAATGCATCAACATGGCTCCATGTGTTTCCGTTGTCAGCTGATCTGAAAAGACCCCTGTTTTTGGAACCGTAGAACATTATGTCCGGGTTATTCGGATCAATCGCAAGACGCTCTCCGGTACCGCGTCCCATTCCATTGCCGTGAGCGCTGAATTTCATTGTTTGTGTACCCTTGACACCTGTAGTGTCCCATGTGTAGACAAGGGACCACGTTTTGCCTCTGTCAGTTGACTTCATGAAAGCGGTGCGGCCGTTATTCCAGTATGACGTACCGGCTACAAGGTATACTTTTGAGGCGGTTTTTGGATCAGCAGCAATGGCTTCAACGCCAAGCAGTCCGCGCTCTGATATATCAACCCAGTCCATCAAAGATATCCACTTTTTCTGAGACTCTTCCCATCGGTAGGCTCCACCGACATCAGTGCGCGCATAGAAGAGATTCTGTTCCACTGTTGATGGTACAATTGCAGAAACAAATCCGCCTCCTCCAATCGAAACAGTTCCCCAGTTAAAACTTTCGGATGCTGAAGCGCTGCATATAAGCGCAGTAATTACAATGAGATATTTTAGAAAGAATTGTCCTGACATAATTGGTTCCATTTTCCTTTGCTTATTATATATGTCATTACAAATTTAACATATGTTTTTTAAAAAAACATATATTAGTTTCAAAATCGTTTCTATAATATTGAATATCCTGGTATTCAAATAAAAGAACTTACAGAAAAATTAAATAGGCCTGCAGATAAACTTGATAAACAAATTAGAAAATTAGTAAAAATGAATCTGCTGGAACGGCGCGGCAGCAAGAAGACAGGTGGTTATTGGATTATTCAATCTTGAGAAAAACCAATATAATAATAAAATTTGCATTTTGTATGTACCATGCAACTTAACCCAATACTTGATAATAGTTCAAATGTAAATAGAAACACTTGATGAAAAATACAAAAAATACGGTTATACTTCAGGACCATATGCATGACAATCCGGACTGGATCAGGTTTTCTGATCCTGTGCAGGAAATTATTGCAGAAACATCAGAAAAAGTACCGGCCTGTCTCGCTGAAATTGACAAGTATGTAAATGAAGGATATTACGCAGCCGGATATCTCAGCTATGAGGCGTCAGGCGGGATCGATTTGTCACTGAAAACTTATAATCAGTGCGGATATCCTGTTCTATGGTTTGGAATATATAACCATTATTCTAAGTACGATATGTCAATTGTAGAAGATGATAATTATGTACTCGGAGAATGGATTTCCTCGATTTCAGAAGATAAATACAAAAGAGATATCGCGACTATTAAAAATTATATAAAAAACGGAGACACTTACCAAGTAAATCATACTTTGCGGTTGCGAAATAAATTTTCCGGAAGTCCTTTGTCCCTGTTTAAAAAACTATCTCATGCCCAGGCCTCTCTATACTCTGCATTTATTGATACCGGTGATTTTACAATCTGCTCTGCATCACCGGAGCTTTTTTTTGAATTTGCAGATAATAAGGTTGTTTCAAGACCCATGAAAGGTACTGTAAAGAGGGGATATTCAGCTGAACATGACAGACAGCAGTCCGATTGGCTTCATAATTCCCCCAAAAACCGTGCTGAAAACATAATGATAGTTGACATGATACGTAATGATATGGGACGTTTTGCAGAAACCGGCAGTGTACACGCAGAGAAACTGTTTTCAATTGAACGTTACCCGACAGTATTCCAGATGACATCTTCGGTTTCGGCGAGAACAGACAAATCGGTAATTGACATAATAAGGCACATGTTTCCATGCGCCTCAATTACAGGGGCTCCGAAAGTCAGAACAATGGAGATTATTAATGAACTTGAGAATGATCCAAGAGGAATTTACACAGGATCTATTGGATATATTTCACCTGATTCCAAAGCCCAGTTTAATGTTGCTATCAGAACAGTTGTTATTGATAATCAATCTGGGAATGCCGAGTACGGAGCAGGCGGCGGAATAGTCGCCGATTCAAATTCACAGGATGAGTATGATGAATGTAAATTGAAGGCTGAAATTCTTACATACTCTGAACCATCATTTGAACTGCTTGAGACAATTATCTGGGTTCCTGATCAGGGATTTCTATTTCTTGAGAATCATATTGCGAGGATAAAAAAATCGGCCGGATATTTCAATTTTGCATTTAATGAGGCAGATGTGATTGACAGGTTAAATGATGCTATGGCCGGAAAATGTGCACGCATGCGTGTCAGGCTGACATCAGATAGGAATGGCCATATAACTGTAACATATGCCGGGTTAAGCAGCATAATGGGACATACAGTTGGAATTGTAAAGGAAAAAATTGATTGTCAGTCAGAGTATGTGTACAACAAAACAACTAATCGGATTGTCTATGATAACGCGATAAAACAATGTGCCGGTTTTGATGATGTGATATTGATAAACAGGGATGGAATGGTGACCGAGTCATGCATTGCAAATGTAGTAATAAGAAAAGATGGACTGTTACTCACTCCGGCGCTTGAATGTGGTTTACTATGTGGAGTATTCAGATCGGTATTACTGAACAAGGGAATAATTAAAGAGGCTGCGATTCATGAAGACGATTTACAATCTGCTCTGGAAATATATCTTGTAAATTCAGTAAGAGGATTTATGAGGCTTGTTAAAGATAATGGCAGTGGTGGGTGGATTGTGTCAAGTGAGAATGTGTTTGACATGTTTTGAAATTATTGTTGATACAGCGATACTCCTTCAGGGCTGGATCGTGGTGGAGGATGCGGTTGGTGTTTCTGCCGGAAATGCATGTTGACAAGAGAATGTAGATTGATTAATGATATATGCAATGCAGAATTCATGCGCGCTGAAGGCGCAAAATATAATAGCCCGGGGCAACGCCCCGGAACTTTGGTTTTATATTACGACAGAAGATTATAATCAGTAAATTGAAACAGATCTGTTAAAAACAGATTTACCGTTTGTCGCACGAATGAAATACTGGCCTGATGTCAGGTATTTACGCTCAATAATTCCTGTATTACTGTTTATTGACAATACTTTTGAACCATTTGCCCGGTAGACTGATATTCTGTTCAAATCAGTTTTTCCACTCTCGAATGCAAATTGTAAACCTGATGAAATCTGCAGCAGATTCATTCCGGATTGCATAGCTGCAATTGACCTGTTCATTTTAACCGGTGAACCGGCTTTCTTCACAAAAGAAACATTGTCGATGTATACAGGAAGTTTTGAATTACCGCAATTGAATTGAAGTATTCCTGCATCTGTTGTGGAATCAGGAGTTATATCTGCTGTATATGTTGCCTTTGTATCTGTAATTGAAAAGTTTGCGCCGCCCTGAAAATGCCATGTTGCTGCTGTTGAGAGGCCAATCGCCATATCACGGGCCGCCGATGACCATGCGTCGAAAGAAACAACGTATGTAACTCCGGAATCAAGAGCTATTCCACCCTGAGTCAACTGAATGTGATAACTGAGAGTATCAGATTTTGTGATAGTAACTTTTGCCTGATCATTATCGTAAGCAACACTTGCAGTGTTGTCTGTGGCTGCGTAAAAACTCCATTTGGTGTCATCAGAGAAATCTCCGCCTGCAATCAGGTTTGTGCCTGCATCAGGGACAAAATTTGCCAGAATAGACCAGTCTTTTTTGACACTTTTAATAGTCAGTTCTGCTTCTGTTGATGTTGTGTCGCCCGTCCAACCGGAAAAAGTGTACCCGTCATTTGCTGTTGCATTGATTGTAACAGAAGCTCCAGATTCAACTCTTCCGGTTGCACTTGATATGACTTTTCCACCGTTGCCTGCTGATGCCATGACCAGAAATGTATTATCAGTCATTCCTGTTAATTTAATTGAATTAGAGTCAGCGCGATATGCCTGTTTCATTGAATGTCCAAAAGTTGTAAAACCTTTCAACCATGGATCACCCTGATCAGGTTGATATTGCCATCCAAGTCCACCTGCATAACCGGCTTTATTAAGGTATGTCATAAGAGTATCAACTTTTGCCCCGGCATCTGTAATAGGGCTGCTGGTACCAGACATACCCGGGCTCCAATCAGATGATGGATATTCGCCGATAACAAGCGGTTTATCGAAACCCCAGACAGAGTATTTTTTAGCAAAAGGAGAATTGCTGGTTCCATTCCACCCGTAGAAGTGAGCCATATAGAAATCAAGAGTGCCATTAGTTTTACTGCCAGCTTTTTTTAGTTCTGAATCTGTATACCAGTTTACATATTCCATACTGGCTGCTCCATTTGACACAAGTACATTCGGAACTGCATCATGGATTGCTGCTGCAATCCAGTTAACAGATTTCTGCACCTGAGCTTTTGTAATTGTGTTTTGAGGAGAAGACCATCCTTGTACCATTCCTTCAGGTTCATTGTAAACTTCCCAGCAAATTAAATTTGAATCATTTCCGATTGCTTTGACAATAGGGATCAGATAATTATCTATGTATGCCTGTAAACCCTCTTCTGTTGTCAGCATTTTCTTATTATTAGCTAAAATGGTAGGATTGAGGTCCTTTTTAACCCAATTGTGTGTTAAAAGTACTGGCATGACTAAAAGATTATTCTTTTTCGCGAGGCTCAACATTTTCTGAATATTTGTCAGGGTCTTTGAGCCTGGACCGCTTACCAATCCATTAGAACCGTACTTTGGATCGTTTGTTCCATCTGTCGACAACCAGATACGCATGCAGTTTGCACCAGAATCACTTATTGCTTTCATTGCTGAATTAACAGCGGTTTCATTCAGTGCATTGTCACCGACATCGCCTGCATACTGGATCCAGGCAAGATTCATACCTGAAACGAATATTTTTCTGCCACTTGGTAATGTAATACGGGAGGCTGACGGCATTGCGTCTACTGCTACAACGCTAAAAAGAATTGCGCAGATGATCAGCAATTTAAAATTTCTATTAACCATTATCTTCTCCTTTATTGTTTTAAAAAAATAACATCTTAAATATATGTGGTATACTTGTGCAATGGATGAATTGTTCAACACTTTATTTATTATTATTATGATGTTTATAATGAAAAACAATAAAAATATATAGAAATATTCAATTTTAACATGATAAATAATTAAAGTATTACTTCGCAAAAGTACATATTTTGCACATAAAATATAATAAATTGTTCAACACTTTTGTTTGATATGGGAGATATTAATGAAGATAATGAAAAAATAGGATTAATGCATAAAAATCATTTTGATGTTAAAAAATAACGGAGAAAGCAGGATATGTAATTTTTACTACAGGATGCCCTGCTTCTTAAATGGACTTGATATAATGCAAAGATTGCCACAGGAGATCTTCGTGCATATCAGATCAAGCATAGTGCGCATTTTTGTAATTCAGAATGTGACGGATGCTTGTACGGATCTGTAGGTGCTCTGAGTGAGAAATCACCCATTTTTGCCTGGAGTTGGACATGTTTTATTCTTGCCCCTGTTTGTCACCATAAACTACATTTATAACAGTTGCAGGAACTGTATAAACGTTTTCGCTGATACCTGCAGCCAGTTGTCAAAACATTTCTTTTTATTCAGTTTATTGTTTGTTAATAGTTATAATTTCTATTGTATTGCAACACAAAGGATCATCTTTTATGGATTACAGGCTGATTCCCGGGATTTTGTCTGATCTTGACAAAACAAAGTTGCTCCTTAATGAAACTCCGTACAGTGAATTAAGACATATTGTCGAATCTGCGCGCAGACATATGGGGCCAGGGGGGCGCGATACTTACAGTCTTGATATTTATGGCAATCGTGGTCTTGACAGTCAGGGCCTTCTTCAATATCTTGATACTCTAATACGTGTTTGCAGAATAAGTTACAAAGTTGTTCTTGACAGTTATAAAGAATTACACCCTTTCCTTGGAAGTAATACTCAGAGAGATATTTACTTTGGTGATACTACTATTGACAAAAGTGAAGAATTTCTTACTGATAACTACGATGGCCCGCTGCCATCAGATATTCGCACCAAACCAATTCAAATATCAAATCCCCGATGGGAGCATAAGAAGAAGGATGAGGGGGATAAAGAACCGGATGTTGCTTCGATAGGGGATATTGTCATTCTTATGGCTGATATCAAGAACTGCCCGGAGGGGGCGGAGGTTGTATTTGATATTTATGATACGTCGGTTAAACCGCCAAAGAAGGTTGACAGTGCAAAAGGAAAGCATAACAACGGACTTGGCAAAGGCGAGTGGGTTGTTGCGGATAAAGAGAATAAAGGTGAAGAGCTGAAGCTTGAGTTTGAGGCAGTAGCGAAGAGTAAGGTAAGTGAGCGGTGTGAGATAAAAATAGATACAAAAACAGTGTGTTCAATCTTGTTGTGTTTTGATATTGATCCGAATGATAGTGAGGTTCAGGATGACGAGTTTATTTTAAAGGGTTCAGATTCTACACAGCCATACTATCAGAAGTTAACTGTCCGGGATGATAAAATAATTGGTAACAAGACGCTTGAGCTAAACTTTTTAAATGTTAATCCGTTATGGTCATACACACTTGAGATCAACCCCGGAGCAGAGGGATCTACATATACTCTTTTCGAAAATGTGCCTTTTAAAACAATTTCTTCACTTAAGTTTGGAGTATAGTTCATGTTCGAACACATTGTAAAATCGGGAGATACATTACCAAAAATTGCACAGGACTATTTTGGAGACAATACTCTGTTCAAATATATTGGCATGTACAATAACATTGCAAATTACGATCAGATCACTGTCGGTCAGGTTATAAAAATACCACCACGCTTGTATTCATCAGAAAAAGTAGTATCTGCTAAAGGCAATTACGAAATCAAACTCAAAACACATACCTGTGTTGCTAAACAACCTTCATTCATCAGTGCCGGCTTTTCTACAAAGCAATTGAGATGTGGTGATATTGTTGAGCTAAATGCGATGTCAAAAAACTTTGCCGAAAATCAGGAAGTTGTATTTGATTTAATCCAAGCAGACACACATGTTGTTTACGATTCTGTAAAAGGAAAAATTGCTTCGCAGGCTGCAAAATTTGAGTGGAAATCACAAATGGCAAAGTGGAACAAGAATGCTCCAAAAACCGGATTAATAGTAAGTGCACAATCAAATAAATTATTATCTACCGATGAATTGACATTTATAGAATATGCAAATATTGCAAAGACCACAAAAGTTATTAATTGCAAAAGTGGCGATTTCGAGTGGACTGGAAAATTTGATATCTCATTTCTCGACGGTGAAATTACTGTTCTTATTAAAATAAAGCTCGTAAACCGTTTGGGGCTAAAGCCAGCTGCTGGGAGCCCACTGCCAAAAATTGGTAAAGCTGTATCTGACCAACAGAAATCTGTTATGAAAAATGATATTGAATCGAAACTTAGTGGATGGTGGATAATACATCGGAATGGATGCAAACGAGGAAATAGCTGTTCTTGCTCCAGTTACAATAAATGCTGTAAATTTTTAACAAGAATAATTGTTGAATTTGTTGAATCTGGTGAACACCATACTGTCAACTTGTTTCAAGGCAAAGGGCCTGCTAATGCAAGGAACTGGACTTCGGAAAAATTTAGGAATAATAGCTGGGCTCACGAAACGGGTCACCTTCTGGGGTGGTATGACGAATATCCTGAAGGCGCGGTAGGAAATGCACCAAGATGGAAAAATAAAAATGCTATGGGGATTATGAATGTCGGATTAACCGCACCAAAAGAATATTATTGGGATTTTAGAGACTGGTTTGATACTTCCACTGGTGAAAAATGGGATTTGATATAGCATATGAAGATTTCTAAGTTGATAATGAATGTATTAATAGTTACTCTGTTACAACTATTTAATTTAAATTGTGAAAGAGGTAAAATGAATTCAATGTTTTCATTAAAATATGTTTCAAACAGTTATAGCGAACTT
>Ga0209800_10003480_pt1 | contig 12488 bp, 10 predicted proteins | sample Higcelweek8metaG_FD_187174 | JGI IMG/M metagenome (GOLD analysis project Ga0209800, IMG submission 187174) | Freshwater pond sediment microbial communities from the University of Edinburgh, under environmental carbon perturbations - High... | ecosystem: Environmental > Aquatic > Freshwater >... | reverse complement strand
ATCCATGAGCCCTGCAACCGGTGTCAGGTTGAGCGGATAACCCATTGTGACATTGATCTTATTGATGTTGGAAGGTATCGAATACAATAAAGGTAATAAAAGATTCTCATCCGGTAGAACTACTGCAGTTTTCAGGAATGATTTTTCGTCGCAATCACCCGGATATAATTGTTGCAGTGTGTGATAAATATGTTTTGCCTGACCAACGGCGGATGGAACAGACAACAGTTCAATATTTTTATCTTTAAGCAACTCCGGTGCCAAATCAATATTATATATAGATGGAAATGTATTTGTATTTTCTGCATAAAATAAAGATGCAGGATTATTGCCGTCCCTTAACTCAAATGCCTCATAATCCCAATAGAAATCAGCCTGACCACGTTTCTGCAAAACTGTTAAAAGTGCTTTTTCACAAGGATTCAACGCATTAAAACCAATAAAAACAAAACGTTTATTTTCAAACCACGGAATTGAAGCTTTACTTTGAAGTTTCTCAACGACATCTCTGAAAATCATTCCTTCATAACCACAATTTGTATTTCTTAATTCTTTAGTGAACTTGTCGTATAACGGGAATAATATTTCCCAAGTAGCCAGAAAATTCTGTTGTGATTTGGTTTCGTTGACCGGAATAAAGCTTTTCCAAAACTGACGAATAGCTTCTATTTGATTGTCGGTAAATACATTAAATAAACTATCTATTTCTTTTAGCTCGGTAATATTCGTGAAAAGTTGTCGCGCATCCACCCTGTGTTTATCCACTTCATTGAAGTCGGAAATCAATGTTTCTCCCCAAAAAGCAAAAGTATCAAAAGTCTCATCAGAATTACTCAGTTCTTTGTAAATACGGTATAACCTGAAAAGCATACTCAGCCTGTCGGCAGTCTGTAATGCTGATGCTGAAAAGAAACATTCGTCAATAGTAATAATCTCCGGGGAAAATATCGGCTTGTCAACTATCTGAGAAAGATATTTCTGAAAAAATATTCCGGCACGACGGTTCGGAAAAACAAAAGTAAATGTATTAATTTCGTTTCCGTAATGTTGATAGAATGCTGCTGCAACCCGATATAAAAAGGAATTCATTTTGTCGAAGTAGATGATCTGTTCGTATTGCAAATATAACAAAATTTATCATTTTCTAACCATCTAATAAAAATTGTATCTATCTTAGCAGCCTGTTTTGAAATGATTATTAATAGTAGAACGTCATTACTGTCCCATTAAAATCTAAAAGAGTTCTTTGAAATATTTGAAATTTAGTTAGTTGCGGAGGTTTTTTTGATTAAACGGATTTCAATTTGCATTTTTGCAATTCTTAAAAAAATTGCAAATGCATAAAGATAAATACGTTTTTGCTCAATTAGCATCCTTCCTGGATAGGAACAAGTTCAACTACATTGTTCGCAAGTATGATGGTGATAGATACGTGAAGCATTTCACATGTTGGAATCAACTTCTTGCTCTGATGTTCGGTCAATTGTCAAATCGTGAAAGTCTGAGAGATTTGATTGCCGCTCTTGATGCTCACCACTCCAAATGTTATCATTTAGGAATGAGCAAGAATGTTTCAAAATCATCTCTGGCAAGGGCCAATCAGGACAGAGACTATCACATCTTTGAAGAGTTTGCTTACTATCTGGTAAATGAAGCACGAGAGAAACGAGTCTCTGATATCTTCAAACTCGGTGGTAACGTCTACGCATTTGATTCAACGACGATTGACTTATGCCTTTCCGTATTCTGGTGGGCAAAGTTTCGCAAGAAAAAAGGGGGAATCAAAGTGCATACATTATATGATGTAGAGACACAAATCCCTGCATTCTTTCATATCACCGAAGCTTCTGTGCACGACTCGACTGCAATGAAAGAAATACCCTATGAATCAGGGTCATATTACATATTTGACCGTGCATACAACCACTTCAAGATGTTGTATAAGATTCATCAGATAGGAGCTTTTTTCGTTGTCCGAGCAAAGAAGAATCTTCAATACAAGCCCATCAAATGGAAACGCAGATTACCCAAGAACGTACTTTCAGATGTAACGATTGAATTGACTGGCTTTTATCCCAGGCAATACTATCCGGAACATCTTCGATTGGTCAGATATTGGGATGAGGAACAAAAGCGTGAGCTTGTATTCTTAACCAATGCGATGCACATTCCTGCACTTCAAGTTGCCGAACTTTATAAAAATCGCTGGCAAGTGGAGCTTTTCTTTAAATGGTTAAAGCAACATCTGAAAATCAAAAAGTTCTGGGGTACTACTGAAAATGCAGTTCGCATTCAAATCTATACTGCCATATGTACTTACTGCCTGGTAGCAATCGTCCAAAAAGATATGCAACTTGATAGAAGTACATATGAAGTTTTGCAGATATTGAGCATTTCATTAACCGATAAAACTCATCTTCGAGAACTCTTCGATAGAACTAAATTTCAAAATGTCAAAGAACGTTTTAGGCTTAATGAGCCAAATTTATTTAATTTTTAATTCGTCCCAATTTTAATGGGACACTAATGTTTGCGTTTCATTTTAAAAATTAATATTATGATTAAAAACAGAAAACTACTTGTTATAAGTATCGCGCTTTTAGGTACCCTGTTGACTTTCAACGCTATGGGACAGACCACGAATTCATCATCGAACACTCTTTCATTAGGGTTACAGGAAGTTTCAATGATTCATGGGAGCACTTCTCCTGTAAATCTTACGCTTACACCTCAGTCTGCCGGTTTGGCTGTTAAACCAAGTGTTAGTGATTCAACAGCAAGGGTATTAACTTCATCAGTAATTTCGGGAACGGACACGCGTACTATGAGTGTTGTATTTACAGGAACACTTCCGGGTGGTACCTACCTGACACTACAAGCCAAAACCCCTAATGCCAATTTTGTTGGAGAACAAGGAACAATTGGAGGTCTGGCAACCTATACATCCGACGGTGGAGCTTCACAAGATATCATTTCGGCCATTGGTACTTGTTATTCAGGTACAGGAGCGGATGATGGATATGTACTTAAATACACTTTTGGAATCAACGCTTCAACTGAAAACTACGGTGACATAAGGGCAGTTGGTGGACAAACTGTTACCGCCACATTTACATTAACAGCAATTTAAGTGATAATTATTAGTAGTAAGAATCTACTAACCATTTTTAGCACAAATAACTATTTCAAGACAGACAATATATTCATATGAAAATATACAGATCATTTACCTTCCTCTCCCTATTACTTTTCTTGTCGATGAACACCTATGCTTCTGTTGAAGTATTAGGAAGTCTGAAGCATGCCTACAAAGCAAAACCGGGAGATATAATTAAGGGAGAAATAAGGATTCAGAACAACGATAGTGCTGATCAGGAGGTAAGGGTATACCAGACCGATTTATTGTTTAATCTTGAAGAAAAGACTTTCTACGATGAGCCGGGAAGTCATAAACGCACCAATGCTCAGTGGATTCAGTTCAGTCCTAAATCGGTCATTCTTAAATCAAAAGAAGTCAGACTGATTCAGTATGAAATTACTGTTCCTCCTGATGAAGCAATAAACGGTACTTATTGGAGTGTTATCATGGTAGAAGGTGTTGTTCCAATCGACCCTAATCAAAAAGGGGATCTGAATATACGAACAGTTACCCGCTATGCTATACAAATGGTCACCGACATGTCAAATACAGGAAATGGTTTGCTTAAATTCAATGAGCCTACCCTGGTTAAAGAAGATAATAAACTTTTTCTTGCCATTGACATTGTCAATAACGGAGATCATTATATTGCTCCTGAAGTATCACTTGAATTGTTTGATGAGTCGGGACAATCGGCCGGCATCATCACAGCTCCGAAAAAAGGGCTTTATCCAACGACATCGGCACGTTTCAAATTAGACCTGGAGGGAATTGCATCGAAGAAAACCTATAAGGCAATGATTATTGCTGCCGGTCAGGGGGATGATGTTTTCGGACTTGAATATACCCTTTATTTTTAATGCTGTATTATTTTTATTTGCACATGAATGTTGAAATCTGTTGCAATTTTATTCCTTGTAACATTTTTTGTTCATTCGGTTCAGGTCAGTCCGGCTAATCTGGATATAAGGTTACTTAATGATAAGACGAAAGAAATGGCGCCAGGCTCCACTTCCAACATCCTCATTATGTTCACCAACCATTCGGACACCATCAGGGAGTTTGAATTGAAACTCGATATGTTGGACAATAACTGGAGACAAATTATGGATTATTCATCAATCCAGATAGAAAAAAATTCAAGTGTAACTAAAGTAATTAGTGTTAAGATACCTGAAAATATTAAAGCCGGCGAATATTCGGTTGTTTGGGAAGCATTTGAAAAACCCGGAAAGCAATTTTTCGGAAAAGTAAGTATCCCGATTCGGGTAATGCCAATTTATGAAATTCGTGTTGTGAAACAAAATGTCCCGGGGTATTTGCTATCCGGCGATACCCTGGGCGTTAAGTTTTTGATTCAGAATTTATCCAATACCGACGTTAAGATTACTACCACTACTATCAATGGTCAAAAACCTGAAATTCGCCATCTCAACATCCCGAAAGACTCTTCCATTATCGCAAACGTATCGGTGTATACTGCTAAAAACCTCGATTCCTATTCGCAACAAAGCGTAACCCTATCAGCATCTATCACCGACAAACCCGAAATAAGCAGCATCAGCACCTATTGGTTCGATATCATTCCTTCCGAAAATGTAATATTCGATGGATATAACAGATTGCCGGTGAAAATATCGGGTGTTTTTGCTTCCAGTAATCGTTTGGATAAAAGATACTATGGGTTTATGTACGACATTAGAGGTGGAGGTTTAATCAATGAAGATGAAAATAAAAGACTGGACTTTCATTTACGGGGACCCGACCGCAGGGGAGATCCTATTCTGGGTATGAACGATGAATACAATATGAGTTACCGTACGAAAAAAGCTGAAATATACCTGGGAGATCATAATTACAGCCTGAGTGATCTGACTGAATCGTCCCGTGTAGGCAGGGGGGTTAAACTTCAGTACAACTTAAATAAGTTTTCAGTAGGTTCGTTTTATCATTCACCCAGGTATTATCCGGGGATAAAACGTACTTTATCAGTTTATACAAATTATAAACTGAATGAGAAATATAAATTGTCGACTGGATACCTCGCGAAAACCGACACCATGAACAACACTGCCAGCTTGCTGACACTTTCAGGTGCTTTAAGACCATTTTCGTGGTTGAATTCTTCGTTCGAGGTAGCAATGGGATTGCTCAATAATCATACGACGAAAGCATACAGCGGAGTTATCAACATAAATCGCTCCTTTTTATCGTCACATGTAAATATAAAATTTGCCGATCCTGACTTCCCAGGCTACATGTCTAATTCTATGGTCATCTCTTCCGGAGTAAAAATCAATATAAAGAAGCTGAGTGTTTCGGCTAACTACGATCTCAACAGCTCCAACATAGCCTTAGACACGCTCTATGCAAATGCTCCGTACAGTAAAAATATGTATCTAACAACAGTATACAGTATCAATCAAAACAGCATAATCGGAATCAGTGCAAACTCAACTTTACTACAGGATCGTGGAGTAAAACATCTCTTTGATTACAACAAATACTTTGGCAGGGTTATTCTCCAAAGCAAAATCTGGCATTTCAATTTCAATGTTTACGGAGATTATGGTAAAATCATCAATTATCTTGAATTAGAGAACGAGAACTTCACTGATTTTTATTCCGGGAATGTTTTATTGAAATATGCCTTGAATGAAACCTTTACCTTCAGTGGATTTGTAAATTATCAGGGCGGAAAGCAATACCTCGTTACCGGATTTAATAAGTATTATTATGGAGGGTCGCTGCAGGTTAACCTGAAAAAAACCTATTTGTCGTTTGATTATCAGAGCGACTATGAATTTAAGGAATATTTTCGGGACAGAAGCCTTTTATCATTACAGATACATCATCAACTGAACCCCAATCATGAGTTTGAGCTGAGCACGAATTATAATATGGTGAAGAACTCATTGTCGAAAAAAGATTTAAGCATCCAGGTTCGCTACGCATATACCTTGAACCTGCCTGTTTCCAAAAAGAAAAATGTGGGTAGTCTCGCCGGAAAAGTAACCACACAAGGAACAGCAAAAACCGAAGGTATCATCTTTAATATCGGCGGGAAAAAGACCATGACTGATAAAGACGGATATTTTAAATTCCCGATGTTGAAAGTTGGGACATATGACATGACGATGGAAGAATCAAGTTTCGATATCAATACCATTGCCGCAATACCCGGACCCTATCGTGTCACAATAGCTGCCGGCAGGGAAATTCCGTTTGAAATTGAATTGACAAAAGCCGCACGAGTAGAAGGACACCTTATCATTAAGGAAGATGTAAAAAACAGCAACAGCGGTTATTACCCTGTAAAAGAAGAAATTGACAAACTAATTATTGAAGCATCGAATAACACGGAGGTTTTCAGGGTATATACCGGAAGCGACGGTACTTTCAGTTTTAACGATTTACGACCGGGAAGCTGGAATATTAAAATTTATCCCAATGGCATTCCGAACGGATACAAACTGGAAAAAGATCAGTTTACCTTCCATCTTACTTCAGGAAAAATAGAAAATATGGAAGTAGTGATACAAAAAAAGAATCGTGAAATTAAAATCCAACGCACCTTTTAACTCACAAAAATCACCTATGGGCACAAAAAAATATATATTGATATTGCTGACTTTGGTTTTATTTGCACCGACAGTTGCAGCTCAGAATAATAGTATTTCGGTAACTAACCGCAGTTCTTCTATTTTGAATATTGCAGAAGTATTTATAGCAGGAAAAGGTGTCGAGATGGTTGTTGACAACAAGCAATGGATCAATTATTCCAGTAATTTGAACGAGTCGGAACCCTTAATGTCAATTTCAGCTTCTATTGGCTCGGGGATTATTCCTCCCGGAGTTGAAGTCTATCTCGAGGCAAGCCATGATCATGGATCAGGTTGGGGAAAAAAGGGTAAACCAACAGGAAGAATCAAGCTCGGAAATATACCGGATGTTTTGATCAATGAAATCGGAAAATGTAATACCGGTAATGGCAAATATCACGGACATAAGCTGACCATGTCGGTAGTCATTACAGATTATTCGCTGCTCCAGTCTGGTGATTTTAATCTTTACATTCAATACACCCTAAATTAAAATCCTTACATACAATGGCTTCATCCAAGAATGAATCTCCCAGACAAAAAATGATAGGCATGATGTACCTGGTACTGACTGCACTGCTGGCTCTGAACGTTTCAAAGGAAGTTCTTGAGGGATATTCTGTAGTAAATAACAGCGTGATGTTTACCAACGATGCTTATGCATCAAAACGCGATGAAATTTATGCCAGAATAGAAAAAGACTATTCAATGAATCAGATAGAGGTAGCACCTTATTTAGAAAAGTCTAAAATAGCAAAGCGTATTTCAAGAGAGATGGTGCAATATATTGAGAACCTGCGCGATGAACTCATTTCAGAAACAGAGAATATTCCCATAGATTCTGCCAGAAATATTTCGGTGCTGGATCTTAAGAACAAGGATAATTACACGATTCCTACCAACTTTCTGATTGGCATAAACGAGGATGGATCAAATGGCAGAGCCAACGTACTCAAAAAAAGAATCAAAGAATACCGGAAAACATTACTGAATTTAATCGATACAAAAAACAGGGATAAGATAAAAATTGGACTGGAAACAGACGGTAAATACTTCAATGCTAACAGTCAGAAACAAAACTGGGAATGTCATTATTTTTATGACATCCCGTTAGCAGCTGATGTTCCTATATTAAATAAATTTATCACAGAAGTAAACAATGCCGAACAGGAAGTAGTAGAAGGACTACTGCGTGAGATAAGTGCCGACGATTACAGGTATGACAAAATCGCGGCAAGAATTTTACCCAAAACCAATTTCCTGTTTGCAGGTGATGAATATGAAGCGGAAGTCATTGTTGCAGCTTACGATACCAGTCAGACGCCCAATGTTTACCTGATGCGGGGAGTCGATTCCCTTCCTGTATCACTAAAAGATCGGGCGACCCTGATTAAAGGACAAAACGGACATGTCAATTTTAAATTTCCGGCAAACGCGACAGGACTCGAAAAATATGCCGGTTTTGTTAGTGTACGCAACAATTCCGGAGACGAAAACACCTATCATTTTAACAGCGAATATTTTGTCGCAAAACCATCACTCACAGTTTCAGCCACCAATATGAATGTGCTTTATGTCGGTGTGAACAATCCCCTATCGATATCTGTATCCGGTATTCCTGCCGAAAATATCAATCCGACCATTTCCAGCGGCGTACTGAAGCAGGATCGCCTCAGAGGTGGATGGACTGCAACAGTTCCCGCTACCGTAAATGAAACCCGGATTGACGTTTCAGTCAAAACCGACGGAGGACAAAAGCGCATGGGGTCGGCAACATTCAGGGTAAAGAAACTGCCTAATCCGGCGCCCTATATTGCTCTCGCGAAAAATGGCTATGTCAGTCGCGAAAACCTTATTATTACAGGAAAAATAATTGCCCGGATGCCAGCTGATTTTGAATTCGATTACTCGTTCGATATACTCTCATTTACTATGACCATGCAAAGAGGTTTTAATACCTATAATTACGAATCGCAAAGCAATAAACTGACAGACGAGATGACAAAACAGATCAAGACTACCAACCGGGGTCAGGCAATTATATTTGAGAACATCATTGCCCGTGGTCCCGATGGCTCCGATCGGGAACTTGCACCACTTATCATTACAATTAACTAATAGGTAAAAATATAAAATTACGACATATGAACACTGAAAACTTAAAAGGTAAAAGAAATTTCAAAGAAATTATAGCTACATTAATGCGTGATAAAAAATTCAAAAGTTATTTATCGACACTATATAGTTTGGGAGCCTCGGTTGTAGTACTGGGTGCACTTTTTAAAATACAGCACTGGCCGGGTGCCGGCTTCATGCTTTCCGCAGGGCTGATTACCGAGGCATTGATTTTCTTTATTTATGCCTTTGAACCAAACGACGATGACTATCAGCATAATAATACCACCGGAAAAGCTACTCAGGAGGCATCGGAAATACTCATACCGGTTGGTGAATCAAGAGAGATAATTGCCGGTGTTGGTGCCATAACCCTTTCAAAATTTGATAAAATGCTTGAAGAGGCAGCAATCACTCCCGATATATTCTTTAAGTTCGGTGAAGGGATGAAAAAACTTGGAGAGACCACCGAAAATATGAATTCCATGGTAGATGTTTCGGCGGCTTCAATAAAATACATGGAAACAATCAGGAAGGCTGATGATTCATTAGAGAAAACAGCAAAATCATATGAAGATATCATCTCAAATGTTACAGCAAAAACTGTATTCAAATACAAAAGTATCGCCAACTCTCTGTCGAATATCGAAAACGGAACAATTGAATTCGAGCAACAAATGAGCTCACTCAACAAAAACCTCTCCGCCCTTAATGCTGTATATAAATTGCAGAAAAAAGGAGCCGATGATTTCCTGAAAGAACAAGCTGAATCTGCTGCTGAATCAAAAATCTACTGCGAACAAATCAAAGAACTCAATAAAAACATGGCAGCATTGAATCACCTTTACAGCAATATGCTTTCGGCTGTAAAAACAAAATAAATACATTTTGTAACGACCGTCGTTACAACACGGTAACGGGTATCGTTACAATGCTGTGATGATTGTCGTTACCGCTCTGTGAAAGGTGTCGTTATAGCCGGAGAAGTGTAAACGGCACATAAAACACCGGTGTTATAATACTTCAACACCGGTGTCTTAATAAACAATTATCCGACGGTCAACACTCTATCAAGAATAAAAGACCTTGGATCATTTAATAACACCGCACTTGAGCTAAACTGACTGGTTATCTGTAACTTATACGTTCCGGCAGGTAGTTCCGGTATTTCTACCACTACTTCCGAAGGATTGTTGGTAATAAACTCATCATTGGGCACTTTCGTACGTTCATTGCTTGTCTGATTGATGAAATAAACCCCATTATCAGGATGATCACCTGCGACTTTAATTTTAAAACCATAGATTCGCAAGCTTTTGCCCGGGGTAAGTAAGTCGTTGACAGAACCGGTTTTAACATTGATCACCTGATCAATCATGATGTTGCTATCCCCCGGTCCGCTAATTTCAACCTGCTTACTGGGCATAAAAGCGCACTCACTTCTAACCTCTTGCTTCCTACGGAAGCTACAGAAAGTAAAATGTAAAAATAAACAAACAAATTGTTTATTTTTTATAAATTTGCACTGTTATGAAAAAGTGAAGTTCAACCCAAACAATGAACCACAAAAATGAAACAGAACTATTAGTTGGTTTCTAAAAAGTGAGTTCGTTAAAACCTTCAAAAAGCAACAAATCATTGAAATAAAAAAAAACAACTCATTATTTACCTTATAACCATGAAAACACTACATCTTTTTATTTTTGCCTTTCTAAGTGTCGCTATCATTAAGGCAAACCCGCTCCCCGTTCCACCGCCCCATCTCGAACTATCTGAATTTACATTCGATTCTCAGGGCAAATGGGTGATTGAGCTTCAATACTTCAATGAACATCAGGGAAATACGGAACATCAAATCGACAGTATATTTATCAGCAGTTCTACTGGCAGATCGAAATTAACGCATTTCAAGATTGAAGACTACACAGGAATTATTATGGTATGCAATGATAGTTTAACTTCAAACTTGAATTTCAATCCTGAAGGAGATAGTATTCAAATGTCGTATTATATTCATTCCGAACCTAATCTGACAGAACCAATAGTTTACGGAAATTTTCATAACGCCTCATTACCTGCACTCAAAACAGGTCAGTCAATTGCTTTGAGTAGCAACTACAGTAGTTATGCCAGTTACGGCTCTTATAGCATCGACAAATCACCCACGTTGGAAGTAACAAATGACTCAACTGGTATGTGCGGTACATTAAATGGAAAAATCTATGATGAGACTAATCTTTTGGCCTCCTTACCCAATGTTAGGTTTTACAATCCGGGACTTTCCGATTTTGTTTCCGAAGCAAACGGCTCATTTACCACAAGAGCATACTCCCGGAATCATCATATCACACAAATATTGATTTATTGCGGATATAGTTATTATTCATATGAATACTTAATAGCGAAAATTAATCCGATTAATTTCGCCATGCTGCCTGATAGTGTTGTAACTGCCGACATTCATATTACAGACATATTTTTAGCAGTAGATGAAATTAAAAGCAATCTATCCGTTTTTCATATATATCCAAATCCCAGCAAGGAATTAACATTAAATTATGAGACCTTTTTGCCGGTAAAATCTTCAAAAAGCTATATCGAAATTTTAAGTTTAAACGGACAAAGAATTGCGCAATATCAGATCACTGAAAACAAAGGTAAAATCAACCTGCCATCAGGTACTATCAACGGGGTATATACCTTTCGTCTACTCATGAATAATAAGACTTATGCTGCTACAAAAATAATCATCGGCCAATGATGAAACCAGGTATTTTGTTACTTTATCTTATTGCAATCAGCGGGTCATCAGACCTGCAGGCACAAAGTCGTGTTTCATTTTTTGAAGAACATATTGATTTTGTACTCGACGATAAGTATTTCAGTATTAATGGCATTTATTCTTTTTTCAACGACGCAGACCGGACTACCAATCAACAAATAATTTTTCCTTTTGCCGCGAAAATATCTCTGATTGATTCTATCAGCGTTATTCATCTGAAAACATACAAAAAAATTCAATTTAAACGCTTGGAGAATGCTATCTCTTTTAATTTTATATTGATGCCAAAGGACACTGTTGACATTCACATCTTTTACAGGCAAAAAACTTCGACAACGAATAAATACATCATCACATCAACTCAGTCGTGGGGAAAACCTTTAGAAACGGCAGTTTATTCCCTGACAACAGCAAAAAATCAAAAAATCAGGTCTTTTTCTTATGCTGCGGATGCTGTCAGAGAAACAAACGAAACAAAACTTTATTTCTGGGAGAAACATCAGTTTATGCCAAAATTTGATTTTGAAATCACCATTGATAGATAATTATTCACCCAATGTATTTATGACGTGCACTTAGTTAATCAAAAAAAGTATAAGTCACATTGATAATTCCAAACGAAATTTTATCTTTGTGTTAAAATTAAGATACATAAGCAACTAAAACAATACATATGTCGATCTGGAAAACGAAGCCACTCTCGCGATTGTTGGAAGAAGCTGCTGAATCGGAAAAAGGGCTAAAACGTACCTTGTCGTCCAGATCGCTGGTGTTTCTGGGTATCGGGGCAATTATCGGAGCCGGCTTATTTTCCCTCACGGGCATAGCTGCGGCAGATCACGCGGGTCCT
>Ga0209800_10003479_pt1 | contig 12489 bp, 11 predicted proteins | sample Higcelweek8metaG_FD_187174 | JGI IMG/M metagenome (GOLD analysis project Ga0209800, IMG submission 187174) | Freshwater pond sediment microbial communities from the University of Edinburgh, under environmental carbon perturbations - High... | ecosystem: Environmental > Aquatic > Freshwater >... | reverse complement strand
TGAAGATATAATATGGCACAGCTGAAAGTTCTTGTTGTAGATGATGAACCTGGCATAAGGTCAGGTGTCGCTAGGATACTGCGCAACTTCAATGTTACATATCCATTTATGGATGAGGACTATACCTATAATGTCCTCGAAGCAGCCACAGGCGAGGAGGGTATTGAGATTATTGACCGGGAAAAACCCGATATACTCTTGCTTGACAATAAGCTGCCTGGTATTCAGGGCATTGAGGTACTGGAGTATGTCAGAAAGAAGAACTATGACATCGTTGTGGCAATGATAACTTCCTATGCTTCCCTTGATGTGGCCGTGAAGGCACACGATGACGGAGCCGTTGATTTTATTCCCAAGCCATTTACCCCGCAGGAACTGAAAACCTCGATAGAACAGATAACCAAACAGCAGTATCTGAGACGCATTACTCACAAGCTCAAGGTGGAGGGGAAAAAAGTCCGGTTCCAGTTTCTGTCGGTTCTGTCTCATGAGCTTAAAGCCCCGCTGAATGCAATAGAAGGATATCTAAAGATGATGCAGGAAAGGCAAATGGGTGATTCAATTTCAGAATATACATCGGCAATTGACAGATCACTCCAGCGCATCGACAGTATGCGCAACCTTATCATGGACCTTCTTGACTTTACCAAGGTGAGTTTCGAGAGGCAGGTTGAGAAGCTTCAGGATGTCAATCTGAAGGAGGTTGTTTCGCTTGCTGTGGTAACCGTCAGTCCTTATGCAATTCACAAGGATATTAATTTCGTTACGAACATCAAAGGCTGTGAAAAAATCTGGGCTGATCCCAATGATTTTGAAATCATCCTTAACAATCTTGTCTCAAATGCTGTTAAGTATAACAGGGCAGGGGGCACAGTGACCATAACTGTTGATTGTAATGACAATGAATTCATAATATCTGTTGAGGATACAGGAATAGGCATGAATCCAGATGAGAGCACAATGCTGTTTGAGGAATTTTCCAGGATAAAGAATGACAAGACAAGAAATATCGGAGGGAGTGGCCTTGGACTCTCAATAGTCAAAAAGGTGGTCGAATTATACCATGGAGTGATCAATGTGGAGAGCACACCTGACAAGGGTTCAGCATTCACGGTTATAATTCCCAGAATACAGGTGACTAATATAAAGGCTCAACTATGAAAAAATTACCAGGAAAAACAGTTGAACGTCTCAGCAAGTACAGGCGTGCCCTTCTCGGGTCACTGGCTGAAAACCGCAGTTACATCTTCTCACATGAGCTGGCAGCACTTTTGCATATCACGGCAGTGCAGGTCAGACGCGACCTGATGCTTATCGGTTACGGCAGCGTCATGCGCAAGGGATATGATATAAGGGTGCTTATCAATACGATAGGAGACATCATTGACGCACCGGGCGGACTGAATGTTGCAATTATCGGAATGGGCAACCTGGGGCGTGCCATCACCGGTTATTTCAGGGGCAAGCGGACTAATCTGAACGTAATGGCAGCTTTTGATATTGACCCTCAGAAGGTAGATAAGGTGGTGGCAGGAGTGAAGTGTTATCAGATTGACCAGATCAGGAGACTGAAGAATGAGCTTGACATAACGATCGCAGTATTGACTGTACCTCCTGATCAGGCCGTCACCGTCACCGGCCTTCTCGTGGGAAGCGGCATAAAGGGCATAATGAACTTTACCACGGTGCCTCTTAATGTGCCTGATAATGTTCATCTTGAGGAGTTTGATATGATCACTTCGATTGAAAAGGTGGCTTACTTTGTAAGGGAAAAACAGCAGCCTTCAGTAAAATGAGGATATACAGGAGCTTTGAGGAAGCCGCTGCAATACCATCACCGGTTATCACCACTGGTACTTTTGATGGTGTGCATATCGGTCACAAAACCATCATACGGAGGCTTAAGAAACTGGCTTCCGTGCACGGCGGAGAATCAGCCCTCATAACATTCCATCCCCACCCCAGGGCAGTCCTGTATCCTGAAAGCGTGGGCAAAGATCTAAGGCTTATCTGTTCGCAGGAAGAGAAGATTGAGATGCTCAGAAAAACAGGCCTTGATAATCTTATAATCATCGAGTTCACCAGGGAGTTTTCACATATAACCAGCGAAGAGTTTGTAAGAGACATCCTCTGCGGTATCCTGAAATCGAAGGTGATAGTTGTGGGTCAGAACCATCATTTCGGGTTTAATCAGCAGGGCGATTACCGCAAGCTCTGGCAATGGAGAAGCATTTATGGATTTGAGGCTGAAGAAATTCCTATGCAGGAGGTGCAAAATGAAACGGTCAGTTCGACACGCATACGCCAGGCACTGTCTGAGGGGTATATACAGCGGGCCAACGCATATCTTGACCATTTCTATATTATCATTGGTGCTGCGGAAAAGGTTGACCCGGCATTCTCGCCTGATATTCCCTTTATCAAAATCCCTGTGACCGAAAAGACCAAACTGGTGCCCCCGCATGGCCTTTATGCCGTTTCATGCGCGGCAGACACTTTCTTTTCAAGGGGGATGGTATTTATTCCAGACAATCATGAAGATATTCCTTATATATACGTTCATCTCGAGAATTACGAGGATGATATCCCCGGGAAACGGATGACACTTTTCTTTCATAAGAGGCTTGCTGCCTATAAGCCGGGAGAACCGGTGCAGAGTTCCATTGCTAAAGGAGTTGAGGAGATGAAGGAACTCATTTTCTGAAGTGTGCCGGCAAAACATGACCTTAAAATCAGTATCTTTGCCTGTTAATACGCGGGGTGGATTTTTAAATGTGTTGAAATGAAATTTAATCCAGAAAAATGCAGTTTACCGGACCGTCGGATGGAACCGTTCATCGATCCGGCCGAGATATGGTCTTTCCTGAACAATGCCAGACCTGATAAAGTCAGAGTGAGGGAGATAATATCAAAATCGCTTGACAAGCAGCGGCTTACTCTTGCTGAGACGGCAGTGCTGATCAATGCCAGCAGTGAGCTCGCCGATGAGATCAAAGAGGGCGCCAGGGAGTTGAAGAAAAAGGTCTATGGCAACAGAATAGTTCTTTTTGCGCCTCTGTATATCGGGAACAAATGTGGAAACAACTGTCAGTATTGCGGTTTCAGGGTCACAAACAGGGAGGCCAGAAGAAGAACACTCACCAACGATGAGATAAGGGAAGAGGTTGTGGCTCTCGAGGAAAACGGTCAGAAAAGGCTCATACTGGTCTACGGTGAACACCCTGAATACAGTCCTGAATTCATTGCCGATAATGTCAGGCTGGTTTACAGTGTAAAGAAGGACAGGGGAGAGATACGCCGTGTGAACATAAACGCCGCACCTATGGATATTGACGGGTTCCGGACTGTCAAGAATTCAGGTATAGGAACCTACCAGATCTTTCAGGAGACATATGACCCGGAGGCTTACAAATTGTATCATCTTGGAGGAAAGAAGAGCGACTATGTATGGAGGCTTACCTCACTTGACAGGGCCCAGGAAGCCGGCATTGACGATGTTGGGGTAGGTGCCTTATTCGGATTGTACGACTGGCGGTTTGAAGTAATGGGGCTGGTGCGCCATGCCAACCACCTGGAGGCTTGTTATAACGTCGGTCCGCATACTATTTCATTTCCAAGAATCAAGGACGCCTCCTCGCTTAACCTCAACGGTAAGTATTACGTCAGCGATGATGACTTCATGAAACTGATTGCCATTCTCCGCCTTGCCGTACCCTATACGGGACTGATCCTCACTGCCCGCGAAGGACATGAGGTACGGACCGAGGCAATGGCTTTCGGGGTGTCACAGATTGACGGCGGGACAAAACTGGAAATCGGAGGCTATTCCGCTTCCAGGAACGAGACGCAGGACCTTAACCGTGAACAGTTCAGGATCAATGATGAAAGGTCACTGGCCGATATAATTGATGAGCTGATCGAAAATGATTATATCCCGTCGTTCTGCACAGCCTGTTACCGTCTCGGGCGGACCGGGGAACACTTCATGGAATTCTCTGTTCCCGGTTTCATCAAGCGATACTGCACTCCCAACGCCATTCTGACATTGTCAGAATATATTGTGGATTATGCATCTCCGGAGCTGGCCGCGAAAGGGTGGAAGGCTATTGAAAAAAACATGACCGGTCTTGACGATGGACTGAAGGATGGCCTCAGAAAGAAGATTGACCGCATCAGGAACGGAGAGAGGGACCTTTACTATTAAGAATATATGTCATGGTAAGAGTAATTGGTATCAGGATAACAGACAGGATAAAAGAGGCAGGACTTGTTCAGAAAACCCTTTCAAAGTACGGCGGTATTATCAGCACACGCCTCGGTTTTCATGAACTGAGTAGTGAATTATGCAGTCGCGAAGGTTTCATGATCATTCATCTTGCCGGTCTTGCAGAAGAATGTGAGGAACTGGCTGACAGACTGAAAAAAACAGAAGGTATCACCGTAAAGGAAATGCTTTTTTCGCACGGTCTTTCCGATGCTCCGATGGAGTGCGACGGGGTGACACTGCTGGGAATCATGGTGCCGAGGCGCGATGATCTTGGTATACAGGTTCAGAGTATCCTGACGACATTCGGATGTGTGATACGGACAAGACTTGGCGTTAACGAGGTATATTTCGGTGAGCCTGCCGGTCTCATCATCCTGGAGCTCACCGGTGACGTGAAACAGTATGTTTCTCTCGAGAGAGCGCTTCGTGATATAGATGATATAGCTATCGGACGGATCTGCTTTCCTTGCTGATACTCTTCCTGGCAATCCTCTTTTCGTAGTGAGGAGTGTCACCCCATGATCCCATGCCAATTTTGGTTCCGGACAGCAATTCAAGCCTCAGCCCGCTTATATTTGACTCTTCGATCTCACGGTATCCGGGTTTGCCAGTGTAGATCCGGTAGCCATCCCTATACCTGCTGGGTGTAAGATTGGGCATGACGACATTGGCTCCGGAGCCTATTGCCATCTCGCGTCCTATCTTGTCAATTGACTGCATGGCGGTAGATGCAACGATGTTTATGTCTTTCATCACAAGCCTGATAATGGCTATCATTCTGAGGGTAAGGTTGAAGCGTTCTCTCAGAAATGGATTGTCCGTGCCGTTTTTGCCCAGCGGCGTATCTGAGTGCTCAATGAACGGGCCCATGCCACACATGTCTATGTCGAAATCGCGCATGAACAGTATATCTTCAGCCAGGTTACTCAGTGTCTGGGACGGCAGGCCGATCATCACGCCGGTGCCTGTCTGGTAACCTGTATCCTGTAACATCTTAAGACACTCAATCCTTCTTTCGTATCTGTGCATATCGTCATCAGGATGGATCCTGCGGTAGAGATCAGAACTTGAAGATTCGATGCGCAACAGGTACCTGTGAGCACCGGCTTCATACCAGCGCCGGTAAGTATCTTTGCTTTGCTCTCCCAGAGAAAGGGTGATGCCGAGCTTCCCGTTGGTCATCTCCATAATGGTGCGAACAAGATACTCAACATTACTTGTGAATTCTTCCGATGAATTCTCACCCGACTGAATAGCTATTGAACCGAAATTCATCCGGTATGCCTTCATGGCCGCTTCTATCACCTCGGTATTGGAGATCGTATAGCGTTCAATTATCCTGTTGTCACGCCTGATACCGCAGTACAGGCAGTTCTTGCCGCAGATATTGGAGAACTCGATAAGGCCTCTCAGGTAAACAATATTTCCAACGTATTTGTTTCTTACTGAGGCAGCTGTCCGGCATAGCAGTGTTGCGTCTTCATCGTCGCACCGCAGCAGCTCAAGGATATCAGACCTTTCAAGATCCTTTTTATTAAGTATTGACGCAATCCCGGAACTCATCTGTTCATTTATCCTTATAACTCAAACAACAATTCGCTAAAAAAGTTTAGCTCATAAAAAAACTTTTTCAGAAGCCTCTTCCGAACATGCCCCAGAGGGTCCTTTTCATCTCCTGCCAGCGGCTCATGGAAGCCATGGCGAATGATCCTGTATATTCAGTAACAGCTTTTTTTGCTTCATCATTTTTACCAGCACTGACCAGGCTTTTCACTCTCCCTTCAAGGGCAGGAAGTTCGTCAAAGGCTTTATCTTCAATCTCTTTAACGGCAGGCTCTATAAGCTTGCGTCCGCGTTCCCAGTTCACTGTCGCCAGCCTGTTGGCTTCGCGGAATGACCATAAGGCTGCATCCTCGCGGTAGCGGTGTTGCCCGCATATACTGAAGCTCCCGGGCAGCGACATGGTGCCGGAGAAGATCGGTATGCGGGGACTCTGGCCGGGATTGTCAAAGGAGAACCATGCAACAGCACCCACCTCATCAGGAAGCCATTCACGGCACTGGATGACATGCGAATATGAACATCCGGCAATGGCTATAGTCCGTTGTCTCTCAATCGTGCCTGGCTTTAACTCATTGATAAGGGTCCGCAGGTCATTGTTCATCCAGTTTGATACAACGGGTGACTTTACAGTATCGGTGATTTCATTGCCTGCCTCGTCTTTCCTTGTTACCCTGACGAGGAGGTTCCGGGTCATATCATACTGCGTGCCCTCGTAGGTCTGACGGTAAAAAGCCATCACATCACGGACCGAGATTTTCTTTTCCGGTTTGACGGAAAAAGGAAGCTCTTCCATCTCCATTGTCAGGCCAAGGGAAGGAGCGAGGGTGCTGAGCACAAAAAATTCCCTTATGGCATAGGGCTTGCCGGTATTGATCACTTTGTAGAATTTGAACGGCTCTTTTCCGTCCCAGTAACCCAGCTCCTTTGCTCTCTTGCGAAGGTTGGGCGAGGTCATGAAGTAATCAGGTTTATTGAAGTCTACCTCAGATATCCTGGGGATGTTGGCAGCTATCCCCACATGGTCATCAGGTATTCTTTGTGCAACCCATAATGCTGACGGCTTGCCCGGACCGGAGCCGGCTATCTCAAGCTGCCACACTTCCCTTTTATCTGCAATTGTAATGCATTCGGCCAGGTCTGCATATCCGTATTCATCCGCCAGTGATCCTATAAGCGCTATGGCCTGCCTTGCTGTGGAACACCGCTGAAGGGCTATCTTTTCAAGCTCCTCGATGAGGAATAGCCCCTGTTCATTGATAAGCTCCTTGCGTCCGTATATTGTTGTTTCCCCTATTGCAAGCTGTTTCTCGTTAAGACATGGGTATGCAGTGCTCAGGTATTGAAAGGTGGAAGCCGCCTCAGGGATCTCACCTTTACGGGTGACATTGGTCATGTCCCATGCTGCCTCGGTCTGAAGGGTGCCCCAGTAAACCGGATGCACTGTATCTTTTGGCATGGTTTTGGCCGGCACTATTTCGAGCCAGGTGCGGTATCTGCCATCACATGTATGCGAAGTCATTACCGACCCGTCAGTGGATGCCAGCCTGCCAACCATAATACTGGTGCAGTTTTCGGCATACCCCGGTCCGTCAGGGTCTATATCCTTGTTTAACTGTGCATTGGCAAGGAAAGGAAAGAAAGCAAGCAGAAGAATCATGCTTGCTCTGACAATGGTTTTTCCGGTATTTTTTTTCATGAATTGTTATTTCGTTTCAAAGTTATCTACAGTGAAATATTTCAGGCCGTCAAATATAATATTATACAACCGATAACCGAAACCGAAAACCGATAGCAGATAACAGACAACTGATAACCGATTATACCAGCAGTGTCATTTGTTATATATCAAAATGTTTTTAACTTTCGAAAAGAACTCAAATCCTGAACATGATCAGTGATAAATTATTGAATCCCAGGAATATTGTTGTTGTAGGCGGATCTGATGATATTTCCAAGGCCGGAGGAAAGGTGCTTAAAAACCTTCTCGCAGGCGGTTTCAAGGGAGATGTTTTTGTCGTCAATCCCAAAGCGTCTGTTGTGCAGGGCCTTAAAGCCTGTGCTGAAGTTTCCCTCTTACCGCAGACGGATATGGCGATTCTGGCAGTTGCAGCACGTTTTTGTCCTGCCATAGTGCACACGCTTGCTGAGGAAAAGGGAACGCGCGGCTTTATTATACTTTCAGCGGGGTTCAGTGAGGAGGATGAAGAAGGAGCTGCGATTGAGAGAGAGATAGTGGAAACAATCGATAAGGCGGGAGGTACCCTGATCGGTCCGAACTGTATCGGGTATCTGAACCAGAACTATCACGGTGTCTTCACGGAACCAATACCACGGTTATCAGCACAAGGAATTGATTTCATCTCCGGTTCCGGCGCCACCGCGGTGTTTATCCTCGAGGCGGCCATCACCAATGGTCTTCCGTTTTCAAGTGTCTGGTCGGTCGGTAACAGCGCCCAGGTAGGTGTTGAGGATGTGCTTGAACATCTTGACATGACTTTTGATCCTGAGCTCAGCTCAAAGATCAAGCTGTTATATATTGAAAATATAAGTGACCCTTCCAGGTTCCTGAATCACTCAGCCTCACTCATCAGGAAGGGATGCCGCATTGCTGCCATCAAGGCCGGCACTTCGGAAGCCGGGTCCAGGGCAGCTTCATCACATACAGGGGCAATGGCATCGCCTGACAGTGCCGTTGATGCTCTCTTCCGCAAGGCAGGCATCGTCAGATGCTTCAACAGGACTGAGCTGGCTTATGTGGCCGGACTATTTACCTATAAGCAACTGAAGGGCAAACGTATTGCGATAGTCACACATGCAGGAGGACCAGCGGTGATGCTTACAGATACGCTCAGTGAAGGTGGCCTCGAGGTACCGCGTCTGTCAGGCGGACCTGCTGACAGACTGCTTGAGAAGCTGTTTGCAGGGTCATCGGTAGCCAACCCGATCGATTTCCTGGCAACAGGAACAGCTGAGCAGCTGGGATATATCATCGATGCATGCGACAACGAGTTCAGCAATATAGATGCAATGGCAGTGATCTTCGGCAGTCCCGGCCTCTTTCCCGTGGATGATGTATATAATCTTATACACGAAAAGATACGCACCTGCAAAAAACCTGTCTTTCCTGTGATGCCGTCAGTCATCAATGTGAAGAGGGAGATAGCCGACTTCACCGCGAAGGGCAATGCCATTTTTCCCGATGAGGTGCTTTTCGGCAGGGCGCTGTGCAAGGTATTCGCCACACCGGCTCCGGCGGAGACGGACCGGCGGTCAGCGATTACGGATCGAAAAAAGATACGATCCGTCATTGAGGAAGCCGGAGACGGTTACCTGCCACCCGACAAAGTGACCATGCTGCTCAATGCGGCAGGTATTGAGACAGTCCCGGAGAGAGTCGTATCCTCTTCGGAGGATGCTGTGAGAGAAGCTGTCACGATGGGCTTTCCGGTAGTGATGAAGGTAATAGGACCGCTGCATAAATCAGATATGGGTGGCGTGGCACTGAATATCAGCACCAGCGATGAGGTGAATGCGCAGTTCACCAGGATGATTAAGCTGCCGGAGGTGACGGCAATACTTATACAGAAGATGATAAGCGGGATGGAGCTCTTCTGCGGTGCGAAGAGAGAGGGCAAGTTCGGACATCTCGTCATGGCCGGCATGGGTGGCATTTTTATAGAGGTATTCAAAGACGTCGCCACTTCGCTGGTGCCTGTGTCGGAACAGGAAGCGGAGACGATGATACGGTCACTCAAATCATATAAGATCATGAAAGGAGCCCGTGGTAGCAAAGGCATTGATGAAGAGGCATTCAGAAAAGTGATAACCTCGCTCTCAGGCCTGCTTTCTGAGGCTCCGGAGATATTTGAGATGGATATCAACCCCCTGCTCGGCTCCGGGGATTCCATTATTGCTGTTGATGCAAGAATAAGGATTCAGGCGATAGAGATGTCTGAAGGTCGGTAAAAATCGCAAATCGCAAATCGCAAATCGCACATTCAAATGAAGCGTTCTGATATAATCTTTATCCTTGTTTTTGTCGGATTATTCCTGCCATTTTTTTTGTCTCACAGGCTTTTTGAATTTTTTTTGTGGTTCAGCACCGAATGGGCTTTTACAGCCAGCTTCATCAAGTTTGCAGTCCTCGCTACCCTCGGAGAGATGCTCGGCAACAGGATCAGGACGGGTATTTATCTTCCGGCCGGCTTCGGACTTATTCCGCGTGCAGTGGTATGGGGCTTTCTGGGTATGACGGTTAAAGCCGCGTTCATGATCTTTGGCAACGGAGTACCCTCGATAATAGAACACCTTGGAATGGAAAACGCATCAGCCGTCATGGCCGGACCTGTGACCGCTCCCAAAATCCTCCTCGCATTCTCCATAAGTTTCTTCCTTAATATTTTTTATGCCCCTGTATTGATGATTACTCACAGGGTCAGTGACCTGCACATAGCCCGGGCACACGGTGCAAAGAGCAAATTATTCAGGATGCCCGGCATTGCGCAACTGCTTTCATCAGTCGAATGGAAATCGATGTGGGGCTTCGTGCTGAAAAAAACAATACCCTTCTTCTGGATACCTGCCCAGACGGTGACATTTCTGCTACACCCGGAATTCCAGGTCCTTTTTGCAGCCCTGCTCAGCACTGTTCTGGGCATTATACTCGCCTTTTCATCGCAGACAAAAAATAAACCGGGTAATGCTTGACTCATTCTTATGCAAATGCCAAATGTGACAAATAACAGTTTTAGTTATGTTAATGTTTTCTATCTTGTGGGCACTGATGAGGGCTTAAAATAGAAAATATATGAAAAACACCCCCATAAATCGTAAAACCGTAAGCAAGGCAATCACCAACAGTGGAATCACTGATATCGGCCATGCAAGTATCAGGGAAATCGTCAAGGTTGTTAACCTGCTTATAAAAGAGACAGGTGTCGAATTCATAAGGATGGAGATGGGCGTGCCCGGACTGCCGTCAGCAGAGGTGGCTGTAAAGGCCGAGATCGAAGCTCTGAAAAAAGGAGTAGCTTCGGTCTACCCTGACATTGAAGGCCACCCGGAACTGAAGACTGAGGCGGCACGGTTCGTTAAGCTTTTCCTGGATACCGACGTGGAACCTGAATGCTGCGTTCCTACCGGGGGTGCGATGATGGGAGCGATGGCCGGGTTCCTGGTAGCCAACAGGAACGACCGGACTAAGGAAGGGACTCTTTTTCTGGACCCCGGTTTCCCCGTTCAGAAAACGCAGACAAGGATGCTTGGGCAGGATTACCGCTCTTTCGACGTTTATGACTACCGCGGCGACAAGCTGGCTGCAAAACTTGAATCGGCCCTCCAGTGCGGCAAGGTGTCAACAATTCTCTATTCAAATCCCAATAACCCGTCATGGATCTGCTTTACCGAAGATGAACTCCGTACGATTGGAACACTGGCAAAGAAGTATGATGCAATCGTGATCGAGGACCTGGCATATTTCGGGATGGACTTCCGGAGTGATTACTCAGTCCCTGGCAAGCCTCCATACCAGCCTACTGTGGCGCACTACTGTGATGATTATATCCTGCTCATTTCGAGCTCAAAAATATTCAGCTATGCCGGCCAGCGTATCGGTCTCATGGTCATGTCAGACCACCTTTATAACCGCCATTATCCTGACCTGCTGAGATATTACTCCTCGGAGATCTTTGGCAGGGCTATGATATTCGGAGCCCTGTATGCCCTATCTTCAGGAGTCACTCACTCAGTGCAGTACGGTTTTACAGCGATTCTTAAAGCTGTTAACGACGGGATTTATAACTTTGTCGAAAATACGAAGGACTATGGCCGTAAGGCGGCTATCATGAAAAATCTGTTTATCGAAAACGGTTTCAATATTGTTTATGACAGGGATATTGACAAGCCCCTGGCTGACGGTTTTTACTTCACGGTCTCGTATCCCGGATTTAGCGGCGGTGAGCTCTTGCAGGAACTATTGTCATATGGTATAGGTGCTATAACCTTAAGCATTACAGGAAGCGAAAGAGAGGAAGGCCTCAGGGCCTGTGTCTCCCAGGTGAGACGCAAACATATGCCCCTGCTTGAAGAAAGACTGAAGTTATTCAGGGAGAATAATCCCATAACAACATGATAAATAAATATTAATATAGAATAAATACAAACAAGATGGCGAAGATAAGGGGAGCTGTGGTTATAGACACAGAGAAATGCAAGGGGTGCGAAGTGTGTGTAGTCACATGCCCCACCCAGACACTGGCGCTGGCAGTTGAGGTTAACGGAAAGGGATATCATTACTCTTATGCGGCTAATCCTGATGCATGTATCGGCTGTTCCAACTGCGCGGTAGTATGCCCTGACGCAGTTATCACGGTGTACAAGCTGAAGATGGGATAAGAAGGAAAAGAAACAAACAGATAGATTAATGGAAAAGGAACTGAAACTGATGAAGGGCAATGAGGCTCTTGCCGAAGCGGCGATAAGAGCCGGTGTCGATGGTTATTTCGGGTACCCGATCACTCCGCAGAGCGAGATACTTGAATATCTTATGGAGGCTAACCCGCAGACAACGACCGGCATGGTGGTGCTTCAGGCCGAGAGCGAGGTGGCAGCTATAAATATGGTTTACGGCGGGGCCGCCTGCGGCAAGAAAGTGATGACTT
>Ga0209800_10003477_pt1 | contig 12493 bp, 9 predicted proteins | sample Higcelweek8metaG_FD_187174 | JGI IMG/M metagenome (GOLD analysis project Ga0209800, IMG submission 187174) | Freshwater pond sediment microbial communities from the University of Edinburgh, under environmental carbon perturbations - High... | ecosystem: Environmental > Aquatic > Freshwater >... | reverse complement strand
ACCTGCACAAGCGGATCCGCACCTCCTGGGGGATCGTGGATGATCAGGCCCTGACCATGAAGCAGCTTTTTAATGCTGAGTATCAGGGCATCCGGGTCTCCTTTGGTTATCCGGCCTGCCCCAATCTGGATGATCAGAAAAAGCTGTTCAGCCTGCTCAAGCCGGAGCAGATCGGTATTCACCTGACTGAAGGCGATATGATGGACCCTGAGGCCTCGGTATCAGCGCTGGTGTTTCATCACCCGGAAGCTAAATATTTTGATGTGAGTAGGTAGCTCTGCCACACGCGACGACAACGGCCCTCTCGATAACGGAGGGCCTTTTCTTTTTTAAAAAGGCCACAAGGAGTGTGGTGGATGTTTTTGACCTCGTCAAGGCAATGATAACCTGCTAGATGTGGACAGATATTACTGAATATTATTTGCGCGAGTCCACACACAGCAACAGACAGACGCCAAAAGACTAAACCATTAATTTAATGGAGTATATTTTATGAATTGGAGTTTTTTCAAAACACATGGAGAAGCACCAAGTAGGGCTTTTGAAGCATTTTGCGGAGTGCTGTTCGAAAGGTGGTGCCGCCGAAAATATGGTGCTAACATTGAGCACATCTATTACGTGAATGGCTCGGGTGGTGATGGCGGTGTTGAGGCGTATGCAAAACTTAAGGATGGAGATTTAATTGGTCTCCAGACTAAGTGGTTTTTGAATTCAATTGGAGATACCCAATTAAGCCAAATAAAAAAATCGATTTCAACAGCGGCCTCTGTGAGAAAAGGGCTGATACGCTATGTTGTCGCCGTACCCCGAGACCTCTGCAACAAAAAAATACTTAAGCAGAAAACTAATACTGAACGCGATAAGTGGAATAACTTTGCGATGAAGATAAAAGGCGATTTTCCGAGCTTATGTGTCGAACTGTGGGACGACACAAGGTTAGGCAATTTACTTGCTGAGTTGGGCTCTGAAGGCCTTCAGAGATACTGGTTCGACCGGACTGTTATCAATATAAACGATTTGGATCGTTTATTTCAGCAGGCCCGATATGGTTGGCTCAGTAAACGTTATGCGCCAGACTTACACCAAGTAGGGCTCATTCAATATGACCTGAAAATCAGAATGGTTGGAGCAAGAGTTGTTCCTGAGTGGCGCCAAGAGATTAACAATATCAGTTGTACTATTCTAAAAATATCAAATGATATCATAAGGTTAAAACGGTTTCCTGATCTTTTAAAAAGAACGGATTCAGACAAGGCAATTGATTTTGCTGAAGAGTGGCTGTTGAGTGCAGATAGGCATATTCAGGAAATACTCTGCTGTTTTGCTTCTGAATGCAGTTTTCCAGTGACGATTTCTTCCACTTGTACGCCGCCTTGGGAAGGATTGGCTCCGCTTCTAAATCATCTCGAACAATTTAAGGGAAAAGGGATCGGCTTAAGCCCATTTGATCCTTATAAAAAGAACATTGATCAGCTTATAGAGAAGTGGAGCAATTTGTCGATAACCCCAGATGTACTTCACGATTTTAGCAGGCCAGTTGCGTATATCGGTGAACCTGGAGCAGGCAAAACAGATGCATTAGCAAATGCCGTCGAGTGGTGCCTACAGTCACGAATACCAGCTCTTCTTGTTCGGGCGAAGGATTTTGCCCCCAATCAGAGTTGGGATGCAATCATACGAAAAGTAGTTGGTGAACCAAGCTGGACGTTACCACAAATTTTCGATGCGCTTGAAGCCTCAGCAACCCAAGCAGATGTGCAACGTGCGGCAGCAGATAAAAAAGACGGTATAGCTTCAACGTCCCGCCTGCTTATTGCTATTGATGGACTGGATGAATCGGTACGAGCAGAACAGTGGGAAGACCGTATCAACGAGCTGGAAGCCCTCATCAATAAATGGCCGCGTATTTTGATTGCTTGCGGTTATCGTTCCAGTCTTTCGAGGCGCTTTTCTGGTGCAGTAAAGCTATCCACCAGGGACGTGCAAAAATCAGATGCGCCACTAGGCCAAGTATTTCGGGCATATTGTAAATCTGCCAATATCGTTTGCCCCCCGCTCCTTCGATGGGCGCTTCAATCGCCACTTTCAATTCGTCTATTTGCCGAATTATTTAAAGGAAAGACAATCACAGAAATAACCCTTGCAAAATTTTCCATCCCCGAATTGATGCGCAAGAAAATAGAGCATGTTGAAACCGCCATCCGCGATGCCGACTCTGATGGCTGGAGTGCTTCGTTAACGCCGGTACGGCAAAGTATACGGGCAATAGTAACCAGCTGCTTCGAAAAGGGTCGGGCAATTACTTCCGATGAAGCTCTTGACGCGGTTGAAGTTGCCGTTACGCCGAAAGCAGTTTTCACTCGTGAACGATTGCTGGCATTACTCCACCAATGCAGCAATAGCGGCTTATTATTGTTTTCAAGGATGCCCCCAGAAAATCCGTTGGATGATGATACCCGTTTATGGGAACCAGCATATGAATTTTTGACGGATTATTTTCTTGCATCTGAAGCCGTAAAATCAGTTAAGGATTCACCGGATGGCAAGGATATTCCGGAATATCTTCGCCAAAGACCAAACACTCGGGCGTTAACCGTTTCGCTGCTTGGTGCGGAAGGTTATCATTTTCTGGAGTCTGGGTTGTGGGAAGATGACTTGAGCCTAGAATCGCGGGATGAGCTGCAACTTACTGCTATTTTTGCAATGCCCACCAATTTTGCCGAATATTATCGACCATGGGTTATGCAGATGTTTACTCGAAATATGCCTAGTTGCAGACGAGTTCTCAGACAGTTGATTGTGCCGGGGTTACGCATACCTGATTACCCATTCGGCGCGAGGTTTGTCCATGGTGTGTTACTGCCAATGACCGTGCCTGATCGGGACCTGTTCTGGTCAGGCCCGCACTATATTCCGAAAAACCATGATGGCATATGGGAGGGATATGGAGACGATATCCTTGAACATCTGACTATATCATCTGATGATCCTTGGCATGCGGCTCCTCTACTGCTCGCGTGGGCTACAACAACGGTAGACAACAAGAACAGACGGCGAATCCGTGCGGAACTGGCAAAATGGGGAACTAACAACGCGGTAGGTCTCTTAGAACTTCTAAAGACAACACTTCAAACCAACGATCCACAGATGAAGGAAGATATCGTCTCAGCTGTCTATGGGAGCGCATGCTTATGCCGTCCAGACGAAACATGGATTCCGATATCCAATTGGATTATAAACAACTTTTTCGTGCCAACAGGACCATTGAAGACTGATAATATTGTCATCCGGCATGCCACACTGGGGATAGTAGAGCGCCTGCTGATATCGGGAGTCGTTGTTGATGCACATAAACTCGAATATGTAAAAAATCCATCCATTAACACCGAAAAACTGCTTCCTGTCGATAAGCATGCAGCTACTCATGCAAAAGAACGTACCGGTTATGAGCCAGTTACAAGTGACTTGGATTGGTATGTCCTGCCAAAGGCGTTCAAGCCTTTTTTCTCAGAAAAACGTGGCGCCATTGTATCCAAAGAGGTTTATGATTCCTATGCTTACGTGTCAGAGGAAGTTCTGAGAGCATTTACCAAGAAGAAAATACGTAGTGGAGCACTCTCTGAGTCATACGCTGAAGCCCGAAAAGAACTCAGGAAGCTAAAGAAAGCTGACGCAAGAAATAGTTTTATTACGTATCTGGAGTCTCTGAGTAAAGAAGAGCTTAAAAACTTACAGAAATCTTTGCCTAGCCTGGATAAATCGGCGTTATCTCCCAAAAAGCGAAAGACTCCTGCGATTAAATATTCTCCTGCTGCAAAGTCATTGCTTAAAATGCACGCAAAAGCAATAGGGGTTAAGACGGTTACTCCATATCAATTTGCCATTGGGATCGTTGTTGCCTATACCTCAAATCTTGGTTGGTCAAAAGACCGGTTTTACGGCAATCCGAATGGCGGACAACCTGGAGAAATTCTGGGACCGGACATTGCTATACTCCGCAAGTATACGCAAGCAAGACATGGTGCAAGGAGTACAATCGCAACTTTTGCAGAAAAATATGTCTGGTGTGCAGTACATGAATTGATGGGATACCTTGCAGATCGATTGCCAGCATCAGAATGGGGGCCACCTTTTCCGCCGCCGGTAAACCCAGCATTACTTTCCGAGCTAACAAATCCGGCTATGGATGTCTATTTTGAACAGGTTGAGTTCTGTGATGCAGCGTATTTTGCCGAGCTTCTGCCGACGGTTGATCTCAAATCCTATGTACAGGTTGATCGGGCAAATGAATGGGTACTGAATGCACCGCTTCCCGACATGCAAAAATTACTTCTTCGGTCAAATCAGTTATTGCCGGAATGGGCGCGACAGGATGAGTGGCTTGTATTGAATGCTTTTATTATCGTCAGAGAAGAAGATAGCCAGGCCGAAACCGCTTTCTGGGTTTCTAGCGCCGTGTTCAACTCAAAATATGCTGATTATGTTACAGAAGACGGCAAGCAACAGCTGTTGCCCGATTTTAACGAATATGCAGCTGGGATTGAACGGATCGGTACTTATGTTGATCCGAATGAAGCGGTCTGGGCGCCGTGGATAACCGAAAATGAACAGTCAACAGCATATACCACACTGGATGATGATGGAAAGCCATTGTCAATCGAGTTTGTTTATGGAACTTCAAAGATGCATTGGGAAAGTAAAGAGGGGGAAGATGAGCAATTCATGCCCGCTCTCTGGCTGAGAACAGCCCTTAACGTCATTGATGTCCGTGGCGGTCATTTTATTACAGCAACTGGTGAGACGATAGCTTTCCTTGCCGAGGCCGGTTCAGACAACGTTGATGTTAAGCATTCACGAATACTTTTTGTTCGTCGCGATGCTTTGGAAAACCTACTGAAACAAGAGTCAAAGACATTGTGCTGGTCTACGAGGGTATATCGTGAACCTTCAGCCTATTTAATTCAAGATGGATGGCCGAGAAAGCAGATGGACTATCGGGGCTTTGTTATGTTTCAGGAGGGCAATATTTCAACACATGAGCTGAGTAAAAACGCTGGTGATTGGTAAAACCACCTTTGCCCGGGAATTTCTACCCCATGAGGCAAACTGCCCTGATTTCATCAATGCCGATCTGATCGCTGCGGGATTGTCTCCATTCCGGCTCGAAGCTGCGGCATTTCGAGCCGGTCATCTGGTGTTGGAAGAGGCGCATGAGGGTAAAATGAGGGACACTTCCCCATTTTCTTCTTAAACCATCTTGTCGCAGACTCAACTCCGTGCACATGCCTATCACCTCAAGAATCACTTCTTGACCAACGATACCACTATTGATACTATAAATCATGCCAACATTGTCCGACCTTATTGAAGCCATGCGCAATAGCCCCACTGGGGTACGCTTTGTTGATCTATGCAAGGTCTGTGACCACTATTTTGGATCAGCCCGCCAGTCAGGCAGCAGTCACCGGGTATACAAAACACCATGGATCGGCGACCCACGGGTAAACATCCAGAACGATAAGGGTAAGGCAAAGGCATATCAGGTGAAGCAGGTTCTTAAGGCAATCGAACGAATGGAGATGGAACATGGTTGCGAGAAAAACTGATATCTACGACAAATATACCTACCGCGTGACTTGGTCGGAAGAGGATTCCGAATATGTAGGGCTTTGTGCCGAGTTTCCCAGCCTGAGCTGGCTGGCAGAGACACGCGAAGCAGCGCTGCGCGGAGTGAGCAAGCTGGTAGCGGAGGTGGTTGAAGATATGCGCCATACTAACGAAGCAGTACCAGAACCGCTTGCCGCCAAGCAGTTTAGCGGTAAATTTATGGTCCGTATCCCTCCCGAGGTACACCGGCAACTGGCTATTCAGGCTGCAGAAGCAGGAGTTAGCCTCAACAGGCTGGCAAGCGCTAAATTGAGCCGCTGACGTTTTTACACTTTCTGCGTATTCCGTGCTTTAAAATAGAGGCAAGATATGATCTTAGACAACAAGCTCAATATCACCGATCAGATCGAACTGGCCAAAGCCGAAGAAAAAATCAGCAAACAGAAAGCCAGGCAGCTGTTTGACTCTGGCGATATTACCAAAGTAGAAATCGGTACCTTTGCCGGACTTGCTTTTATCCATGCCTATCTGTTTGAAGATATTTACCCCTTTGCCGGAAAAATCCGTGATCTAAACATTGCCAAAGGTGATTTCCGTTTTGTGCCGCCCATGTATCTGGAGCCATCTTTGAAACATATCGATGCCATGCCCCAAGGCACATTTGATCAGATCATTGAAAAATATGTTGAGATGAATGTTGCCCACCCTTTCCGCGAAGGCAATGGCCGCGCCACCCGTATCTGGCTGGATCTGATGTTTAAAAAGGAAATCCGGCAGGTGGTGGATTGGAACCGGGTCGATAAAGAAGAATACCTTTCTGCCATGCAGCGCAGTGTGGTGAAAGACCTTGAAATAAAGTTCCTGCTGAAACAAACCCTTACCGATCAGATTGACGACCGCGCCCTGTTTATGAAGGGAATTGATGTCAGCTATTACTACGAAGGCTACAGCGAATTTAAGACCGAGGAGCTATAGCCGTGACCTCTAAATTGCTACACGCCCCCACCACCCCAAAAATTGTCATCATCGCTGGTCCCAATGGTGCGGGCAAAACCACCTTTGCCCGTGAATTTCTCCCCCATGAGGCAAACTGTCCAGATTTCATCAATGCCGACCTGATTGCTGCCGGGCTGTCACCATTCAAGCCGGAAGCTGCGGCATTCCGTGCCGGGCGCCTCATGTTGCAGGAAATCCATGAAAAGGTACGGCAACAAAAGAGTTTTGCCTTTGAAACCACCTTAAGCGGTCGCACCTATCTGAAACTTTTGCAGGAATGCCGTGCTAATGGTTATCACATTATGCTGATATTTCTCAGTTTACCAACAGCAGACATGGCTGTAACGCGAGTTGCCGCACGGGTAATCCAAGGCGGGCATAATGTGCCGGAGCTGGATATCCGGCGCAGATTCAAAGCTGGTTTGAACAACTTTCATGCGGTTTACAAGCAGGTTGCGGATATCTGGACGCTTTACGACAATTCTGGTACCATTCCATCCATCTTGGATCAGGGAGAAAATTAGATGCGTAGCAAGACTGTTAAACCTTTAAATGAAGAGCTGGTCGGTGTTGATGCTGCCTTGCGCCGGGCAGCCAAGGCAGCCCAAGCCCTGGCACGCAAAACCAAGACCCCCTGTTATGTTTGGAAAGATGATAAAATTGTTGACGTTACTCTCACTAAAACACGTCGCCAGGTTTCCATTACTACGAAACATCAGTGATTATTGTCTGTATCCCCCCTTGATTTCTGACGATTGATGCTTATCTTGTCTGCTGTTCAGACTATTTACCCTGCACAAGGAGATTTATCCGTATGTCCAAGGCAACAAAGCAGTTTCAGACCGAAGTAAAGCAACTACTTGACCTGGTTATCCACTCACTCTATTCCAACCGCGACATCTTCCTGCGGGAGCTGATCTCCAACGCATCCGACGCCATTGACAAGGCCCGTTTTGAGGCCCAGTCCAATGAATCCCTGCTGGAAGGCAACAGCGACTGGAAGGTTAAACTGATCCCCAACAAGGATGCCGGTACCCTGACCATTCGCGACAACGGCATCGGTATGTCCATGGCCGAGGTGGAAGAGAACATCGGCACCATCGCAAAATCCGGCACCAAATCGTTCGTACAGGCCATGAAGGATGCGGCCGCAGCCCAGCAGCCGGAGCTGATCGGGCAGTTCGGGGTTGGCTTCTATGCCTCATTCATGGTGGCGGACAAGGTTGTCCTGACCACTCGTCGTGCCGGTGATACTGCCCACGGTACCTGTTGGGAGTCAATCGGCGATGGTTCCTATACCATTGAAGACTGTACCAAGGCAGAGCGCGGCACCGAGATCGTGCTGCACCTGAAGGAAGAGTATAAAGAGTATCTGGATGAGTGGAAGATCCGCTCCATCGTCAAAAAATATTCTGACTTTATCCAGTATCCTGTCTGCATGGATATCACCCGCACCGAGACCCCCAAAGGGGTTGATGGTGAAGAGATCGAAGGGGCCGGCACCATCGAGAAGATCGAGGAACAGACCCTTAACTCCATGAAGGCGATCTGGGCCCGTCCCAAGAGTGAGGTGACCGAGGAGGAGTACACAGAGTTCTACAAGCATGTGTCCCATGACTTTGAAGATCCCTTCAAGACCATCCACTTTGCTGCCGAAGGCACCAGCGAGTTCAAGGCCCTGCTCTACCTGCCAGCCAAGAAGCCGTTTGACCTGTTCATGGCTGAGCGCAAGCGTGGCATCCAGTTGTATGTCAAGCGGGTCTTCATCACCGAGAAGTGCGATGCCCTGCTGCCGGATTACCTCCGTTTCGTGCGCGGTGTGGTGGATTCATCCGACCTGCCGCTGAACGTCTCCCGTGAGATCCTGCAGGAAGATGTGCAGATCAAGCGGATTCAGAAGAGCCTGGTCAACAAGATCCTCTCCACCCTGGCTGAGCTGAAGGAGAAGGAATATGACCAGTACCTGACCTTCTGGAAGGAGTTCGGCCCGGTCTTGAAGGAGGGGCTGCACTTTGACTATGCCAACAAGGAAAAGCTGCAGGAGTTGATGCTGTTCCAGAGCACCCGAACCGCTGAAGGGGAGTATGTATCTCTGAAGGAATATGTAGAACGGATGCCGGAAGCACAGAAGGAGATCTACTACATCACCGGCGAAGACAAGTCCAGCCTGGAGCAGTCACCGTTGCTGGAGGCATTCAATGCCAAAGGATTTGAAGTACTGTTCCTGACTGACCCGGTTGATGAGTGGGTGGTGCAGTCGCTGCATGAGTACCAGGAGAAGAAACTGAAGGCGGTTGACCGCGGCGATGTTGATCTGGACAGCGAAGATGAGAAAAAGGAAAAAGAGAAGAAGCAGGAAGAGGCCAAGAAGGAGTTCGGCTCGCTGCTTGAGCTGATCAAGGGTCGCCTGGAGAGTAAAATCAAAGAGGTTCGCTTCTCTAACCGCCTGACTGACAGCGCCTGCTGTCTGGTGGCCGATGATTTTGGCATGAATGCCAATATGGAGCGGATCATGAAGGCCATGAACCAGGCTGTACCTGAGTCCAAGCGGGTGCTGGAACTGAACCCTGACCACCCGATTGTGAAGGTGATGGGCGACATGTACAAGCAGAACCCGGAAAACAGCCGCCTGCTGGATTACTCTGACCTGCTCTATGATCAGGCCCTGCTGACCGAAGGCACACCGATCAAAGACCCGCTCAAGTTTACCAAGCTGGTCAGTGAACTGATGGTGAAAGCAGCGAAGTAGTACACACTGGTAAATCAACACAATCAGGGGCAATCAATCGGTTGCCCCTGTTTGTTTAATAAACTCGTAACTGCTGCAACCACCATCTCAACGGTAATCTTCTGCATACACTGAAAACCATGATGACATTCTGGAATGGTGCCAAATAAGGAACAGGGAGCACAGTTTGAGCCCGCAGTTACCACAACATGAAGGTTATCATTCCGACACCATTTTTTATGATTTGATGGACCGAACAACGCAATCGTAGGAACCCCCTTCAGCTGGGCCACATGAAGCAGTCCTGAATCACCACTAATGCACAGAGATGCACTGCAAACAATTGCAGCTGATTCTGTCAAACCGGTGGTACCGGCAAGGTCGTGACAGCGATTTAGAGTCCGTGAGATGACTTGGCTTGAATCTTGTTCAGCTTTCCCGCCCACCACCACAACATCAAACCCAATCTCTTCACAATAACTGGCTACCTCTGCAAAACGCTCCGCTGGCCATTGTTTGGCAGCAACACTTGAGCCGGGAAAAATGACAACGTAGGGATTTTTGAATACACGTTTAGCTTGGGGTAGCACGGGTAAACCGGACTGTTCTAACAGAAGCTCTGACATCTGCACATCCAACGGGGCAAGCAACCTAAAAAACATAGCCGCTTCATACTCTTCTTGTGAGTATGGGCAAGGATCACTCAACAGCCTTGAACGTTCATTGGTTGCAAAACCGATCAAGCGGGGTGCTACCAGCAGACGGGACACCACAGCAGAAAGACGGTACCACTGTTCAGTGTCAATGACCAAGTCATAACGCCGCCGAAACAACTTCAAAAAATCCAGCGGAAGGTCATACTGCCAGACTCTGGATACAACTGGTGACCAAAGGAATACCTCAGCATTTCTGCTTTCAGCCAAAACTTCAATTTTTGCGTCAGGATAAAGGATGGCAAGGTGGTATAACATTGGCAAAAGCAGAACAGCATCGCCGATACCACCGGGACGGATGATGAGGATTTTTTCTGGGCTACCTATTTGACGGCATATCGATGGGCTTAACACCAAACAAGCAAGCTGCCCCAGTTTGTTATCCAGAAATTTCAAAAATGCGTTCTGCACGTCAGCAACTCATACCCATTGCCTCAGATCATGGTTATATCTAAACAGCCCGTCTTTATTAAACCATTTTTTAAATTCAACTGGCGCGTACCACATAATCTTGTCAAAGGTAGCCAACATATGCTGATAAAGGCTCTGTTTGGTAACTAAAGATTTCATTTCCTGTAAGTACGCTTCTCTATTTTCAGATAGTTGCCCCTTTTCTATTCTGAACCCTCCCAGATATGCTTCAACAATTTTAAGGTCACACTCCTTGGAAAACCGCGACCAAAGATAATAATCACCAGCATATTTAAACTCAGCAAGACGATCATAATTGATGCATTGGTTTAGAGCAGCATCCCAAAAGGTAGATTCCTGCTGAACGAATATGAGCTTAGTTCCGTAAAGACCAGAAGCAAAGAAATCACCACGATATTTAAAAGGGAGTTTTACATTAAGAAAATATGACTTGTCATTATAGTGAACATTGTAACCTGTCAGCCACCGAACCTGCTTCTGCTCAAACAGATCCAGCACAATATCAAAGGCACACCGGCTGTAAAAATCACCGGCATTAAGATAAGCAACAATATCACCTGTGACTTGCTTCAGGCCCTTTGTTAGAGCATCGTACATTCCGGTATCCGGCTCGGACAATAAAATTATTGAACTATTATCCCTAGAATAGAATTCTACAATATCAACTGTCTTATCAGTTGAGCTACCGTCACAGATAATAAATTCCAACTCAGCACGACCTGAAAGAATGGCTGATTGACCGATGACAGATTCAATGGTTTCTCCAAGATGTCGCTCTGCATTTAAACAAGGGGTTATAATTGAAAATTTTTTCATCTGGATTTTTTTTGTCGTAGATAGTTATTTGAAGAAAACACAGCATTATCAGAGGGAATAAATAGAAGATCCATTTGCCAGAAAGACTGGTCAGCAGGGCGATGCATGGGGTCGACTAAATCGACGCAGGAAAAACCTTTACTTTCCATAAACGCGCACATCTCGTAAAATTTCAAGCTAGTGTCAGTAAGCCTGAAATTATATGTTTCAATAACAATCAAGGAAGCCAAAGCAAGGGTATTTTCAGCTCCTTCTAGTATTGGAACTTCAAATCCATGGGTATCCAGCTTCAGAAGGAAAGGTGGGGATAGACCCCGACTCGCAACCTCCGTATCAACAGTTACCATTGGCACGGAAACGCAGTTGTTTCCAACTGGGGTAACAGAAGCCAAGCCACCAAAAAGATCATCTGCATCAAAGAAGATGGTTCCCACCCGGTCACCGGCAGCAGCGATGAGATAGTCAAAGCGGCTCTCTCGTCTCTTTAATATTTCAAGTTTTTTTTTGTGGTCTTCCTGAGCCTCAAATAACAAACAAAAAGCTTGGGGAAAGAAATTCCGTGCAACCATAGACCAGCGTCCATCCGAAGCACCAATGTCGATGATAGTCTCTATATGCATCCCCCTACTTTTACAACGTTTAAGGGCAGCACGCAGAGATAATGTATCACGGACAATCCCGACCTTTGTGGCTATTGTACCAAGCAGATTGAAAAACACGTTACACCGTGTAAACTGGGAGGTTTGCCGCGCCACCACGTTGAACACGACTTGAAAGAATTTCATCACTCTCTTTGAGAGCAGACCAGGCTGTCTGACGACCAGAGAATGTATCCAACTTTTTAACATCTCTGAAAGGAGAAAGAAGTTTCCGTACAAAGCTGTCACAGTGATACGCACCGAAATTTTTCTTGCCTTCACGTGTTTTACCGCGAGTTACTAATTCACCGGAATCAAATAACAGTTGCTCGTCACTAGTTAAATCTGTTCGATATTCTTCACCATGAAAAGTCCCGATAAAAAGTCCACCGGGCTTAAGCAACCGTATAATTTCAGTAATCCATTGTTGATGTAGCTCTTTTGAAAGATGTGTAAACACAGAAACACAGTAAATAACGTCAAAGAATCCATTTTCTGCAGGAATTGGAGGGGCAAGACCATTCTGCAAGAAATTGATAGTTGGCCAATGTTGTTTACACCAA
>Ga0209800_10003475_pt1 | contig 12498 bp, 11 predicted proteins | sample Higcelweek8metaG_FD_187174 | JGI IMG/M metagenome (GOLD analysis project Ga0209800, IMG submission 187174) | Freshwater pond sediment microbial communities from the University of Edinburgh, under environmental carbon perturbations - High... | ecosystem: Environmental > Aquatic > Freshwater >... | reverse complement strand
AGAGGGGACGCAGCTCTACGGATCATGGCAATTTTTTGTAGTCGGTCTGGTAACCATGTCTGCGCTTTTGGGGCTTGCCATGTTTGGTAAACGTACCCTGCGGCTGTGGTGCCCGATACTTGGCATGTCTGCCGGTCTGCTGACTTCGTGGGCGCTTGGCATTCTTGATCTCAATGAGGCGTTACGCTATCCCTGGATCGGCTGGTTTGCCGGAAGCTGGCCCGGTATCGATCTTAATCTGAAACCTGAGTATCTTCCGCTTTTTATTACACTTGCCTTGTTAACCTTGATCAACGGCGTGCAGGCCATTGGCAATAGCATGGCTATCCAGCGCATATCTCACCGCAACGGGCGTCAGGTAGATTACGGGGTTGTGCAGGGCACCATGTATGCCGATGCCTGCGGTAATATCCTTTCAGGGCTACTTGGCACCGTTCCCAATGAAACCTACTCTGAAAACATCTCAATCATCCGCATAACCGGTGTTGCAAGCCGACTGGTGGGAATCTGCGGGGCGGTCATTTTGGTCCTTCTTCCCTTTTCTCCCAAGATCAGCATGATCATGGTGCATCTGCCGATGCCGGTCTATGGCGGCTTTTTGATGGGCTTGGCAGCCATGATGTTTCCTGCCGGGCTTGAGCTGGTTTTTGCCCACGGGATAACACACCAGACCGGCCTGCTGGTGGGGGTTTCTCTTTGTGTCGGCATGCTGGCAGAAACCGGCAGATTCTTTCCCAAAGTTTTTCCCTCATCAATCAACATCTTTCTTGATAACAGTGTAGCGGCCGGTGGTCTTATTGCGGTTGTGCTCAGTCTGCTGTTCAGGCTTTCAATGAAATCAGGCTATTGTTTTACGTTACCGGTCCATACGGAGCAGCTTCCCCATTTGTTGCAAAATCTGCAGCTCGCGGGCGATGATCTTGACCTTGATCAACGGCAGCAATTTCATCTGCAACTGGTTTGCGAAGAACTGTTTGTGCATATTGCTAAAAATGAACAGACCTTTGAGGAACCGGTTGATCTGAAACTGAAAGTCATCACTCACGAAGAGGAACTTGTGGTTGAGATTATCTACGGACGGAGTGTCGATGATATCGGTTCGGCTACCTTTGCCAACAATCCCATGACAGCTGAAGATCAGGAGATTGCAATGATCGGGATTGCCTTGGTCCGGCAGCTTGTCAGGGATTTTCACCAGATAGAGATATCAGGAATTACCTACATCTGGTTCAGGCTGGACTGAACCGGGTGATGATGTTTCTCTTCTTATCTTCGACCCTGCTGAGAAGACGGTGTAGAGACTGAACGAAAATTGCAAGTCATGAAGACGTATGTTTTTAGCCCCCCTCCTGTAGTTAAGGAGGGGTTGGGGGTGGTCAGGTTTTGGTTTTTGACTTTTTTTATCCTTAAGATTGATGAAATCAAAGGCAACCACCCCTGACCCCTCCTTGAAAGAAAGGAGGGGGACAAAATGCAAAAACAAAACCGGACAACGCTGGTACTGTTGAGGCATTTTGACAATCAGGAGGAGCATCAGACTCATGCCAGCTATTACCACCTCTCTCTTTGATCTGCTGAAGATCGGACCTGGTCCTTCAAGTTCCCACACCATCGGCCCGATGAAGGCCGGATTCGATTTTTATACGCTGATGCAGGGGTTATCGCCGACACAACAGGCAGCAGCAACAAAACTGCAGGTGCTGCTGTACGGTTCCCTGTCTGCCACCGGCAAGGGGCATGGTACCGACCGGGCCGTTGTAGCCGGTCTGCTTGGCCAGTCACCGGAAGGCTGCCGCCCTGATTATCTTGACAGCATCAAGCTGGAGCAGTCTGATCAGATCAACATCAGGTTAGGTGACAGCCAGCTCGGGTTTCTGGCTTCCAACATACTCTGGGATGACCGGCAGTACGACTTTCCTTACAGCAACACCATGATTATTCGGCTCTCCACTGATCAGGAGATCTTGCTTGAAAAGGAATACTACTCGGTGGGGGGCGGCTTTCTGCAGTGGAAGGGCTGGCTTGAGCCGCAGCGCGGCACCCCCTGTTATCCCTACGAAAACGCAGAACAGCTCTGGAAACAGTTGAAAAAACATCGACTGAAACTAGATGAGCTGCTGCTGGCCAATGAAGCTGCCATTACCGGACTGAAGGAGGCTGCAATCTGTGCGCAGCTTGACCGGATTATTACCGTCATGGAAGCTGCCGTGCAACGGGGGGTACAGACAGAAGGGTATCTGCCTGGTCCGATCAGGCTGCACCGTAAGGCGCCCCTGATGTTTCAGCGGGCAAAAGAGATGCCTCAAAACAGTGAGCGTTTGCTGCTGTATCTCTGTGCCTACGCCTTTGCAGCAGCAGAGGAGAATGCTGCCGGGCATATTGTGGTTACCGCGCCAACCTGCGGTTCTGCCGGTGTGCTACCGGCAGTGGTGCATCTGCTGCGTCAGCATCAGAAACTGCCCCTTGAAGCGGTGCGCAAGGCGTTGCTTGGCGCAGCGGCGATCGGTTTTATCTGTAAGCAAAACGCCAGTATCTCCGGGGCTGAGGTGGGATGTCAGGGAGAGATCGGAGTTGCCTCAAGTATGGCTGCGGCATTGGTGGCGCTTGCCAACGGTTGTGAGGTGCGAATAGCGGAAAATGCTGCTGAAACTGCTCTGGAACATCATCTGGGCATGACCTGTGATCCGGTAAAAGGCTATGTGCAGATCCCCTGTATTGAGCGAAATGCCATGGGAGCGGTCAAGGCCTGGACCTCTTACCTGATAGCCCGTGAAGGACTGCCGGACTGGCACATTGTCGGGCTGGACAAGGCGATTGAAGCGATGAAGCAGACCGGCCGTGACATGAAATCAGAGTATCGTGAGACTGCCCAGGGAGGCCTGGCCCGTTGCTGTTGACCAACAGATGAAAGGAACCACTGATATGCATGAAAAACCATCAATGCTGCAGATTATCAGCATCGGCTTTCTGATTGTGGGTAATCTGGTCGGTGCCGGTATCCTGGCGCTGCCGGTCAATACCGGTCTGGCTGGATTTTTCCCGTCACTTCTGGGGCTGTTTGTTACCAGTGCTGCCATGTACTATTCCGCCATTATACTGAGTACCGAGGCGGTGACCCGTCAGGAGGCAACCTTTAACTATCCCAGTCTGTATCAGAGCTGTCTCGGCACTGCTGGCAAGTGGATTGCCGTGCTGGCTAACCTGATCATTCTCTACGGTCTGCTGACCGCCTACCTGACCGGGATCACCTCCATCATTGATAACCTGTTCCATCTGCCGATCAAACCGGTCTGGGTGATGCTCGCTTTCTTTACCATAACCGCGCTGATTTCACTGGCCAGTATTGGCAAGATCATGAAGTATGTGGCGCTGCTGGTAATGGTCAAGTGCGGGGTTTTTGTGGTTATCGCCGGTATGGCCGGCAGCCATATCAAGGCTCAGAACCTGACTCATTTCAACTGGCCGCTGTTTGTCTGCGGCATTCCGATTCTGGTCACCGCTTTTCATTTCCATAACATCATCCCCGCAATCTGCGAGAGCCTGAAATGGGATCAAAAGGTAATTAACCGTACCATGCTGGTGGGGATGGTAATGGGTTTTGCAATGAACGCCACCTGGCTTCTGGTGGGGATCGGTGTACTACCGCTGGACCATAGCCAGATCGGGTTGGTAAACGCCTTTGAAAAGAATCTGCCTGCAACTATTCCCCTGGCCCTGGCTATCGGTTCCCGGACCTTCCTGCTGCTTGCCGGTTGTTTTGCGTTAGCGGCAATTACCACTGCCTACCTTGCCAGTGGCATGGGACTGATCGGGTTCATGGATGATCTGACCAGCCACCATCTGGGCAAGGTCAACCCACTGCTCAGTCGTGTACTGGCCTTTGGGCCGCCCCTGGTGATTGCGCTGGTCTACCCTGATATATTTCTGAAGGCGATAGATTTTGCCGGTGGTTTCGGTATTGTAACCCTGTTCGGCATCCTGCCGGCCATTATCGCCATCCGCAAGGCAAAAACCAGGTCTCAGAAGATGCTGGGTGTTGTCTTGTTACTCCTGTTTGGTCTGTTCTTTATCTGTGAGGCAGGGCAGGAGTTTGGGCTTTTGAAACTTTCGCCGGATACTGAACACTGGAAATAAGAGGCGTTCCTTCACTATGACGCCAAGAGGTGCATGACCATGCAGAGTAAAAGCCATGAACTGGCGCGCCTGCTTGAGGTTATCGGCAATGTCGCTGCCGGGAAGTACTCAAACGATATCATGGAATTGACCAGGGATGAATCCCCGGAGCCGATTCGCAGCATCGCGGAGGCGATGGCAATGATGATGGTCAAGATTGAGGCCCGTGAGTACCAACTGGAATTGCTGATTGATGAACTACGCCAGCTGAATGAACAGATCAAACAGAATTCGCTCCAGACGGTATCAGCCATGGCTCAGGCCCTTGAGGCCCGTGATGCCTACACCCGTGGTCATGCTGAACGGGTGGCAACCATCGCCTCGGAGATTGCGCAGGAGATGGGACTGGATCAGCAGGTGGTTGAACTGGTCAGAACTGCCGGTGTTCTTCATGATATCGGTAAGATCGGCTGTTCTGACCGTATCTTTCAGGACCACGGTGCCAAAAATCCTCCTGATGTGGTTAAGGAGATTATGGGGCATCCCGGAGTTGGTGCAGATATTCTCAAACATCTTGATTTTCTTGGTGGGGCGATCAAGCTCATTCATGCCCACCATGAGCGGATTGATGGTAAGGGCTACCCCAAACGCCTGAGTGGCGAAGATATTCCCCTTGGTGCCCGTATTATTGCCGTTGCTGACGGATTTGATGCCATGACCACTGATCGCCCCTATCAGAAAGGGATGGCCCCGGAAGCTGCGTTGGAAATTATGCGTCAGCAGGCCGGTGTTAAATGGGACGCTTGTTGTGTGGCTGCCTTTGAACGGCTGCAGTTGAAAAAGTCTGCTCAGGATGCGAACTAAACAAGGAGGATGGTGTGGACAGATTCATGCAGGCAGCGTTTGATGAGGCAGAAGCAGGTTTGGCAGAAGGGGGGATTCCGATCGGTTCAGTCATTGTCCATAATGGTAACATTATCGGTCGTGGCCACAACCGGCGGGTGCAAAAGGGAAGCGCTATCCTGCATGGCGAGATGGATGCGCTGGAAAATGCCGGACGGCAACCGGCCAGTGTCTATCGTGAATCGGTGTTGTACACCACCCTTTCTCCCTGTCCGATGTGCAGTGGTGCTATCCTGCTCTACGGTATCCCCAAGGTGGTTATCGGTGAAAATCATACCTTTATGGGAGAAGAAGAGTTGCTGCGTTCACGGGGGGTAACGGTTGAGGTGCTGCAGGATGCCCGCTGTATCGCTCTGATGGAGCAGTTTATAACTGCAAAGCCGGAACTGTGGAACGAGGATATCGGGGTGTAATTTGTCTTTGCAATCAAGATGATCTGTACCTGGTAGGGGCGAACGGTGTTCGCCCAATCGTGCCGGGGGTATTCGGCACTAAAACGGTTGTTTTTGAGTCATCTTGACTGCAAATTGGTGTAACCGTTCCCTGAGCGGAGTCAAAGGGAACCAAAATCCTTACGGAACGAGAGGTCATAGCTGGGTAATGGCACTTTTTCAACATGGCGACATCGAACTCTATTACGAACTGCACGGCAGCGGACCGCCGTTGATGCTGATTGCCGGTCTTGCCTCCGACTCCCAAAGCTGGCTGCCGGTGCTGGCGGACCTGAAAAAACAGTTCAGCGTGGTTTTGATGGATAACCGTGGGGTAGGGCGCTCCAGTCAGGATTGTCGGATCAGTGTTGAGCTGATGGCTGATGATTGCGTGTCATTGCTTCGTCATTTGGGACTTGAAAAGGTCCATCTGGTGGGCCACTCAATGGGGGCGATGGTGGCTCTGGAGATAACCCTGCGTTATCCTGAGCAGGTTGCACGGTTGGGACTGGTTACCACAGCGGCCTGCAATCTGGCTCGCAATAACCTGATGTTCGCTGATTGGGCTGACCATTATGAGAGCGGACAGAGTCGTGCTGCCTGGTTCCGTACGGTTTTGGCCTGGATACTTACGGAAGGTTTCTTTGAGAACCGGCAACTGGTGGATGCTGCCCTGATCTATCTGCAGGCGTACCCCTGGCCACAGTCAGCAGCAGGTTTCAGAAGGCAGATTGAGGCCATTGCAGAATTTAACGCCCGGGACCGGCTGGAGTCTGTCTCGGTACCCACCTGCGTGATTGCCGCTGAGCTGGACACCCTGATGCCGCTGCACTGTTCTGAGGAGCTTGCAAGCCGGATTCCTGATGCCAGACTTGTCATAATCAAGGCAGCTGCCCATTCCATTCATAGTGAACAACCTGAGCTGTTAATACGAGAACTGTTTGATTTTTTTGATCCGATGAAAGGTGAACTGTCATGAAGCGATTACTGGTAACCGGGATGTTATTACTGTTTGCGATGAACGCCAATGCTACCTCACTGCCCTGTGGTGGCAGCGGTACCCGTCAGGTGGCAGCTGGCTATACCGCTGTTGATGGCAAGCAGCTTGAGGCCTGTTTTGATCTTGAGCGAAAAAAGGTTGTGGTCCGTCTGCCGGATGCGCAGATTGTCAGCCTGCCAGCGGCCATCTCGGCCTCCGGGGCTCGCTACAGTGATGACAAGCATACCTTTTGGGAACATCAGGGGGTTGGGCGCTATTTTGTCGGAGAAAAACTGCTGTTTGAAGGGAAATTTGCCCCGGTTGCCGGATATAACGGCGGTGTTACCTCAAAACTGTTGAAGCAGACCACCGTAACCGCCAACGGCCAGAAGATCAGCTACCCGGTAACGGATAAGGCCGAGGTTTCGGCATACGTGGTGCAGATCGCTCCCGGTGCCGAAACCGGCTGGCATAAACATTCGATTCCGGTCTACGCCTATATGCTTTCCGGTGAGCTTGAGGTACAGGTTGAGGAAGGCTCAACCATCATTTACAAGGCTGGTGATGCCATCATTGAGGTGGTTAATACCTTCCATACCGGTAAAAACAGGGGGACAGTCCCGGCCAGCCTGGTGGTGTTCTACATCGGGGTGCAGGGACAACCTCATGTGATCAGGAAATAACGATGGCTGGTCGTTCCCTGAGCGGAGTCGAAGGGAACCAACATGAAAAGGAGAACAGCGATGAGACAACAGATGAGGTTGGTGGGACGTTTGCTGGTCATCGGTCTGCTTGGTTTGCTGCTTGCTGCCTGTGGAGACAGCGGTAGCGGTTCTGTGCCGCAGACAATCAGCCTGACGCTTGTTGATTCCGGTAAAAGCGTAACCGTTCGTCAGAATGATCAGATTACGGTGACGCTGGATGGCAATCCGTCCACCGGTTACGGCTGGACGGTTGCAGCAGGTACCGGTACGATCCTGACCCAGGTTGGTGAAGCAACATATACACCAAAAACTACCGATGCACTGACTACCGGAGCAGGCGGCAGCTATCTGTTTACCTTTAAGGCAGCGCAGCAGGGCAGTGCCACGCTCAAGCTGGTCTACGCCCAGCCGTGGAATAATAACCTGCCTGCCCAGACCTTTGAAGTTACGGTTGTGGTTGGATAGTAACGGCCATTGAATTACATAGTTAAAGGGAGGTCGTCATGAAAGTAACAATCAAATACTATGCCGTGTTGCTGATAACCGTTCTGCTTGCTGCGCTGACCGGGTGCGGCAGTGATTCTTCAGCCCCGGTAAACTCCGGCCCTCTGGTATCGGCTGTCAAAGTCGGCAGTTATACGGCAGCTGAACTCCAGGTCGGACTGGAAAAATCCCTGTCATCCATGACCGGTTTCAGCAGCGCCCTGGGGGGGGAAGTCACCGCAACGCCCCAGGAATTCAAGGGGATTATTGATACCCTGCTGAATTTTTTCAAAAAGTATATGTCCTACGATATTGATGTCTACAAGATCACCTACGATGGCGCCGGGTATAAAGGGTTGACCGGGCTGTTGGTGGTGCCGAAAGACAGCAAGGATGCTACACGCCGGTTCCCGATGTTGTCTTACCAGCATCCGACCCAGGTGTTACGCAAGATGTCTCCCAGCAACTTTGGGTTTGGTGAAGGACAGATTCTGGTTGATGATCAACTGACTATCCCGCTGGCGCTGATCCTGGGGCGGGCCGGGTATATTACCGTGGTTGCCGATTATCCAGGACTTGGAGATAACAAGGATGTGCATCCCTACTGCATCAAATCGCTGGGACCGGTTGTTACCGCCATGATGAAGGCGTCCCGTCAGCATTTGGGAAATGAAGGGCGTAGTGCCGCATGGAGTGGCGACCTGTATCTGACCGGTTATTCGGAAGGCGGGTATGCCACGGTCGTTACCGCCCAGGATGTCGTGCAGAATTACAACAGTGACTACCTGATGAAAAACGTTGTCCCACTGGATGGCCCCCATTCCCTGTCAGAGGTGATGCGTGGTGTCATGCTGACCGCCGACGCTAACTATAGTGCTCCCTATTTTCTGCCGTTTGTTATCGCCGGGTATGGAGCAGCCTACGGTTCCACCATCCCGGTTATGACCTTTGAAAAGGCGATCATCAATCCGACGGTGACCAACCCGGATACCCACAAGCAGGAGGCGTTTAACCCCAATCTGTACGCCAGGCTGGATGGCAGCTTCAAAGGGGGCGAGATAAACAGCTACATCCGGCTGGTTCAACCCTATGTTGGTCCCCGCAGTATTTTGACCACTGATTTTACAACACAACTCAACAGCACCACCAGCAGTGTCTACACTGCGCTCAGGACGAATGATGCCGTATATGGCTGGACACCTGCCGCTACGACAAAGGTTACGTTTTTTCATAATCTGCTTGATGATCTGGTGCCGTACCAGAATACCGTCGTTGCAGCCAAGGAATGGGAAAAACAGAGTAATGTTGAAAAGGTACCCTTTATTGAATTTGTACCTGGCTTGGGCAGCATCCATGCCGGGGCACTGGTTCCGGCGGTAATCAGAGGTTTTCTTCTGATTGATCAGACCGCATATCCTGATCGTAAAGCCGTATCAGGCAGCGCCTGTGACCCTTATGGCACGAACATTTTGGGCTGTTTGCAATAATTTGTCATTTGCCTTTGCAATCAAGATGACCGGCATCTGTAGGGGCGAACGGTTGTTCGCCCAATCGTGTCGGGCAACATCCGACACTAAGACAGTTGTTTTGAGTCATCTTGATTGCACATTGGAATCAGGAGATACACCATGTTAAACGGAGATGTTACCATCCGTCGTATGAACAGGGAAGATCTGGACCTTGCTGTTGAGTGGGCGGCCAGAGAGGGGTGGAATCCTGGCCTGTATGATGCAGATCCTTTTTATGCCGCTGATCCGAACGGTTTTTTTATTGCTGAAAGTAATGGTGAACCGGTCGGGACCGCATCAGCGGTGGCCTATGACGGGAACTTCGGCTTTTTGGGATTCTACATCGTGAAAGATGATCAGCGACACCTTGGCATCGGTATGAAACTTTGCGACGCCCTGCTGGAGTACATGGGTGACAGGGTTTACGGACTTGACGGGGTAGTGGCCATGCTGGACAAATATGTGCAACAGATGGGGGTTGCCATTGCCCATTACAATGCGCGTTATGAAGGTGTTGGCAGCCCTGGTGAAGCAACGCTTGCCGATATTTTGTCAGTTCCGTTTGACGAACTGGAGCAGTATGACCGTCGATTTTTTCCGGCAGCCCGGACAGCATTTTTGCAAAGCTGGATCAGCCGTCCCGGCAGTCACGGTCGAATCGTCAGGGATGGTGACCGTCTGGTGGGCTACGGGGTGATACGTCCCTGCCGCCGTGGCTTCAAGATCGCTCCACTTTTTGCTGATACGCCGGAGATAGCTGATCAGCTGTTTTGTGAACTTTCAGGACTGGCCGTTGGTCAACCGCTGTTTCTTGATATCCCGGTCTGTAATCAGGCTGCACTGAGGCTTGTGGAATGTCATCAGATGCAGAAGGTCTTTGAAACGGCCCGCGTGTATCGTGGACCAGCGCCAGATCTGCCGCTGGAACAGATCTACGGCATTACCAGCTTTGAGTTGGGGTAAGGCGATGTAAAGGAAACGATTGACGGTTGTACAAACCAGAATCCAAGGAGCACGTGCAGATGCCTGTCACAGAAACGTTACATAGAAGCATCTTTAAACAGATACTGGAACATGAGGTCTTTCCTGCAATGGGTTGCACCGAGCCGATCTCCTGCGCCTTTGCTGCAGCGGCGGCTGCAGAGCAGCTGGGAATGCCGGTGGAGACGATCAGGCTGACCGTTGATCCCGGTACCTTTAAGAACGGCGCAGCGGTGACCATCCCTAACAGTAAAGGGAGAAAGGGCAACCTGATCGCCGCTGCCATGGGTGCGCTGATCGCCCGGCCTGCTTTTAAGCTGGAGATCCTTAAAGAGGTGACTCCCCAGGTTCTTGAGCAGGCCCTTGGGATGCTGGATCGTGGCGCAGTTGCCTACGATTGCTGTGAAAATGAGAGAGGATTTTACATCGAAGTTCTGGTGGAGGGGGGCGGTTCCTGTGCCCGCTGTGTGGTGATCGGTGGGCATACCAGCATCGCCCTGTTGGAAAAAGACGGGCTGGCTGTGAGCGATGACAGTGCCCTGGGGGCTGTCAACGATGATCACGGTTACCGCGAGACAATGCGCTTGATGAAGCTGGCCGATCTGCTGCATGGGGTGGTCTGCCTTGATGACGAAGACCGGGCCTACATCCAGCGTGGGATCGACATGAACCTGGCGGTGGCCGAGAAGGGCGTGGATTTGAAGCGTAACTCCTTCCAGCTGCAGCAGATGATGAAACAGGGGCTCAAGGCTGATGATCTGTTCTACCGGGTCAAGCAGAAGGTGGCCTCGGCGGTGGATGCCCGGATGGGGGGGCTGGCAGAGCCGGTCATGACCAGCGGAGGCTCCGGTAACCAGGGGGCGCTGACCATCCTGGTACCTTATCTGGTGGGGCGACATCAGGGGGTGGAACTGTCCCGTATTCAAGAGAGCATCGCAGTCAGTCACGCGGTCAACTCTTACATCAAGAGCTATACCGGCGAGCTGTCGGTAATCTGCGGCTGCGCCATTGCCGCCAGTATTTCGGCTGCCATCGCCATTGTCTACCAGCAGGCAGGCATTGACGAGGAGAAGATCAGCCACGCCATCGGCAACGTGATCGGTGACCTGTGCGGTATCATCTGCGATGGCGCCAAGTCAGGCTGTTCGATGAAGATCGTCACCGGGGCCGAGGCGTCCATGCGTTCGGCCTTTATGGCTTTGGCCGGTTACGGCGTATCCAATGACGACGGCGTGCTGGGCAGGACTGCGGAGGAGTCGATCCAAAATTTAAGCAAGATCTCGCTGGAGGGGATGCAGCTGGTGGATGCCACGGTGGTGCATATCCTTCAAGACAAGGCACCTCGTAGTGGCAAGGCGTGATCTGCGTGCTTGGCAACGAAAACAGGAGGCAGGCATGGCAGTGCAGAACAAGGTAGGCAGGCCGGAGGGGATGAGCGAGCAGCAGTGGCGGGAGGCGGTCCGCTTTACCAGTGACGACTGGGGCTGGGTGATTATGAGCATCGGCATGGCCATCGGCGCTGGCATCGTCTTTCTGCCGGTACAGGTGGGGTTGACCGGTTTGTGGGTTTTTCTGATCTCTTCAGCGGTGGGGTACCCGGCCATGTACCTGTTCCAGCGCCTGTTCGTCAATACCCTGGCTGACTCGCGGGAATGCAGCGACTATCCGGGAGTCATCACCAGTTACCTGGGCAAGAACTGGGGTGTCGGACTGGGGATGCTCTACTTCGTAATGCTGGTGATCTGGGTCTTTGTCTATGCCGAGGCGATCACCAATGACAGCGCCTCCTTCATCCATACCTTCGGCTGGACAAAGGAGCTGCTTTCAGAAGATCCGTTCTACGGACTGGCCCTGATCGTCGTCCTGGTGGCGGTTGCTTCGCGGGGGGAAAAACTGCTGTTCAGGGTCGCCACATTTTTGGTGCTGACCAAGCTCTGCGTGGTGGCCTTCCTTGGCGCCGCCATGATACCAAGTTGGAATCTGGCCAATATTGCGGCACTGCCTCCTCCGGGGGAACTGCTCAAGAAGGCGGTTATTATGCTTCCCTTCACCCTTACCTCAATCCTGTTTTTGCAGAGCCTTTCGCCGATGGTGATTTCATTTCGGGCCAAAACCGACTGCATCGAAGTGGCACGCTACCGGTCCATGCGGGCGATGAACATCGCCTTCGGCATCCTGTTCGTGACGGTCTTTTTCTACGCAGTCTCGTTTACTCTGGCCATGGGGCATGATGCTGCGGTGCGGGCCTCGAAGGAGAATATCTCGGCCCTGGCTCTGGTGGCCTCGATGATGTCCGGCAGCGGTGGCCGCAGCACCACCGTGCAGGTGCTGTCGCTGATCCTCAACATCTTTGCAGTGATGACCGCTTTCTTCAGTGTCTTCCTCGGCTTTCGCGA